>Ga0209272_10002194_pt1 | contig 11210 bp, 8 predicted proteins | sample tdDd002_FD_187125 | JGI IMG/M metagenome (GOLD analysis project Ga0209272, IMG submission 187125) | Marine sediment microbial communities from the Atlantic coast under amendment with organic carbon and nitrate - tdDd00.2 (SPAdes)... | ecosystem: Environmental > Aquatic > Marine > Coastal >... | reverse complement strand
GTTTGGTTAGGATCTGCAGAGCTAGGTGCTATGGTATCAGTTCTAGGAAAACTACCTACTCCAGCTGAGTATATGGAAATTTACAATGAGAAAATTGCTGCTCACGAAGAGGAAGTATACAAATACATGCAGTTTGATGAAATGGATATGGCAGATGCTCTATACCAACGTCGTGACCTGTAACAAATATTAATGAGTAATTAACGATTGACAATTAGTATGAATTATTAATCACTAATTGTTAATCGTAAATTGAAGATTGAGATGGACAACCTCAAAGCTTCAACCCAAAGCCGAAGATTTATTCTTCGGCTTTCTTGTTAGAAAAAAAATAGAATGAAAATTTTATTTAGTTCTGAATCTTTCTTTAGCTTTAATATTTGATTCGGAAATTTAGAATATATGCAGCAAGATAATTATAAGACTATAAGCATTCTTTCATGTGGTTGGCTAGGAGAATCCTTAGCAATTGATTTATTGCAAAAAGGACGCAGAGTAAAAGGATCTACAACTAGCTTAGATAAAAAAGAACGCTTGTCAGAAAAAGGAATTGAAGCCTATAAATTGAGGTTTGAAGACTTGAATAATGATATGTTAGCTTTCTTAAATTCAGATATTCTGGTCATGAATCTAACTATAAAAGGGATTGAACTTTATAAGCAGTTCTTACCTCTATTGGAACAATCAACTATTCAGAAATTAATCTTGATTAGCTCTACAGGCGTTTATAAAAACTCTGAAAAACCAGTAGATGAGAATTCTGACTTAAGTGAGTCACCTTGGGTAGCCATTGAGAATTTGATGAAAGATAATGAGAATTACCAAACGACTATTTTAAGATTTTCAGGCTTATTTGGAGGAAACCGCAAGCCGGGTAACTTCTTGTCCGGGAAAAAAGTGAAGAATGCTGAAGCGCCCGTCAATCTGATTCATCGAGACGATTGTATTCAGATCATCAATGAAATCATTAAGCAAAATGTGTGGGAAGAATGTTTTAACTGCACTGCTGATACGCATCCATCTAAAAAGGAATTTTATACCAAGGCTGCAGATGTGATAGGAGTTGATCGTCCACTATTTGATGAAGAGGAGGGAATCAATACTTCTTTTAAACTCATCACAAATGATAAGCTTAAAAGAAGATTAAATTATGAATTTATTCATCCTGACTTGATGGAAGTCTTATAATTACTTTAGAGGTTTTTGAGCGATCATGCCAATCCAGGAACTCTCAATTTCGTAGGGTTTCCCGCAGAGATCGCTCCAAAAATCTTTAAGGTTTACCTGATGTTCCTTAAGCATTTCTTTGGCACGTTTCAGAGAGAAATAATGTTTCCAGATATGGTAGCTCTGCATTTGGCCATCATTCATTATCAGCGTATATTTTTCAAGACGCACCTTGTCCTTTTTGTACTTGATATGTTCGTGTAATAGCAAATGTTCTTCCTCTTTCCAAAAACCTTCTTCTTGACTGATATACCAAGTTTGGTTCTCATGACCTTTTTTAAAATATTGCTTGGTAAATAAATCGAATATCAAGTAACCTCCAGGTTTAAGCGCTTTTCGAACTTTGGTCAATAGAAGATCTCTTTCTTTATGTGAGAGCACACATAAATCACCATAAATGAGGGTGATCACATCAAATTCATCCTTGTAATCTATCTCCAAATAATTTTGGCAGATGTATTCGATATCATATTGAGAAGCTTTAGCTTCTTCCTTCGCATAGTCAATCGAGTTCTGAGAAAAATCGATACCTGTCACCTTAAAACCTTGCCCATGAAAATGTTCGCTATACAAACCCGGCCCGCAACCAAGATCTAGTAAACGGGCACCCTTTGGCATATCCATATATTCAGTTAGCCATAAGACCGACTTAATTACAGTCTCGTATTTTCTTGAACCTTCATCACTTTCATCATCCAAATGAGCATATAGAATATGCTCGGATATATAAGGATCTTGCCAAAAGTTGACTTTATCCTTTGTAAATAGCTTCGGTTTTTGAGTTATGTTTTCCAGTTGGGAAAAGTCAAGTTTCCCATTATTAATTAAGTTCATATAGAGTTTTTGTAAGTGTAAATCTGTCTTAAACGATTTGATGTAGTTTAACTTTTTGGACACCTTCTAGCTTGCCAATTTCTTCAGTGAGCGTGTTGACTTTTACTTTTTCATTAATCTGAATAACAAAATAAAGACTTGTCCGTTTTTCATCAAAAGATTGTTCAATATCAATTGTTCGAACACTAACCTTGTTTTTCTTAAGAAGGCTTAGAATAGGATCAGTTTTAAGTTCGAAACCAACAGACGAATAGATACGAAGATGTTTAATGAATTTTGCTGGAAATATCCACTTTTCAAAGAAATCAAGAAAGATAAGAGCAAAAAGTAAGATGCTCGTTGCAACAGCAGTGGCCCAATACATACCAGCTCCAATAGCTAAGCCAATAGCAGCAATTACCCAGATTGAAGCAGCGGTAGTCAATCCTTTTACATTAAAGCCAAACTTCATGATAGCTCCGGCACCAAGGAAACCAATACCTGATACGACTTGCGCGGCAAGACGCCCCGGATCGGCAGGTTGATATTGATTAAAGGTTTGAGGAATATAAATAGAAAGTAGCATAATAAGGGTTGCACCCATACTGATAAGAATATGTGTACGTAAACCAGCAGGTTGCTTATGATATTCTCGCTCAATACCCACAATAGCACTTACCAGTAAACTCAATAGCAATCTAAACGCTATAGTACCACTTGTAATACTCTTTTCATTTATTATTTCTTCGATCGATATCATATTTTCTTATTTGATGCACAAAGATAGAGATTAAGATTTAAGGTTAAAGGCAAAAGGTTAAAGTGAAAAGAATATTACTCAACTTTCAATTAATCAAATGAGTACTGCTATTCATTCTCAGCTTTCATGACATAGACTTGCCCCGTTTCATATCGAAGTATTAGCACTTCAGTTCCTTTATTAATAAATCCATCTTCCGATTTGGCATCGTATATTTCATCGTCTATAATCACCTTACCTGACGGGCGAAGATCGGTTCCACAGAATCCTTTTTGTCCCACTAATGATTTAGGACTCATATCAACGCCAATATAACCTTCTTCGATTTTTCCTTCTGCTTTTAAGGCTAATTTTCCGAGAAAACCGCTTCCAGCAAAAAGTCTTTTACTTAGATTGATGGATATAATAATAGACGCAAGCATTGAGAAGGTGACCAGAAGAATAGCTCCCAGAAGTGCTTTGATATGTCGAGGTTCAAAGTTGAAGTTGACATTGTCAATCAAACTTAAACTAAGACCTGAGATGATGAATATTATACCTGAGACACCAGCAACTCCAAATCCTGGAATAACAAATATTTCGACCCCCAACAGGGCGACGCCTATGATGAAAAGAATGATTTCCCAATTGGCAGCAAGACCTTCAAGATAGAGAGGTGAGAAATAAAGGACAGCTGCAATTATTGAAGCTATCAAAGGAAAACCAATTCCAGGTGATTGTAATTCGAAATAGATACCTCCAATGATTATCATGATAAGAAGACCTTGTAGCATGGGATTCAACATGAAATCTATCATCTTTTCAATCCCAGATGGTTCATATTTTTTAATTACATATTCTTCTACCTTCAATTGCTGCAAAACCTCTTCAACTGAATTTGCAATACCTTCACAATAACCATTTTTAATCGCTTCGTTAGGGGTAAAAGTAAGAACTTTTCCAGTGTCAATTACATTTTCAATATAGGTACGAGGATCAACCATAGCTTCAGCAATACGCGGATCTCTCTTCCATTTAACAATCGTATCACCATTCTGAATCAGCGTGTCTTTCCCATGCGATTCCGCAGTAGCTCTCATGGTCGATCGCATATAAGATTGGTACTTATCTGGCATGGCCTCACCAGTTTGGTTGACAACAGTGGCGGCTCCAATATTAGCACCTGTTCGCATATAAATGCCATCACAGGCAATCGAGATAAGGGCACCTGCTGATGCCGCATTATTATCGATATAGACATAAACTGGTTTTTCTGAGTTGAGAATTGTTGTTCGAATGGAGTCTGCATGCACTACCATACCGCCATAAGTATTCATATGAATCAGGAAGATATCCGCATCCCATTCCTTTGCTTCAGCAAAGGCATCTTTGGTTTGTCGCCAAATTGGAGGACCAATATCTTGTTTGATATCAAACTTATAAACTTTAATTTTTGATATATCAAGACTATCGCTTGTTTCTTGTGAAAATGAAACAAATGGAATTATAAGTAAGAGTAATAAAGCGAATAAGTGAGTCTTCATATCTAAAAGAGTTGAGTTCTGATGATGTAATATTTATTAAAGATAATAATTGCGCTTAATTCACGAATTTAATTGCATTAAAACTTAGCCATAATTTTGATGTATATAGAAGAAAAAAGGAATTAGAGTCTATGTGATTTTGAGGTGCTAGTCAAAATTTAATTTGTATTTTCGGAGCTGTTTATAATTCGACCTAATAGAAACGACAAAAACTAATATGGAAAATTTGAAAAGAACCCTTCGTGATAATGCATGGATTCGTTGGGGAATGTTACTTATGGTTGGCTTTGTTTTAGCAGCCAATTACTATTTCTACGATGCACTTTCGCCTTTGAAAAAGACATTAACGGATGAATTTGGATTTTCTTCAACTGACTTTGGTTTGTTTGTATCTGTCTATTCTATTCCTAATGTATTCTTTTTAATGGCCGTATTGGGAGGGGTTATCTTAGATAAGCTTGGAATACGTCGCACAGGATTCATGTTTGTGACATTCATGACTTTTGGAGCTTTGCTTACAGCATACGGAGCAAGTGAGATTTATACAAATGGTGGTTGGGGATATGAATTTATGTCTTCGTTTATGCCATCCTACTCGCCAGAGTTGAAAATGATGCTTTTAGGACGTTTCCTATTTGGATTGGGAGCTGAAACAAGTATTGTAGTAATTTCCAAAATTATTGTAAAATGGTTTAAAGGTAAAGAGTTGGCTCTTGCCTTTGGAGTAAAGTTAGGTCTGGCACGTACGGGCTCATTCTTAGCATTCAACCTGTCGCCAGTTTTGATTGAATCACCTTCAGGTTGGACAACAGCTATCTGGTTTGCTGCTTTCTTTGTAACTTCATCGCTTTTGGTATTCATGATTTATATGATGTTGGATTTAAAACTGGATAGACAAAGTCAGCAGGATGGTGCTGTTGTAAAAAGTGATCCATTTAAACTTTCTGATTTGAAAAAATTGATCATGAATCCTTCATTCATGTATGTGACATTATTGTGTTTAACCTTCTATTCAGCTGTGTTTCCTTTTCTATCATTTTCAGCTGATTTTTTCTTGAATAAATTTGGTTTAAGTCTTAAAGAATCTGGTTTTATCTCATCGATGTTACCAATTGGAACGATGTTTTTTACACCGCTATTTGGCTTTGTTGTTGACAAATACGGACGAGCGGCAACTTTGATGATTTATGGATCATTGATTTTAGTTTTGGTTCACACATGTTTTGCCTTCACTACGATTAATCCATATGTATTAATGGTAATATTGGGTATTGCCTTTTCTCTTGTTCCAGCATCAATGTGGCCATCTGTTGCTAAAATTGTTGATGAGAAACGAATTGGTTCAGCTTATGGTTTCATGTTCTCTGTACAGAATATTGGCTTATGGATTTTCCCAATTTTGGCAGGTGTTGTATTGGATAAAACCAATGCGGAAGGAGCAGAAAGTCTTAATTATACCTTTACAATGATCATGTTTGCGGCACTGGGAATACTTGGTTTGTTGTTTGCAATTCTATTAAAGCGTGAAGATAAGGTTTCGGGTTATGGTCTTGACTTGCCTTCAAATGCAAAATAAGAGATACAAATATTGATTCATTATTAGAATATATTAAACCACGAGCTTTCTCGTGGTTTAAATTTAGAGATTATGATTATGCAAGGAAAAAAAGAAAATCTGCAATGGAGGGTGCTTCGTTTTAATGAATTTACTCTGGATGAATTGTATGATTTAATGCAATTACGATCACAGGTTTTTGTTGTGGAACAAGATTGTGTTTACCTCGATCAGGATGGTAAGGATAAAAAAGCCTTGCATGTTTTAGGCTTTAAAGACAATAAAATTTGTGCCTACGCTCGTTTGTTCGATAAGGGTGAATATTTTGACGCTTGTAGTATTGGTCGTGTCATTGTTGCTGAAGATGAAAGACAATTTGCCTACGGACATAAGTTAATGGATGTATCTATAAATGCCATAAAAGAAGCGTATGGCGAGGATACTATAAAAATATCAGCACAAAAATATTTAAAGAAATTCTACGAATCTCATGGTTTTGTCCAAAAAGGAGAGGAGTATCTCGAAGATGGTATTCCGCATATTGGTATGATAAAGGACTAGTGAAATTTGATATATTAGATGAACCACGAATACTTAAATTCGTGGTTTTTTCTTTTGAAGAAAATGAAGCTCTATTAATTAGATCGATTCTGATTTTAGTACACAATTTAAAAAATGTTTCTCGATTCGAAAAAAATCATAACTTTACAGAGTTGATAAAAGTCTGTTAGTATGATGACTAATACCGTAATACAAAAACCTTCCTATAAGGGACTCTATGAATGTTGGATTTGCTGATCCCACACAGATAACCATTACCTTATTTTTTGTAGGTAACAATCGACCGTAATTTACCTGGTCGAATAATTTATTCACACTTTATTAATTGAAATACGAATACCAAGGCAAACCCTTAATGGGAGTGTTGCAACTTGTTGTGTTTTCGTATTCACAAGTTTGAAATAATGCAAGCAATTGTATTTGATATTAAGCGTTATGCTGTGCATGATGGCCCAGGAATTCGAACATCCGTATTCTTTAAAGGTTGTCCTTTGCGCTGTGTATGGTGCCATAATCCCGAATCTTATAAGGCTGGAATAGAAAGAATCTGCCGTAGTAATCGTATGGGAGATGTTGAAGTTGCTGATGAAACTGAAATCGGAAAAACTTACAGTTTAGATCGGTTAATTTCAGAGATAGAAAACGATCAACTCTTCTTTGATGAATCGGGTGGCGGTGTGACTTTTAGTGGTGGAGAACCTCTGATGCAAATTGATTTTCTTGAAGCCATATTAAAGGCTTGTAAGGAAAGAGAAATTCATACGGCTTTGGATACCACAGCTTATGCACCAAAGGATAAGATAGATCGCATAATTAATCATGTCGACCTGTTCCTTTTTGATCTTAAGCATATGATTGATAAGGATCATATCTCTCACACTGGAGTATCTAATAAACTGATACTTGAGAATTTGAAGTATTTGGCAGATTGTGGAAAGGAAATAATTATTCGTTTTCCAATGATTCCTGATTTTAATGATTCAGAAGAGAATATCAATTTAATGCTGGATTGTCTAAATCAACTGCCAAAGAAACCAACTTTTCATATTTTACCTTACCACAGAACCGGACAAGATAAGTTTCGCCGTTTCGGAATTGAAAGCTCTATGCCTGATATACCTTCATTGAAAGAGGAGGATACAGAATGGGTACAAAATCTGTTCAGAGAGTCAGGTTATAAGGTATGTGTAGGTGGCTAAAAACAATTGATAATTATTAATTACCAATTATTAATTAAAAAAACATGAACAACAGAATACAACAACTTAGAGAACAAAGCTTAAATGCCATTAACTGTATATCGCCTGAGCGCGCTCTGTTAATGACTGAATTTTATAAATCAGATGAGGCGCAAATGGTTTCTACACCAGTGAAACGTGCCCTGTCTTTCAAACACTTCTTCGCCAACAAGAAGATCTGTATTAATCCTAATGAATTGATCGTTGGTGAACGAGGACCTGCACCCAAAGCTTGTCCGACTTATCCTGAAATATGTATTCACTCTTTAGGTGATCTTCAAATTTTGAATGAAAGAGAGAAGGTTTCTTTTAAAGTTGATGAGGAAACATTTAAGGTTTACGAAGATACTATCATACCATTTTGGACTGGAAAAACCAATCGCGATAAGCTTATTGGTAATATGACCCCAGAATGGTTGAATGCCTACGAAGCTGGTATTTTTACTGAATTTCAGGAGCAACGAGCACCGGGACATACTGTTTTGGGCAAAAAAATGTTTCAAAGAGGCTTTCTTGAAGTAAAGCAAGATATTGCAAAAGCAATAACTGAATTGGATTTCCTAAATGATAACGAAGCCTACGACAAGCAAGAAGAGCTGAAAGCTATGGCTATTGTTTGCGATGGCATTATTCATTTTGCCGAACGTCATGCTGACGAGCTTGAAAGATTGGCTAAAGCAGAATCAAATTCTGATAGAAAAGCAGAATTGGAACAAATGGCTAAGGTTTGTCGTCGTGTACCTGCTTATGCACCTGAAACCATGCACGAGGCTTTACAGCACTACTGGTTTATTCATTTGGGTGTTATTTCAGAATTGAACCCTTGGGATTCATTCAACCCGGGTCGATTGGATCAGCACTTATTGCCTTTCTACGAGAAGGAAGTGAAGACGGGTGAGCTTGCTGAAGAGAGTATGTACGAATTACTTCATGCATTCTGGATCAAATTCAATAATCATCCTGCTCCACCTAAAATGGGTGTAACGGCTAAGGAAAGTAACACATATACCGACTTCTGTTTGATTAATGTAGGAGGTTTAAAGGAAGATGGATCTGATGCGGTGAACGAAATGTCTTACGTTATTCTGAATGTGATAGAGGAAATGCGTCTGTTGCAGCCAAGTTCCATGGTTCAGCTTAGTAAGAAAAACCCCGACCGTTTTATCAAGCGAGCACTTCGTATTGTAAAAACAGGTTTTGGTCAACCTTCTATCTTTAATACCGATGCGGTGATTCAGGAGATGCTTCGTCAAGGAAAAAGTATTGAAGATGCACGTAATGGCGGGTGTTCTGGTTGTGTTGAAACTGGAGCATTTGGAACAGAGAATTATAGTTTGAGTGGTTATTTCAATCTGGCAAAGATTCTCGAAATAACGATGAATAATGGTATTGACCCTCGTAAAGGGAAACAAATTGGATTACAAACTGGTGAATTGTCGAGTTTTGATTCTTACGAAGATTTATTTACCGCTTGGCAAAAGCAAGTGCAACACTTTGCTAATATCAAGCTGAGAGGGAATAATGTGATTGAGCGCCTGTATGCAACCTACTTACCTGTTCCATTCCTTTCGGTTTTGGTTGACGATTGTATTAGTAAAGGACGAGATTATAATGCAGGTGGTGCACGTTATAATACATCATACGTTCAAGGTGTTGGATTGGGAAGTTTGAGCGATATGTTGGCTTCTATTAAATTGAATGTTTTCGAAAAGGAAATGTTGAGCCTTACGGATTTGAAAAAGGCAATGGACGCTAATTTCGAAGGCTATGATCAGTTACGAAGTGATTTGATTTACAAGACACCTAAATATGGTAACGACGATGATTATGCTGATGACTTAGCTGTCGACATTTTCGAAACTTTCTATGAGGCCATTAATGGCAGACCTACGGCTAAAGGTGGGGTCTTCCGTATCAATATGCTACCAACAACTTGCCACGTTTATTTTGGAAATATAATGGCAGCAACACCGGATGGACGTTTGGCTGAAATGCCATTGTCTGAAGGGATATCACCTTATCAGGGAGCAGATACAAAAGGACCAACAGCAGTTGTAAAATCTGCGGCAAAGATTGATCATCTTCGTACAGGTGGAACGCTTCTAAATCAGAAGTTCAGCCCACAGTTTATGGAAGATGAGACAGGAATTACTCAGGTGATGAATTTGGTTCGTTCATATTTCCGTATGGATGGACACCATATTCAGTTTAATGTGGTTAATGCCGATACACTGCGTGACGCACAAAAGAATCCGGAATCCTATAAGGATCTGATTGTACGTGTTGCTGGTTATAGCGATTATTTTAATGATTTGGGTGAGGATCTTCAGAACGAAATCATCCGAAGAAATGAACATACAGAATTCTAATAAAACCTGACAGCGTGCTTGTCACCTGTCAGAGTTGAACAAGTATTGCATTGTTATATTGCCAGATGGGTATATTGTTACACTGTTGCACTGTTAAATGGTTAGATTGTTCAAAATAAAACGTGTAGCAATTTAGCCATTCAACAATGTAAGCATTTAACCATGTTTGAACCTTAACCTTTATTTACTTTATCATCCAGCTCTGCTGGTCCCGAGAATCGGGATTAACCATATTACTTTGACCTTATATATGAAACGTTTACTATTAATTCCTCTTTTATTAATTGCTTTTCTAGTAGGAGCTCAGAATAGCAATAAGGCCTTCTCTCTTGAAGATGTGACTTTGAATGGTACATTCAGTGCCAGATCAGTTTATGGATTACGATCTATGAACGACGGCTCACATTACACCATCCTAAAAGATGGGAAACGCATTGAAAAATATGCCTATGCTACAGGAATATTGATCGAGGTTTTATTCGATCTTGATGAAGCAAAAGCAACAAGTATTAAGAGAATCGATAGCTATCAATTCTCATCTGACGAACAGAAACTTTTGTTGGCAAGTAATCGAGTTGATATTTATCGCCATTCTTATTCCGCAGAATTTTTTGTTTACGATAGAGGCGAAAATAAGCTAGAAGCTCTTTCAACAGGACGTCAGCAATTGGCTGATTTTTCTCCTGCGGGCGATCAAATCTGTTTCTTTCGAAACAATAATCTTTTTATCAAAGATTTGAAGACAAGTGATGAGAAGCAGGTCACTTTCGATGGGAAATATAATCATATTATTAATGGTGCCCCAGATTGGGTTTACGAAGAGGAATTTTCTTTTTGGAAAGGCTTCCAATGGTCACCTGATGGCAAACGTATTGCTTTTATGCGTTTTGATGAGTCTCGTGTGAAACAGTTCAATATGACGGTTTTTAAGGGAACTTATCCTGAGAAAAAGGCGAATACTTTATACCCTGAAAATTACACATTCAAATATCCTAAAGCAGGAGAGGATAATTCAATTGTGAGTATACATGTTTACGATTTGGAATCGGATAAAACGCAAACAATGAATGTGGGTGAGGAAACAGATCAGTATATCCCTAGAATTAAATGGACTCGTAATCCAGAAGTTTTGAGCCTGGTTCGAATGAATCGTCATCAAAACCA
>Ga0209272_10002192_pt1 | contig 11211 bp, 7 predicted proteins | sample tdDd002_FD_187125 | JGI IMG/M metagenome (GOLD analysis project Ga0209272, IMG submission 187125) | Marine sediment microbial communities from the Atlantic coast under amendment with organic carbon and nitrate - tdDd00.2 (SPAdes)... | ecosystem: Environmental > Aquatic > Marine > Coastal >... | reverse complement strand
AAGGTTTTTTTGTGCTGAGATCTTTGTTTATTCTCATATTTTTGTCGGTGTCATCTATTGTTTCAGGGAGCGTATTTGCTGCCTCTGATTCAACTGCCATAAAAGGTGCACTTTGTGTCGTGAAGGCTGATGAAAAGGTCGTATTGGTTCATGAGATTCTGACTGACCGAATTTCCCTACCTGGCGGAACCATCATTGCAGGGGAACCTGCGAAGGTCGCTGCCCAGCGAGAAACATGGGAAGAAGCTGGTTTGTCAGTGACAGTTGGAGAAGAGCTTGGAAGAACAGAGACGGCAGTCATTTATGACTGTATATCGGACTCTGAAATTATTGCTTTTTCTCAAAACAACATGCTTGATGCTAACGAAATGCCGAGTTGGTTCGCCCCTCATTATGGGGTAGAAGTTGCTTCTACGATGTTAATGCGGGCTGAATCATTGCCTTCGAGCCTTTATCGGTATCCTAGCCAGTGGCAACAGGTAAAATCCTTTATCCAAGAAGCTACCAACCAAGAAGTCGTGTATGTCAGCCAGTTGGTTGAGTCTGCACCTAGCTTTCGTCAACTTGAGCTGTATTGGATGACCAACTTACAAAGTTTTGTTAGTTCTTTTTCAGATACGAGTGAAAGTTCTGCATGTAACTTTGCGAAAGCAGTAACTTTTCTAACCTCACCCGTCATGCTGTTACTGCTGTTCCCCTATGTAATGATGCGTTTCGACGGTCGGTTCGTATACCGACTTTTCTTTGCAGTCTCAATTACTTCGATAATGTCCTTAGTCGCTCAGCAAGGCTTTTCTCTACCTAGACCGCATGTATACTTACCGATGGCAGAGTTAACTAAGAGCTATGGGTTTAGTTTCCCAAGCCTTCCAATTGCTGTTTGGTTCTGTGTTGGTATGTTTATATTCCAACGAACAGAGTCCTTCGGGATGAATCGTACAACGATGGGTGCAGTTACACTAACCGTTTTGGTGATGTTCTGTAAGTTCTATCTAGGTACTGCATTTATATTGGACATGTTGATCGGTGCTGTATTTGGTTCACTGGTTGCTTGGCATATTTTAAGGTTGGAAAGTAACCCAGAAGTTGATGTTGATAAGCTACTTTGCGCGAAGAGCGTTTGGTTGACGGTCACCTGTATTACAGCTGTTATCTCCGTAATTTGGCCGCTACCCGTTTTTGCTGCTTGGTTAGCCATACTTGTAACGGCTTCCGCTGTTGTTATTACATTTAGAGATAATGAAGTTCGACTCACATTTCAGCAAATGTTGTACCTGATTTTAATTTTGCTGCTTGCGAATCAGGTTTGGGACTATCTAAGTCAGTTAGTCGCTTATAGTGGGTTATGGTCTCTAATCACAGCAACGTTAAAGTACCCATTATTAATGCTAATTTTTGTCGCTATCGCACGAAAGCTGACTCTGCAAAAAACAGTCTTATCCTAAAAGAAAGCCTCGCATTAACGCGAGGCTTTTTACTTCTAGCCTTTCGGAAGAAGAGGGCGTGTATCATTAAGCGTTGAGAACAAACTTCTCGATTGATTTAGCCACACCGTGGTCATCATTGCTTTCGGCAATATAGTTTGCGATGCGTTTGGTCTCTTCCATCGCATTCGCCATGGCAATACCGAGGCCCGCGTATTCAAGCATATGGTGATCGTTTTCTGCATCGCCCATACAAATCACTTCTTCAGCGTTGATGCCCAAGTATTCAGCGATCGCCGAAACACCTATGCCTTTGTTACTTGATGGGTTCAAAAACTCTAAGAAGAAAGGCGCGCTTTGCACTACCGTAAACTCTTGTTTTAATTCCGCAGGTAAAGCTGCAATAACTTCAGTTAGTTTGCTTGGCTCTGCAACCATCATCGCTTTAATGATCGCGTGATCATCTTCTAGAGCGTCGAAGTTCATCTCGGTAATTTCAAGACCGTTGATTTTTGCTTCGATGTCTGTGTAAGGGTTGTTTTCTTCTGTGATTAGGCCGTGCTCTTGGCTGAATGCGTGAACATAAGCGCCAAGTTCTCGTGCTTTACGAGCGATCTTCTTCGCCGCTTTGCCATCGATGATTTGCTGGTGGATGATTTCGTTCGTACCAATATTCTTCACCATTGAGCCGTTATAGTACAGAACGAAGTCTTTGTCTGAGTCGATGTTCAACTCGTCTAGCTTGTCTTGCATTCCTTCCAGAGGGCGGCCTGACGCAAGGACTACAGTAACACCCGCTTCACGAGCTTTAGCAATCGCTTGTTTGTTCTCTTCAGAAATGACTTTCTCGCTATTTAACAGCGTACCGTCCATGTCTAGGGCGATCAGTTTGTACATCTTTACTTACCTTAAAAATTGGGAACCTGCGTATGAAACTACAAAACAACCTATTTTAACAATTTATTTTTGGTTTAAATTGACCTTAGTGCGCCTCTCCATTAAGGTCTTCGCCTCGAAGTATAATGAGTTGAGTGAGTTCTACGTTGTATAAGCTAAATGAGATGTTTGAAACCATCCAAGGGGAAGGGGTTTTCACTGGTGTGCCAGCGGTTTTTGTACGTTTGCAGGAATGTCCGGTTGGGTGCTCTTGGTGCGATACGAAACAGACTTGGTACGCAGAAGAGAAAGACCAGCGCCAAATCGGTGATATCTTGGTGAAAACAGAAGATTCTCCAACGTGGTGTTTCGCCTCGGCGGAAGACATCGTAGCTGAATACAAAAAGCAGGGCTTCAATGCTAAGCATATTGTGATCACTGGTGGTGAACCATGCATTTATGATTTACGTGCGTTGACGGCTGCTTTTGAAGAAATGGGTTGCCAATGCCAAATTGAAACCAGTGGTACTTCAGAAGTGGTGACTTCAGAAAGTACATGGGTGACAGTGTCACCGAAGGTCGCAATGAAAGGGAAGCTACCAGTACTTAAAAGTGCATTAGAACGCGCAAATGAAATCAAGCACCCGGTCGGCACCCAAAAAGACATCGATCAACTGGATGTGTTATTGGCCTCTGCAGAGGTCGGTGAGAAGACAGTGATCGCACTTCAGCCTATCAGTCAAAAGCCTCGTGCTACCCAACTGTGTATTGATACCTGTGTTGCTCGCAACTGGCGTCTGTCGGTTCAAACTCATAAATACCTAAGTATTGCTTAAGCTCGGAGAGAAAGATGAAAAAAGCAGTGGTTGTTTTCAGTGGTGGACAGGATTCTACAACATGTCTGGTTCAAGCGTTAAAAGAGTTTGACGAAGTACATGCCATTACATTTGACTACGGTCAGCGTCATAAGCTGGAGATTGAAGTGGCAGAGAAAGTCGCAAAAGATCTTGGTGTCGCTGCACACAAAGTGATGGATGTTGGCCTACTGAATGAACTTGCTATCAGCTCTCTGACACGTGACGATATTCCAGTTTCACATGAGCTACAAGAAAACGGTTTACCGAACTCGTTCGTTCCTGGCCGCAACATCTTGTTCCTAACTCTTGCAGGTATCTACGCCTACCAAATTGGCGCAGAAACGGTAATTACGGGTGTTTGTGAAACAGACTTTAGTGGTTACCCAGATTGCCGTGATGACTTTGTAAAAGCGATGAACAGTGCGCTGGTTAAAGGTATGGATCGTCAATTTGAAATTAAGACGCCATTGATGTGGTTGAACAAAGCAGAAACGTGGGCATTGGCCGATCAATATGACGCGTTGCAACTAGTGCGTGAAAACACACTAACTTGTTACAACGGCATCATCGGTGATGGTTGTGGTGATTGCCCGTCCTGCGATCTACGCAAAGCGGGCTTAGACGACTACCTAAACAACAAAGAAGCTGTTATGCATTCTTTGGTTGAAAAGCAGAAGGTGGAAGGTCAATAGGCTCATTGTAGGCATCAATGACTGAGTTTCGTCCCGTTTTCTTTACTTGATACAGGGCTTGATCAAGTATTGAATAAAGCTCATCAAAGTCTTTCAACGATTTTGAGGTCGATAAATAGGACATGCTTGCGGTAACTTTGAGCGCTTGGTTACTTTCAGAATAGATGTGCTTTTCAGAAATCGTTTTATGCAAACTATTAATTCTGAAAGGCACGTCAACCTCATCGACGTTCGTCAGTAAAAGTATAAATTCTTCTCCTCCTAATCGGCCAATCAACTCACCTTTGTGTAACTTCGCAGTCAAGCTATCGCAGATATAGCGTAATACCTTATCACCAGTAGGGTGGCCGTATATATCATTAATATCTTTGAACTTGTCGAGATCTAATAACGCGAGTACGTGTTTATTCTCACTTCCACTGATTGATGCTTTAGTTTTGATTTTCTTTATTACTGAAGCTCGATTTAAGACACCAGTCAGGTCGTCAATTTGCGCTCTTGTTTTTGCCTTCTTATGTATGAACCAAAGGGCACCCATGGCCATGATAAGACAAGCAATTACAAAGTTATATGCACGTTGTTGATACTTAAGCTCTTGGAACTCGTGCTGCTTTAAATCTTTAAGGTTTCTAATCTCAGTTAACTTCAACTCGTGCTCAAGTTCTTTTTTGGTTAAGTCTAGAGCTTTTATAGCCTTGATGTTGCTCGCATCCCTTGTCGCAAGCTCAAGATTTGCGTATTCCTCGTAGTAAGAAAGAGCAGACTTAAAGTTCTTTCGCTGTTGTTCGATTTTTGAATTGATAAGCAAAGCCTGTGCTTGCAGTGAAGGCGCTGAACTATTACTTTCAAGTGAGAGTGCACTTCTAGCGTTGGTCTCTGCCTGTGACAGGGCGTTTGCTGATAAATACGCATCAGCGAGTGCAATGTGGCTTTCGAGTTGTAGACGATGGTTTTGAGTTTGCTTTCCTAGGTGGAGTGCCTCCTCTAGATATGGTAAAGCACGCTCAAGATCGCCGGATTCCAATATCGTGGAGCCTAAACCTAAGTATGTTAGACCCAACCCATAGTAAAAACGCTCTTCTTTCAATATAAGCAACGCATTCTGGTAATGTTGAGTAGCTAACTGATATTCATGAGTCTTTCTAAATAGGGTTGCTAAACTATGCTCTACTTGAGCAATTTCTAACGGAGACCCCTTGGCTTTCCTTATAGATAGCGCTTGGAGTAAATAATCTTTTGCTTGGTCATATTGGCCTACTTCTATCATTAGTAAAGCAGCATCATTGTAGATGCCAGTAGGGTCGCTGCTCTCAGGTAGTAGGTTAAGTAATATTGCGTACTTTGATAGTGCCTCTTGATAGTTGCCTCTATGATCGTAGTTGTTTGCAATTACCCTGTAAGCAAGATCTAAAGGAAGGAAGGATAAACTTCCCGTTGCTAATGCTGCTTCTAGCGACGAACAGTAAAAATTTGCCTGATGATACCTGCCTTGTTCGTTGAGCGTGTAACACAACTGGTAATTGAAGAGGGCTTTCATCGGTACGTCAGAATCAGCCTTCGCTATATTAAGAAGCTCAGTAAATTTTTTTACCGATAAGTCATATTTACCTTTTTTTCGGTTTGCAATCGCATTCAAATAATTGGATTCCACACGCGCAGCTTTCCCATCTTCGGCTTGGTTGTTGCCAAAGTAAGGCTGATTAAGCATAAACATGTAGTCAAGAATTAAACCGCTAATGTAGAGCTTTTCCGCGGTTGAGCTGACGGCATGATATCTGTCTTGAAGCATGTTGAGAGCCAGCTCTTTGTTTGTCTTTACCGTGCGCTGATAGACTGAATGCCAATTTGTCATACTTTGGGCGTTTTCAGCGGATAGAGGGGCGCTTATGGCGAGCAGAGTAAAAAAAAGAAAAAGCTTGCGCATAGTGCATATAACCTTAATTTTTCTAAATTATTATTGGCGGAATGATATACCATTTGCATAAGGGCCTTTGTGACGTAGAGCTGATGATTGGGATTATTTTCTTGCGGAAAATATGTCACTGAAAAAGAGATAATAAAAAGCCCCGCACATGCGCGAGGCTTAACAATCAAAGGGGATTTTATGCGATGTATAGTTTCGCAAGGTCTTGAGGTTCCATTTCTTTACCCTCAAGTTGGGCATTCCAGTTTGTACCAACTAAAACACCATCTTCAGCAAGAGTTAGAAGCCAATCTTCAACAAAGATATCAAGAGGGATTTCTAAGACTTCAAAATCTGCCCACTCTTCAACATTATGCGCTTGTGCGTCTTCTTTCGACGACCAAAACGGCATAACTTCGCTGTTTTCGAATTCAGTTGAATCGCAAGATAGCCAACCTTCTTCGTTACGTAAACCCCAAACCAATTGGTTTTCTTTTGTTTCGGCAACAAAAAGATCCAAGTTTGCTTGGATATCTGATGTAAGTTTGCTCATTTCAAAACTCTCATTGTTAGAACATGTTAAGGGTAACACTAAACTCAACTTTCCCCCAATGATAAATAGTCTTTGAATCAAAGATGCCTACTTATTAAACACTTCAGTGCTAGCTTTTTGGTAAAGCTGTGAAGATTGTCCATTCTTTTTTTACGTTACCTTTGTAACCGACTACTGTCGCTGTCACTCTTCGATTCATGGCATGGCTAACTTCATCGCTTCCTTGGTAGGCTAATTGAGTATCGCCAAAGCCGACAATTCGCAAGCGTTCTGGAGTAATGCCAAAGTTAATAAGAAGATTTCTGACGTTTTCTGCTCTCCTTTGCGACAATTCAAAGTTGTGCTGACTAGTCCCGGTTTTACTTGCGTAGCCTTGAAGTTCAATTGACGTTGATGGGTATTCTTTTAGGAAACTAGCCATGTCACGGATCTGTTTTCTAAAGACAGGGTTAATTTCATCTGAATCATTAGCAAAAAGAACGCGTATTTGCATTTTTTCCGATGATTTAATGTACTGACCACATCCATCGTTGTCTAATTCAGATTCTAAGGGTGTTCCTGGGCACAAGTCCCTCGCGTTGATTACACCGTCAGAGTCATCATCTTGTAGATCTGCCGATTGGAGCGCAACTGGCACCGATTGGTAATCGTATTCATCCTGGGCATGGGTAGGTAGAGTAATAGCTAACGGCATCAGACTAAGTAAAAAAGTCAATTTTCGCATAATTAATATTCCACCTTCTGCTTCCACTCTTGGGGAGTGTCAATTCTCAATGCATTGAGTAACTGACCAGTAGCATTCATTACTCGATATTTTGCGTATTGCTCAGCATATTTAGCATCAAGATAACCTTTTCGTGCCTCAAACAGTTCATTCTCGGTATTGAGGACGTCAAGGAGAGTACGTTTTCCTATGCGATATTGTTTTTCATAGGCAATAACAGTTTTAGCTGCAGAATCCACATGGTCTGACAGAAACTCTTTTTGTTGAAGTGTTAGATCTAGAGCGCTCCATGAAAGTCTTAAGCCTTCCTCTACATTCTTATAAGCTCTCTCTCTTAAGTCTTTTGCTTTGTTTAGCTGGTATGCAAAGCTCTCTGCATTTGCACTATCACTGCCACCATTAAACAGGTTATAGCGCATGCGTAGCATAGCACTGGTCTCATTACTGTCACCTTCAATGCCTCCAGCATCATCTCGCCATGTCTGTGAAGCCTCTACAGACACTGTCGGGTAATAGTTACCTTTAGATTGCTTATACTGGAACTTGGCAGAGTCTACATCTACTTTTGCTATCTTGATGACTGGGTGCTCTTCGAACGCTTTACCTACCGCTTCATCTATTGTGTATGGGATAAAGTTCTGATCTGCTCTTGGAAAAACAAGCCCCTGAGGAGATTGACCGACAATTCGCATAAACATGGTATGAGCATCGAACAAGTTGTTTTGTGCTGCAGCAAGATTGCCATGTGCTTTGGCTAAACGAGCCTCTACTTGTGTTAGGTCTGCGGTAGAGCCGATCCCTGAGTCGACACGCTTCTTGATGTCACGATAGATTTTTTTGTGTACAGCAAGATTGTTTTCAGAAAGCGTTAAGATCTCATAGGCTTTTACAGAATCAAGATAAACTTTGGCAACTTGTAATGCCATGTCTTGAGCATCCGCCAACAGTTGATAGCGTAAAGATTCTGCATCTGCTGCCGTTCTATCCATATTATTTAGGGTGGCTGAACCATCCCAAATTAGCTGAGTGAAAGTAATGCTTGCTTCTTTACGTGTTAAGTCAGTTACATCACGGTCAGAGTCGGCGGAGTCTACACGCTCGTAACCTATGCCAGCGTCTAGATCAACACTCGGCAGGTAGGCTCCTGTGGCTGCTTCGTTTATATATTTTTTGCTAACGAATTCGTTAAACGCACCTTTGATATCTGGGTTGGTTTGAAGGCTATTGGCAACAGCCTGTTCTAAAGTTTGCGCACCTGTAGAAAAAGATGCTATCACGCTGAGGCTAATCAGCTTGGTTGGAGTCCACTTCACTTCGTTGCTCCTAAGTGATTTATATAGGTAAATGCTCAGATCTGAGTGCTTTTTATTGAGCGTCGTTCGTTGTGTCAATAATTTAACGCACATTGAGTTACATAAGCAACAATACAATCGTTTGAATATTAATAAAATGTTACCGAGAGCTTTTCGGTAAACAAGTTAGTGATAGGATTTATGTATTGTTTCTATATGTTTCTATAGGTTTCAGCATTTAAAGCGCTCTAAGTTTTGAACTAACATCACGATATTGAAAGAGAAGGTTCATTGGTAAATATGTGACCTATTGAATGAAAATAGTTATTAACTTGCTGTTAATAATACTGCCATTAAGGCAATATATAACTATTAAGCATTACCGGTCAAAAGTTTGACGCAAACAAAAGGTCATATAGTATCATGGATCGTACGTCTTTAGTTTCATATCAAGAGCAAGTGGTTGTAATAGGTTTAGATGGCCACATACGCATACTCTCCGAAGGCTCACAGCCACGTAACGGTGAGATTATCGTAGAGCGAGTTAGTCAAAGTGACTTGAAAGTGGAGCTCGTGAAAGATGAACAAAGTACTGATGTCAGCGATGATATTGCTCAAATTATTGAAACTCTAGAATCGGGGCAAGATCCAACCCAACTCAGCGAAGAGTTTGCTACGGCAGCAGGTACTGCCAATGGTTCTAGCTATCAACTAACGGCGACACTTGAAAGAAGTGCATCTGAAATTTTAGCCGCGACAGATTTTCAAACCTCTGGCCTTCAAGATCTTGGTGTGTCACAAACTCAAACACTGTCATTGCTCGAAGCATATCTTAACTTCAACCAAGTTATAAGTTCCGCAAGCGGTAACCCAGATACACTGGCACCGAGTGTTCCAACGGTGGTAATAACTGAAGACAGTAACAACGATGGCTCGCTTGAAAACAATGAAGTGGATGGTTTGGTCGATGTTAAAGTGACGCTACCAGCGAATGCCGAAGTGGGCGATACGCTCCGTGTGACCGGTCAGCCAGATCGTGTGCTTAGCCAATTAGACCTCGACAATGGCGTCATCCTGCAATACCCAGCGTTAGGCAATGGTGAAACACTGACGGTTGTCGCGACGGTGACGGATAAAGCGGGTAACACCTCGCCAGCAGCACAAGACAGTGTGACGGTACCAGATACGCTCGCGCCAGACGCACCAACGGTGGAGATTAAAGAAGACACGAACAACGACGGTTCACTCGAAGACAGCGAAGTGGATGGTTTGGTCGATGTACTGGTTACCTTGCCAGCCAATGCCGAAGTGGGCGATACGCTCCGTGTGACCGGTCAGCCAGATCGTGTGCTTAGCCAATTAGACCTCGACAATGGCGTCATCCTGCAATACCCAGCGTTAGGCAATGGTGAAACACTGACGGTTGTCGCGACGGTGACGGATAAAGCGGGTAACACCTCGCCAGCAGCACAAGACAGTGTGACGGTACCAGATACGCTCGCGCCAGACGCACCAACGGTGGAGATTAAAGAAGACACGAACAACGACGGTTCACTCGAAGACAGCGAAGTGGATGGTTTGGTCGATGTACTGGTTACCTTGCCGGCTAATGCCGAAGTGGGCGATACGCTCAGTGTGACCGGTCAGCCAGATCGTGTTCTGACACAAAACGATTTAGATAATGGTGTCACGCTTCAATACCCGGTTCCGGCAGAAGGCGAGACGCTGACCGTTGTCGCTACGGTTACGGATCAGGCCGGTAATACTTCTGAGCCAGGCCAAGATGCGGTAACGGTTCCAACCGTTGAAGTACCAGATACGGATGCACCAGGCGCGCCAACGGTGGTGATAACTGAAGACAGTAACAACGATGGTTCGCTTGAAAACAATGAAGTGGATGGTTTGGTCGATGTATTGGTTACCTTGCCGGCTAATGCCGAAGTGGGCGATACGCTCAGTGTGACTGGTCAGCCAGATCGAGTCATCACACAAAACGATTTAGATAATGGTGTCACGCTGCAATACCCGGTTCCGGCAGAAGGTGAAACGCTGACCGTTGTCGCTACGATTACGGATCAGGCTGGTAATACTTCAGAGCCAGGCCAAGATGCGGTAACAGTTCCAACCGTTGAAACACCAGATACGGACGTACCAGACGCGCCAACGGTGGTAATAACTGAAGACAGTAACAACGATGGCTCGCTTGAAAACAATGAAGTGGATGGTTTGGTCGATGTATTGGTTACCTTGCCGGCTAATGCAGAAGTGGGCGATACACTCAGTGTGACTGGTCAGCCAGATCGAGTCATTACACAAAACGATTTAGATAATGGTGTCACGCTGCAATACCCGGTTCCAGTAGAAGGCGAGACGCTGACCGTTGTCGCTACGGTTACGGATCAGGCCGGTAATACCTCCCCAGAAGCACAAGACAGTGTAACGATACCAGAATATATTGGTGATGTTGTTATTACGACTGTTAGTGCATTAGCTATTGAAGGTGAAAGCAGCGCTTCATTCCAGATTTCGCGTACACCAAGCCAAGGTGAACCAACAGGCTCAGAAAGCACGGTGACGTTTAAGTTCGATACCAGTGTAGCGGACTCTGTTGATATCAACGATATCGAATCGGTCGAGATTGGTGATGTTGTTTACACTGGTGAAGCACTTGAGAAGCTGTTCAACGAAGGTGTTGAGCTGACCCTCACTGATGCAGAGAGCATCTCAGTGGTTGTCACTCCAAAAGATGACGCGGACATTGAAGGTTTCGAGAACCTCGTCGGTCAAATCGTAGCGGGTGAAGGCGCATCGATCCTACCGGGTAATGACAAAGCGAACGCCACCATCAATGATGAAACCGTTGACCGCAACGAGCCAGCGGACGTGTCGA
>Ga0209272_10002191_pt1 | contig 11212 bp, 18 predicted proteins | sample tdDd002_FD_187125 | JGI IMG/M metagenome (GOLD analysis project Ga0209272, IMG submission 187125) | Marine sediment microbial communities from the Atlantic coast under amendment with organic carbon and nitrate - tdDd00.2 (SPAdes)... | ecosystem: Environmental > Aquatic > Marine > Coastal >... | reverse complement strand
AGGGCGCTTGTTGTTGCTTGGTCGAGTTGCCTCATTGGGCAGGGAAGTGGACTTACTTGTTTTAGGTTGCTCGCCTTTGGTGGTCAAGTTGGTTTCAGCCTTGTGGTTTGCTTCAGAAAACTGGTTAGAAATAGCAGTTCTTTCTCAAGTAAATCAGTCATTTGTGGTAAAACATAACAAAGCATTTAAGAGTGATTCGCAACGCTTGGCAGTTTCGCTTCGCTCAAGTATAGCCAAGCGTCGCTCACACCTTAATGCGGCGTTATGGGCAAGGAGGTCCAATGGAACTTATTGAGTTAGAAAATACAGATGAACTGTATAAACAGGCACTGAATCTAAGATATGACTTGTTCTTCCGAGCTCCAGGTCTTCCGCGAGAAATATTGTTTGATGCACTCGAAGACAATAGTTTTCATATTGCAGTGATAGACAGTGGTGCTTTATGTGCCTATGGACGATTAAGCGCAGAATGTTCGCGTTTATTTAAGATATCTCAGATGGTAGTCCAGCCAAGTATGCAGGGAAAGGGTTTGGGTACTAAAGTACTCACGAAACTAACGCATATGGCGATAGAAAAGGGTGCAGAAGAAATATACTTAAATGCTAGGCTGCATGCCGTATCAATGTACGAAAAATTAGGTTTTACTACTTCGGGTGAGTCTTATGTAGCAAAGAGCACTGGAGTGCCGCATATAAAGATGGTCAGGTGTGTTTAAATTTGCCCATAACAATAAATTTAAGCAGATTCGCAACGCTTGGCATTTTCGGTTTGAATCAACTTTAGTGTTTACGGCACAATGGTTAGGTAGGTGGCAGCGTCGCTCACTACTTAATTTGGCGTTAGAATTATCAGAGGAAATATGCATAACGATTTGAAAAATGTTTCAGACCATTTGTTAGTTCTGGGATTAGGCACATTAGCTCAAGCCCAAAGAAACGCGCTATATTCGAGCCATAATACATACTTGGACGAAGGAGTATTTGGAGTACTTCAATCAGCTCAAGCTGCTGAGTTACTGATAAAGTCCTTTATAGCTCAAGAGCATCCATTGCTTATATTCTCAAATATCCCGAAATCGACTTCAGTTAATGGAGAGCTTTTATCAATTGAACATATGTTTGAAAAGGGTACCACTTTACAATATAACGAGTTGCCAGAAAAACTTTGGGCCGCAACAGGTTATAAGCTTCAAAATATAGAAACATATAAATCATTCGGAAAATTGAGAAATACTATTCAGCATTTCGCCTTACCTAATGACGGAACAGATTTCAGACGAAAATCAGTTAAGTTCATCTATGAAGTCATCGACCCTCTAATGCAGCACTTCCTGTCCGATAGTGCGGTAAACTACGTGGATATTGAAGAGCCCGAAACGGATATTGGAGAAATTTTATCTAATTATGGGGTGACAGTTCAGCTCTCGACTTAAGGGGCTTAGATATCGTTGGAAATAATTCTAACAAGCAATTTAAGATGGATTCACAACGCTTGGCATTTTTGCTTCTACTTCACATTTAGTGTTTATGGCACAATGCTTTAGGTTGGGTGGAGGCGTTGTTCACCCCTTAATTGGGCGTTATAAAACAAGGAGAGCTCTGCATTTGAAAATAGTAACGGATAGACTAGAAATGACTCAAATCACAGTGAAAGACTGGGATTTATACCAATCTTTAAATCGAGATCCTGCGGTAATAAAGTTCTGTTTTGATGAACCATCACCTAAGGAAATTAAGGACAATTTTAATTCTCGACTCCCTGTGTGGAATAAGGTTTCTGAGCATTGGTTGTGCTTAACCATTACTGTAAATGAAATTGGTGAAAAAATCGGCGTTACTGGTTTTCGTATGCGTGATGGCGCAGCCGAAGTTGGTTTTCTTATTCAACCTAAATACCATGGTCTTGGTTACGGTACTGAATCTCTAAAATCTCTGATTAAGTGGGCATGCGAAGAGCAAGGTATCCAAACGTTTAACGCAGTCGTAACTGAGGGCAACATTGGTTCAGAGAAAGTATTAACCAAGTGTGGTTTCTCGCTGAAAAAAGTTATCCCAGAAGCTTATGAAATCGGTGGTAAATTGTATGCAGACCATGTTTACCAATACGGAAAAATTGTTTTATAACAAGCAATTTAAGAGGGATTCACAACGCTTGGCATTTTTGCTTCTACTTCAAATTTAGTGTTTATGGCACAATGCTTTAGGTGTGGGTGGTAGCGTTGTTCACCCCTTAATTGGGCGTTAGTCGCCAGAAAAAGCTAGCAGTTAAAATCACGTTTCTAAGCTTAAAGTTTGGCTGATGATCATTTGATACGCAGGTGCGTCGACGATGCTCAAAACTCAGTTTCAATTGTTTCAAGTCCAAAGTTTTGTAACTGTCCTAGCGGTTGTTTTGTCCATTGGTGCTGATAGAGAGGGGTAATCGAGAGTCTGTTTTTGGTTGCAACTCCGCTCGGTGAGTTTGTTGGGTACAAAAGCCGATTTACTCGCTGAAATGACGTCTTCTCTGGTGTTGTAAGTTCCAAGTGGTTTCATTGACTAGCCGTTTTGAGACTACGCCTGACTAAAGTGCATCAAAGCACATAAAGTTTGTTGTTCGCAAAGTTTAGTTCGGCTTAAAATTGTCGCTCGGTGCCTCGCGACTAACAAACTGCTCAAGAGGGATTCGCAACGCGTGGCATTTTTACTTTGCGTTGAATTTAGTGATTAAGGTGGTATGCGGCGGCTTCGGTATTGCGTTGCTCACCCCTTAGCAGGGCGTTAAGTGCTTATCCCTATAAATTCGATTTCAAAGGAAACATACATGGTTAATAGATGTGCTATGACAGGTGAAATTATTGAAGGCTCCTCTGACGCCATATGGGATGATGGAGAATGGATTAGTTGGGAGTGGATCAATGAACAAGTACACTTACAAGATCTACGAGAAATGTACCCAAATGCGGACCTTGAGCTTGTCGAAATGTTCGAAACTCTTGTTTATGATGCCGCTTGCTACAGACAATTAACTGGTAGATATTTACCAATTTTTGGAGAGTTAGGTGAAATTTTTGCTGAAATTACATTTGGAATAAAGCGACATAAACCTAGAACTCAAGGCTCAGATGGACGATTAGGTAATGATTTTATTGAAATAAAAACTATCACGCCTGAGAAGAACAAAGAAAAGATTAGCGTCAAACGTCAGGGCAACTTCAATAAACTGCTAGCTGTAAAAATATCAGAAGACTTTGAATTTGAAGCAAGAATGATTGATAGGAAAGACTTATCAAAAGGCAATGGCAAGGAAGCGACGGTATCTTGGTCTTCAATGAAAGCAAAGAATGTTTTAAAACGCACTTAACAATAAATTTAAGCAGATTCGCAACGCTTGGCACTTTTGGTTTGAATCAGCTTTAGTGTTTACGGCACAATGCTTTAGGTAGGTGGCAGCGTTGCTCACTACTTAATTTGGCGTTATATGCAATCGCCTAAATTGGGCCTAGGAATAGCTCGAAGGTCGGCTTGAACTCATCAGTTTATCTAAATGCTCCTGGGCGCGCTTTGGGTTTTCTAAGTCGGAAAGTTCTATCATTTCACATTCATCCCTAACCATTTCATTGATAAGGCTAGGGTAGTGGCGACAATCCTCTGGTCGGTCGAGGTAAATGCTGCACGTGTATTTGTCCTTTTCTTCTGTCCTAACTTTCGGTGCGAGCTGCAAAAATGGACAGTGGTTTAACTGTTCTCTTGTTTTGGGGTCGAACCAGATTTTTCCATCTTTAACATACTCAAAGATATCTGGGTTAAACAACTCCCACAGGTCTATCTCTTCCTTTGTCGCCGCTAAATTACCATTTCCATATTTGATACAGCATTTTCCGCATTGGTTGCAGTCTTTCATGGTGGTTACTTTGAGTTTTTAGGTGTTGATTGAGTTTACCATTAATAGCCAGAACAGCTCAGCGTTTAGGGTAGGGGTTTGCATATAACAAAAAATTTAAGGGTGATTCACAACGCTTGGCGCTCTCACTTCAGTTTAGTTTTGTGTTTATGGCACAATGCTTTAGGTAGGGTAGTGGCGTTGTTCACACCTTAATTTGGCGTTATGCAAATCGTAAAAATTGAGAAAAGAATGATATCAACAAATTTAAAACCAGCTGATGAATTGAGTGCTCACAGTAAAAGTGTTACTGATGCTCTGATTGAGCTATTCATGTCAGAAGACCATACTTGTCTTGCGTACTTTGAGGTAGAAAGTTACTTGTCTGACTCTCTCTTTGCTCTTGCTGATAAAGGTTTTTTTAACTCAGCAGTGATTACAATCGACAGCAAAGCTACTCCTAATATGCGCTTTTGTAAGTTGTCTACAGTTGAGCAGGGGATATTAAAGGAAATTCTAGCAATGAACCTTTTAAAACAAGGCTACAACTTTGAAAACCTATCTAATAGCCATGGGCAGATCAGTTTGCGCGTATCAATCAGCTAAATTTGCATAACAAAAAATTTAAGAGTGATTCACAACGCTTAGTGCTTTCACTTCAGGCCAGTTTAGTGTTTATGGCACAATGCTTTAGGTAGGGTGGTTAGCGTTGTTCACACCTTAATTTGGCGTTATAACACAAAATCAGGCTATTGCTCAAAAAGGCTAGTTGAACTATTATTTGTACATTAAATTGTACCGTTAGGAGTTCAACATGAGCCGTATCCACTTTGACCAAGATATTCAGCCTTTATCTGAATTTCGTGCTGGCGTAACGTCATTTATTAAACAGATTAACGAAACTCGCAGACCATTGGTAATCACACAACGTGGTAAGGGTGTTGCGGTTGTCCTTGATGTTGCGGAATATGAAGCAATGCAAGAGAAGATCGAGCTACTGGAAGAAATGCGTACTGCTGAAGCACAGTTAGCTTCAGGTTTAGGCATTTCCAATGAAGACGCTCGCGCTCAGGTGTTGGGGCGTATCAAGAAATGAAAGTCGTCTGGTCACCACTAGCATTACAAAAGTTGGGTGATGCAGCCGAGTTTATTTCACTGGATAACCCAGCGGCGGCAGAAAACTGGGTTAATGAGGTTTTCGATAAAACCGATCTTCTCTCAAATATGCCTGAAATGGGGCGAATGGTTCCTGAGTTACCCCATACTAATTATCGTGAAATCCTTTTTGGCCACTATCGAATCATATATAGCCTCAGCCACGAAATTCGTGTCCTCACAGTACGAAATTGTCGTCAAATGCTGACGGAAAGTGATGTGTAGCAATTGTGTTATAACAAGAAATTTAAGAGTGATTCACAACGCTTGGCGCCTTCACTTCAAGCCAGTTTAGTGTTTATGGCACAATGCTTTAGGGTAAGGTGGCAGCGTTGTTCACACCTTAATTTGGCGTTAGGTTTTTGAAGGACTTATATCTTGAATTTGCTTGAAAACTTCTTCAGCTTCGGCTGTTAGTTGAGAGTAAGTTCTGATATCACCTTTTCGCTGAGCGTGCATGGCTTGCTCAAGTAACATTGAATGGCGTTTCTTAAGCTTTTTGGTGGGGTTACTCTTAAAAAAAGAAAACATGAATGACTCCGTTATTGTTTGAACTAGTTGTTACGTAGAGCAACAAGAAAGAGTTCATTCCAAGGTGACTTTGAGCTACAAACCTAACAATAAATTTAAGAGTGATTCACAACGCTTGGCGTCTTCACTTCAAGCCAGTTTAGTGTTTATGGCACAATGCGTTAGGTAAGGTGGTTGCGTTGTTCACACCTTAATTTGGCGTTATGTGCCTATTGAGATTTAACAGCTTTGATACACATATTATCAAGCTGATTTCGTGCTCCACACTTCCAAGACTCTCCCTCAATGGTCACGGTTTTGGGCGCATTTTCCAGGTTAAATATGCAGTAAAGTGGAACAGTGTCGTTGTCGCATGCTGCTTCTAGTTTAGTGGGGTTAACCAGTGCTACCGAAGCGCATGTACCGTCTTCATTATAATTTGAGCAGTACCACTCTTCGTTGTTCCATATAATGGTTTCAGGGTTCCACATACGGTTCTTATTGAAAATACATGTGCAAGGAATATCATCGGCGTCATCACCAATTTTAAAGGTATTTTTCTTTTCGTTAGAGGCAATCGCAATAGAAGAGAAAACAAATGCTAACGTGGCAATGATAGTTGTTGGTTTCATGTTAAGTCTCCCTTTAATATTGAGTTTATAAATTATCGTGGTTCGTAGTATTCACGGCTTTGATCTGCGGCACATAACAAGCAATTTAAGAGGGATTCACAACGCTTGGCACTTTTGCTTCTACTTCAAATTTAGTGTTTATGGCACAATGCTTTAGGTGTGGGTGGTAGCGCTGTTCACCCCTTAATTGGGCGTTATAAAGCACGGTTAAGCTAGGCGTCTAAACTACTAACCAGACGTTATATTCTCTGGCTAGCAGCTCTGGGTCCTAACGCTATTTCAATACTACATGGCCAGTAGCATCACGCTTAACAATTCCTTTCTCGTCAAAGACTACATTGCCTAAGGAATTAGCAAAAACAGGGTATACTTCCCAATCTTCTATATTTACTGGGTTATTAATACTTTCTCGCCACTTGATGCCGTAGTCCAAAGTATCGAACACCATGTAGTTAGATGACTGTTCTAATTCGTGGCATACATCATCTGGTAGTGGACCATAGTACTTGAAGAACATGTCATTATCTAAGCGACTCATGAAACCTTGCATTTGCTGGGCTTGATCTCTAAGAGCAAACATAACTTGGTTGTATTGTTCTTTGCCCAGAACCATTGATGAAACCCTCACTCGCTCCATGAAGCGACCTTGGAGAACATTTTTGTTTTGGCAGCGTCCCAAATCTAAATACATGCGTGCATGGTCTCTACCCCAATCATAGAACTTTGCATACTTGCCGTCTGGAATTGGATTGTAAGTTTCGATGATTCGGCGCTCGATCATATGGCTTGATGGGGTAGACTCATTCGAGTCATTTGAAGCACAAGCCGCTAGCATGCTACTTGCTGTTATTATTAACAGTGGTCTAATCATTTTTATTGGTAAGTTGAATGTCGTGCGATAATTTTACCAATTAGTAATGTAGTAATATGTGAATAGTGTTAGCTCAGTGTCAAGTTACTATCAGGGAACATGTTTAATCGCAAATATGCTTTATAACAAAGCATTTAAGAGTGATTCGCAACGCTTGGCAGTTTCAGTTTGAATCAGCTTTAGTGTTTACGGCACAATGGTATAGGTAAGGTGGTAGCGTTGCTCACCACTTAACGCGGCGTTAGTTGCTAGGTGAAAAATTAGCTTTTTGGAGATAATCAAGTTGGTTCAAACATACGGTACTGAAGAGACTAAAGCGTTCTGCTGTAATTGCAAAAAGGTGACACTTCATAAGTATGAAAGCTTCTCTAAATCCGGTGAAACCACGGAAGCAGAAGTTAAAGGTTTCTTTTCTGGCTTGTTTGCTGCAATAGCGAGTGCATTAATGGAAGGTGAGCCTACGGGTGATTACAAGTGCAAAGTCTGTGGTACAAACTTACATACACCAGATTACCTAGATTAAGATTGGTAGTACTCAGCAGGTGGTAAGTTTCACAACTAACAAGAAATTTAAGAGTGATTCACAACGCTTGGCGCCCTCACTTCAAGTAAGTTTAGTGTTTATGGCACAATGCTGTGGGTAAGGTGTCAGCGTTGTTCACACCTTAATTTGGCGTTATGTTTCTGGTGTAAAAATCACAAGTAAGATAGTTTCAATGAATAAGTTTAAAGCAATAGTTATCTCGTTAATGCTAGGTTGGATTATCTCACTGGGGATGTTTCCAGAAGACAGTAAGACAATAGTTAGTAAAGCTGAAGCCCTTTCTGGGCGATGTGTTCCTACGTTGAAAACAGGAACATTGTTAAAACTTAAAGTTAAGGTCGAAAATGATGGGGCATTTACGACTATTCGTTCAATTGGAACCACTTGTGAAGAGTTGTTGCAAAGAATCATGTCCGAAGAGAAAATTCTAGTCATGTATACGAAGTATGAATCTGGAGATATTAAGGCGGTTCAGGTTAGTATCAATAAAGGGCGTACTTACTGGAACTTTGATGGTGAGATAAATTACAGTGAGATAAAGCACTAATTCCAACTTGAAAACATAACAAACTGTTCAAGAGGGATTCGCAACGCGTGGCATTTTCACTATGCGTTGATTTTAGTGTTTAAGGCGGTATGCGGCGGCTTTTGTATTGCGTTGCTCACCCCTTAACAGGGCGTTATGTGCCAGTTCCGAAAGCTCAATTTGAAGTGCCTCGAAACTATCCGGTGTTAATCCCTTGGAGCTGAATACTTGCTCTAATATGCACTGAGTTTTCTACTAACTCATTGGGTGGCAGAAGTGACTGGTGAAATGACGGAAATGGCAATTTCCAGCTATCTTGGCTGGTTGTTGCTTCTAATGGGTACATATCCTTTCCTGCTTGTTGGTGTGAGTATGTTTTTCTATGACATTGAACGTAAACATGCCTTGCGGTGGTTAAACGGAATAAGCTTTCTACTAGCAGCGTTTCTTCTCTATATGCACATGCAAACAGAAGTTATCTATGGTCAAGAATTACTGGAAGCTTGGTATCGAGACAACCCAGAAGACAGACCTCAATAAAAAGCACTTAACAAGCGTTTAAGACGGACTCCCAACGCTTGGCGCTTTCGGCATACTTTGGTTTTAGTGTTTATGTCACAATGGTTTAGGTAGGGTGGTTAGCGTTGCTCGCCACTTAACGCGGCGTTATAGCGCTTTGCAGACCTGTGGAAAATAATAAGAAAGGAATCCTAGAATAATGATACGTAATTTTTACACTTGCGATAAAGAAGTGGACGAAAACAGTCATGATGGAAAAGGCTCAATAGACATCTATCGTGCGTTCAGGCGTAAAGATTTTGATGGTGCATGGGACTTCGCTATCCGTGTTGTTATGCCACCGGGAAGCTCTATGGGTGAGCATACTCATGGAGACGATGAAGAAATGTATATCATTTTGAAAGGCGAAGGCACTATGAGCATCGAAGGTGAGGAAAGAAAAGTTGCCACAGGAGACATGATCGTTAATAAACGCTTTGGAACACATGGTTTGGTTAACACATCAAGCAATGAAATTGAGTTGTTAATCATTCAGGCAAGTCTCAAGTAAATCGCAATAACAAGCAATTTAAGAGGGATTCACAACGCTTGGCATTTTTGCTTCTACTTCAAATTTAGTGTTTATGGCACAATGCTTTAGGTTTGGGGGGAGGCGTTATTCACCCCTTAATTGGGCGTTAGTGCGCAAAGATAAAAATTACAATTAGCAGGATTTAAAATGAGTGAAATTGCTCGCTTTATATCTGGTAAAGCTCCAGATAAATTTGGTCGCAATGTAGAGCAGTTGTTAGCTTACAACCACTTCTGGCTAGAGCATGATCATAAGTATATTCAAGTTCTTTTCCCGATAGATGAGGGTACTAAGTTCAATCAACATGCTCCTTTGGTAACTCAAGCAGATCGAGAGGCTTTTGCTAACTCAGAAGAATTACGTGTTGCTCACTTAAAAGCACTCGACCTTTTACTAGAGTTTTGGGGATTAAAGCGTGATGGGTGTGAAATTTCTTCATTACTGGCATTAAGTCCTGCTAACCATGTCTGGCTTAAAAGTCATGACCACAACCAACTTCGCCTGACCCGAGCAATTCGTAGTTTGTATTTACTCGGTAATGAACAGATAGCGACTAACTTGTGTGACTTTCTAGTGGCAGCAGCAAGAGATACTGGCATGGTTTCAGATAAAACGGTCGAGTATTGGTGTAACGCGCTTAAAGGCTAGGGGATCGCTGAAAAAGCGCACTAACAATAAATTTAAGAGTGATTCACAACGCTTGGCGCTTTCACTTCAAGCCAGTTTAGTGTTTATGGCACAATGGTTTAGGTAAGGTGGTTGCGTTGTTCACACCTTAATTTGGCGTTATGTGAATGGAGGTCAAAATGTCGTCTGTACCAAGAAATAAGGATGAATTGGAGCTTGCTATAAACTCGATATTTCCGAAACTTATGGCTGATTATCGTTTAACTCCAGAAAGTAACGTTCGCAAACCAGGTGTAGAGGGAAACGTCAAAGGTACCCTCATTAGCGTTAGTGATACGGTGGCTTATTTGATCGGTTGGGGGAAGCTCGTACTTAAATGGTATCGCTTGAAATCTCAAAATCAACATGTAGATTTTCCGGAAACAGGCTACAAATGGAATCAATTGGGCTTGCTCGCTGAAAGCTTCCACGATGAGTATCGTAACTGGAAATATGATGATTTACTTATTGAACTCGAGTCTACGGTTAATGAAATACAGTTACTTATTTCAAGCTTAAATGACCATGAGTTGTATGGCGTAGCGTGGTATGAGCAATGGACTTTGGGGCGCATGATTCAGTTTAATACATCATCACCGATGAAAAACATGCGTACAAAAGTTAGGCGCTTCAATCGAGAATTCACATAACAAGCAATTTAAGAGGGATTCACAACGCTTGGCATTTTTGCTTCTACTTCAAATTTAGTGTTTATGGCACAATGAGTTAGGTTTGGGGGGAGGCGTTGTTCACCCCTTAATTGGGCGTTATGTTTACTTGAAATTCAAAGGCTTAAAGTTCTTAGGCTCTAGTTCTTTGTCCCTCTGGCAATCCGTCCCTAGTAGACTCAGCAAATCCGCATTGTCGGTCTAAGTTCTTGAATCATTCAGGCCGTAAAACATGCCAATGTTCGCGGGTTGCTTCATTGTCAGGTCGTGGCGATCGGCTTCTTGTTTAACTGGCTCAAAGTCGCTTTCAGGTTCACTACCAAGCAGCATTTCAGCTGGGCAGTTGCCTCGGCAATTCAACATTGTTTTGCGCTTTGGTTGGAAAGATAGGGCGCTTGTTGTTTCTTGGTCGGGTTGCCTCATTGGGCAGGGAAGTGGAGTTACTGGTTTTAGGTTAATCGCCTTTGGTGGTCAAGTTGGTTCTTGCCTGTGGTTTAGCTCAGAAAACTAGTGGGAAATAGCAGTTCTTTCTCAAGTAAATCATATATTTGTGGTAAAACATAACAAGCAATTTAAGAGGGATTCACAACGCTTGGCATTTTTGTTTCTACTTCAAATTTAGTGTTTATGGCACAATGCTTTAGGTGTGGGTGGTAGCGTTGTTCACCCCTTAATTGGGCGTTAGGCT
>Ga0209272_10002188_pt1 | contig 11223 bp, 13 predicted proteins | sample tdDd002_FD_187125 | JGI IMG/M metagenome (GOLD analysis project Ga0209272, IMG submission 187125) | Marine sediment microbial communities from the Atlantic coast under amendment with organic carbon and nitrate - tdDd00.2 (SPAdes)... | ecosystem: Environmental > Aquatic > Marine > Coastal >... | reverse complement strand
TCCTAAAAAGAGTGAACTGCTTCTAAAAACCATTTTCAATGATAGTCTTATCAGATAAATGGATAACAGTAAGACGTCACATGCAATTCAATTTCAAATGGCTGAGCATCGGGTTCTTATTTCCTGCTATCGTGCTGGCCGCTCCACCATCTTCATTTAGCAAGGCAAAGAAACTCGCAGTTGGTATCTACCGGGATCATCCTGTCAGCTTCTACTGTGGCTGCGACATCGAATGGCTCGGTAAGAAGGGCGTTCCGGATCTGGATAGCTGCGGGTACCAGGTTCGCAAGCAATTGAAACGGGCCAGCCGCATCGAGTGGGAGCACGTTGTCCCGGCATGGCAGTTCGGGCACCAGTTACAATGCTGGCAAGACGGCGGACGGAAAAAATGCCGCAAGGATCCTAAGTTTCGCAGAATGGAAGCTGACCTGCATAACCTCACCCCGGCAATAGGGGAAGTTAACGGTGATCGTTCAAACTACAATTTCCGCCCTTGGAACGGGCAGCAGGGAGCCTACTACGGCCAGTGCGAAATGAAGGTTGATTTTAAAAGTCGCCGCGTCGATCCGCCGGTTGCCGCACGCGGCGCCATTGCACGAATTTACCTGTATATGAGTGATGAATATCCATTTCGCCTGTCGAGTCAGCAGCGCCAGCTAATGAAAGCATGGAACCGGCAATATCCCGTCAACGACTGGGAGTGCGAGCGTGATAGAAGAATTGCCGATATTCAAAGCAACCATAACTCCTATGTGCTTCGCGCCTGTCAAGAGCAAGGGCTTTAGTCGTTTGAGTATATATACACTCCTTTATCATTAGAGGGGTGTATACCCAAGCGAACTCATTTCTGTGTCAAATAACGTTGAAAGGGATTGCCATTCCTACCGTTATTTTTCTTGAAATGAGCACGCTGGTCTCACTCTGAATCCTGTATCTTGAGGTAACTTGGGTATATTACCCCCTCATCTGGTAACACTGTTTTACTGGTAAGAAATCCTCCTCCAGCCTTGTAATTTCACCTTCCGGCATCCATGTACTACTTAACAACACCGAACTCACAACTGCATTCGCAACCAGAGTTGATATAATGCAGCGAGATAATAATTAACAGGTTATTGAGATAGCCATGAGAATCCCACGTATTTACCACCCTGAGTTACTTCCCAACCAGGGAACAATCATGCTCAGTGATGATGCTGCCAACCATATAGGCCGTGTCATGCGCATGCAGGCAGGCCAGGAAGTACTGCTGTTTGATGGCAGTGACGCCGAGTTTCCCGCAGTGATCACCAGCGCCAGCAAAAAAAGCGTTGAAGTTGAAATCCAGAACCGCCGTGAGCACAGTATTGAATCACCGTTGAATATCCACCTAGGCCAGGTGATCTCACGTGGTGAAAAAATGGAGTTCACCATCCAGAAATCTGTCGAATTGGGTGTCATGACCATCACCCCGCTGATTTCCGATCGCTGTGGCGTAAAACTGAATACTGAGCGCTTTGAGAAGAAACTGGCACAATGGCAGAAAATTGCCATCAGCGCCTGCGAGCAGTGTGGTCGCAATACCGTTCCGGTGATCCGTCCGGTCATGAAACTGGAAGACTGGTGTGCAGAACAATACGACGGGCTTAAACTGAATCTACACCCTAGAGCCAGTTATTCTATTAACACCCTACCGGAACCCGTCACCAAAGTTCGCCTGCTGATTGGACCTGAGGGAGGACTGTCTGCCGAAGAGATCGGGATGACAGAGCAATATAAGTTCGATGAAATATTACTCGGCCCGCGAGTGCTGCGTACCGAAACTACAGCCATGACGGCAATCACAGCCCTACAAGTCCGCTTTGGCGACTTAGGCTAACCAGGCCAACGACAGACTAGGAGAAAGAAATGATCAAACTGGGTATCGTGATGGATCCGATTGAGTCCATCAACATTAAAAAAGATTCCAGCTTTGCCATGATGATGGAAGCGCAGCGTCGTGGCTGGGAAATCCATTATATGGAAATGAACGACCTCTCACTGGAACAAGGAAAGGCAGTAGCCCGTACCCGTGTGGTTAGCCTAAAAGAAGATCCGAACGGCTGGTACGAATTTCACAACGATCAGGAAATATCGCTGTCTGATCTTGATGCGGTACTCATGCGCAAAGATCCCCCGTTTGATACCGAATACATCTATGCGACTTACATTCTTGAACGTGCCGAAAACGAGGGAGCGCTGATTGTCAACGAACCTCGTAGCCTACGTGACTGCAACGAAAAGCTATTTACAGCCTGGTTCCCTGAGCTTACGCCGACCACCGTCGTTACTCGTAGTGCAAAAAAGATCAAAGCCTTCCACCAGGAGCACGGCGATGTGATTTTGAAGCCTCTTGACGGTATGGGCGGTTCGTCCGTCTTCCGTGTGATGAAAAACGACCCAAATGTGTCAGTGATCATTGAAACCCTGACCAACCACGGTCAGAACTACTGCATGGCACAAACCTTTGTCCCTGATATTAGCAACGGTGATAAGCGTATTCTGGTGGTTGATGGCGAGCCAATGCCATATTGCCTGGCTCGTATCCCAGCCAAAGGGGAAACCCGTGGTAACTTAGCTGCTGGTGGCCGTGGTGAGCCCCGTCCGATCAGCGAGACTGACCGTAAGATTGCTGAAACCGTCGCTCCGGTACTAAAAGAAAAAGGCCTGATCTTTGTCGGGCTAGATGTGATTGGCGACAAGCTGACTGAAATTAACGTGACAAGCCCGACTTGTATCCGTGAAATCGAAGCTGCCTTTGATATCTCGATTACCGGGAAATTGATGGATGCTATCGAGCGTCGCGTAAGCGCTTGATTAACATCGTCACTTAATTAAACGCAGCCTTGCAAGCAGGACTGCGTTTTTACATGTAAATACCATTTCCGGCAAATAGTCGGCATACTGTAAGTAACAGGATATGTTGTAGGTGCACACTAATGAATCTGACTAATCATTTTCTGGTTGCCATGCCCAGCATGCAGGATCCGAACTTCAAGGGTAGTGTTGTCTACGTCTGCGAGCATAATGATGATGGTGCGATGGGCATTGTCATTAACCTGCCTATCGATATTTCTGTAGGCAACATGCTTGAACAAATTGAAGTAGAACGTGATCTACCGGTAAATAATCCCGCAAGCCTGGAGCAACCAGTGTTCAACGGCGGTCCGGTATCCGGTGATCGCGGCTTTGTCCTCCATTTGCATCTGCAAAAAGGACACTTCAGCTCAAGCATCAATATTACCGAACAGGTTTCGGTCACCACTTCCAAAGATATTCTGCCATTGCTTGGCACCATGGAATCACCGGAGAAATTCCTGGTTGCGCTCGGCTATGCCGGGTGGACATCAGGGCAACTGGAGCAGGAGTTGGCCGAAAATACCTGGTTAACCACTGAAGCCGATCCGGATGTTGTATTTAACACGCCGATCAACGAGCGTTGGGACAAAGCAGTCGCCCAGCTCGGAATTAGCTCGGCCCACCTTTCTATCGATACAGGACATGCATGAGTAACTCACGCAGCGTATTAGCATTTGATTACGGTACCAAGAGTATTGGTGTAGCAATCGGCCAGGAACTGACAGGTACCGCTACGCCCCTTGCCGCATTAAAAGCCAAAGACGGAATTCCAAGCTGGGATGCCATCGAAAAAATTCTTAAAGAATGGCAACCCGATCTTGTTGTTGTAGGCCTTCCTCTGGATTTAGAGGGCGGCGAACTCGAAACCATTACCCCGCGAGCCAAAAAATTTGCCAACCGCCTTCATGGTCGCTTCGGCTGCCAGGTAGATCTTCATGATGAGCGCCTGAGCACCGTTGAGGCCCGTGCCGATCTGTTTGATCGCGGCGGGTACCGCTCACTCAGCAAAGGTAATATCGACTCTCAATCAGCCGTCGTGATCCTCGAGAGCTGGTTCGAGCGCCAGTACGGGTAAAAATACCTCCATAGCCCTAACGAACGTCAAACCTATGGCTTTATCTTCAGGGCCATAGGATCTTAGCCCCTTAAGCTGTACACCTTTTCCCTTACTTTTCACCCCAAAGCTGCCATCATTTTCATCATGACGATCCAGTAGGATCCAACCCGCTGAGAATAAGGCCTGATCACCTTGTACAGCTTTTTGATACCTTAAACTCAAAAGCTCTATAAGCAACAAAGTAAAGCCCCAAAAATCGACACAAAACAATTAACATCAAATAGTTATAGTAAACTAGCAATAAAAAAAGCTTTAGGGCCATTACAACCCCAAAGCTTTTCTATCACCGTGTTCTTTTTATTCTTCGGATCTAGCCCATATCAACAGTTACACCATCGAGCGTATTGCTGCCTTGCTGATTCTTACTGCCCACTTTGATCATCAGGCGTAGATCATTGGCCGAATCGGCATGATGAAGAGCATCTTGCTCGGTGATCTTGCCTTGGCTAAACAACTCGTACAGCGACTGATCAAACGTCATCATTCCGGACTCATTAGACTTGGACATCGCATCTTTGATCTCGTGCAGCTCTCCACGACGGATCAAATCAGCGATCCTTGGCGTATTGAGCAATAACTCGAATGCACCATGACGGCCAATACCGTTGGCATCCGGGATCAACTGCTGGGCCAGAATACATTTCAAGTTCAGGGATAAATCGAACAAGAACTGCTCTCTGCGCTCCTTGGGCACCAAATGAAGGATCCGCTCCAGTGCCTGGTTGGCATTATTGGCATGCAATGTCGCCATACACAGGTGCCCAGTTTCGGCAAAATTCATCGCATACTCCATGGTCTCAGGCGTCCGGATCTCACCGATCAGGATCATATCCGGCGCCTGGCGCAGAGAGTTCTTCAGTGCTACGGCATAACTTTCGGTATCCAGGCCGACTTCGCGCTGGGTCACAATACAGCGGTTATGCTTGTGGACGAACTCAATCGGGTCTTCGACTGTCAGGATATGCCCGCTATGATTGTTATTGCGAAACCCTGTCATTGCCGCCATCGAGGTTGACTTGCCTGATCCCGTCGCCCCGACAACCAATACCAGCCCACGCTTGGCCAATGCCATCTTTTGCATATCCATTGGTAGGTTCAACGAGAAAAGATCAGGGATTTCAGTCTCAATCCGTCGAATAACCATGCCCGGCAGCTCGCGCTGCCAAAAAGCACTGACCCGAAAACGCAGCTCGCCGCGCACCAGGGCAAAATTTGCTTCCTGGGTCGACGTAAAATCCTGTAACCGTTCGCGATCCATCGCATCGTCAAACAAAACATCAATAGCCACGCGATCCAATACCTCGCCCAATGGCTGCAAGTTTCCGTCAATCCGCAGCAAACAAGGAGAATCCACCGTGATATATAGGTCAGATGCCTTGCAACGCACCATCTCTTCGAGGATCTGCTGTAAGTTCATTACCTTTCCTTTTCTTTAGCTAATACTGACACGTTATGCGAAGGTACTGTCGACGACACGGCGCCCTTCTTCAGACTCAACGATCCCCTGCGCCACCAGCATTTTGACACTCTGCTCCATCGTCTGCATCCCCATCGCAGAGCCGGTCTGGATCATAGAGTACATCTGCGCAACTTTAGCTTCCCGAATAAGGTTACGAATAGCAGGTGTTGCCATCATCACCTCATGGGCCGCAACCCGGCCACCACTCACGCACTTAAGCAAATTTTGCGATACCACTGCCCGCAATGATTCCGAAAGCATCGAACGCACCATCGCCTTGTCATTACCGGGGAAAACATCAATGATACGGTCAACCGTCTTGGCAGCCGAACTGGTATGCAAGGTGCCGAGCACCAGATGGCCGGTTTCTGCCGCCGTCAGGGCCAAACTGATTGTTTCCCTGTCCCGCAGCTCCCCGACGACAATCACATCAGGATCTTCACGCAGCGAAGAACGCAGTGCATTATGGAAACTATGCGTATCACGATGAACTTCGCGCTGGTTAATCAGACAACGTTTTCCGCTATGAACAAACTCTACCGGATCTTCAATTGTCAAAATATGCCGATTGTAATTTGCATTGATGTAATCAACCAAGGCGGCGATAGTTGTCGACTTACCGGAGCCTGTCGCCCCGGTAACCAGTACCAGCCCCCGCTGACACTGGGCTATCTTATAAAAAACCTCAGGTACGTTGAGTGAGTCCAGTGACGGGATATTGATCGGAATAGTTCGAAATACCGCCGCACTTCCTCGAGACTGCTGAAAGGCATTCACACGAAAACGGCCGACTTTCGGTAGCTCAAAAGAGAAATCGACCTCAAGCTTCTCTTCGTACTCCCGACGCTGGGCATCAGTCATGATATCAAATACCAATCGATGCACCTCACCATGCTCTAACGCTGGTAAACTAAGTTTTCTTACGTCACCATCTACCCTTATCATTGGCGGAACACCAGCAGAAAGGTGCAGATCAGAGGCATTATGCTTTACACTAAAGTCCAGTAGTTCGGTGATATCCATATATTTTCCCCACAGAATCAATTATGAGTAGTATCAAACAAAATATTGAACAGGTCATCTCCCAGATAACCTCAGCAACAGAAAAATGCGGTCGGGCAGCCGATTCCGTGCAATTACTGGCAGTAAGCAAAACCAAACCGATCGCCGCAATCGAAGATGCGATCGCGGCGGGACTGTTTGCGTTTGGTGAAAACTATGTCCAGGAGGGTGTCGAGAAGGTACAGCATTTCGCAACCAGCCCCCAGGCTGACAGGCTAAGCTGGCATTTTATCGGGCCGATCCAGTCCAATAAAACCCGGCTGATTGCCGAGCATTTTGACTGGGTGCATTCTGTCGACCGGGCTAAAATTGCCCGCCGGCTGAGCGAGCAGCGTCCGGAAAACATGCCACCATTAAATATACTATTACAGGTCAATACCAGCGCCGAAGCCAGTAAATCCGGGGTGTCTTTTGACGAGTTGGCGACACTGGCCGACGAAATCGCTGCCATGCCTAATATCGTGCTGCGTGGCCTGATGTCGATACCGCAGAAAGCAGATGACTACGATAGCCAGCATGCTGCCTTCAGCGCCCTGGCAGATGCCCAAAAAGCGCTGCAGAACAAACATCCGCAGCTCGATACCCTGTCGATGGGAATGAGCGGCGATATGGAGGCCGCCATTGCGGCAGGCAGCAGCATTGTTCGTATTGGTACCGCTATTTTTGGCGCGCGAGACTACGGAACAAACCAATAAGTTGCCCTCAGGACAATTTTATAAGGACTTTACATGGAACAACGTTCAATCGCTTTTATCGGTGCCGGCAATATGGCCCGCTCTATCATTGCCGGGCTAGTTTGTAGCGGCTACCCCGCCGACAAAATTACCGCAACCGCGCCAGGATCGGCTCGCCGTGAACCACTCGCCCGCGATTACGGTATCCATACCGGCGACGATAATCTGTTGGCAGTCGAACAGGCCGAAGTGATCGTACTAGCCGTCAAACCTCAGTTGATGGAAGACGTTTGTCGTCCGCTGCAGAGCATAGATTTTTCAGGTAAGCTGGTGATCTCTATCGCAGCAGGTATCTCGGCCAAGCGTCTCAATGACATGCTCAACGCCGAGCTTAACCTCGTTCGGGTGATGCCTAATACGCCGTCTCTCATTGGAAAAGGCATGAGCGGCATGTATGCTCCGGCAACAGTAGCGGGATCAGATAAGATCTTTGCCGAAAACTTAATGCGGGCTGTTGGCGAAGTGTGCTGGGTAGAGCAGGAAGCAGGAATTAACGGTATTATAGCCGCAGCCGGCAGTGCCCCTGCCTACTTCTTCCTGTTCATGGAGGCAATGCAGGCCGAGGCCATCAAGCAAGGGTTTGATCCCCAAACGGCCCGTTTGCTGGTTCAGCAGTCTGCAGCAGGCGCTGCCGAGATGGTTGTTGCCAACCCAGATATCGAGCTGGCAACCTTGCGCGAGCAGGTAACGTCAAAAGGCGGAACCACGGCAGAAGCACTGCGTACATTTAACGAGCACCAACTTAGTGATACCGTAGCAAAAGCAATGCGTGCTGCGATTACCCGCGCTGAAGAAATGGAAAAATTATTTTAAGGTTTAGTTATGAATTCAATTGGTTTTCTGGTCAGTACTCTATTTGACCTCTACATCATGGTTGTATTGCTGCGGATCTGGCTCCAGTGGGCCCGTGCGGACTTCTACAACCCGTTTTCCCAGTTCATCATCAAAGCGACCCAACCCGTCGTCGCACCGCTACGTCGCATTATCCCGTCCATTGGCTCGCTAGATCTCGCCACGCTGCTATTTGCCTATGTCCTTAGCATTGCCAAATTTGTCATCCTTCAGCTGGTTCTTACTGGCGGCGGCATGGCATTCAGCATCGATTTCTTATGGGTCGGCGCACTTGCCCTGCTTAAAGCCGCTGGCGGCCTATTGTTCTGGGTACTACTACTACGCGCTATCCTGAGCTGGGTAAGCCAGGGCCGCAGCCCGGTTGAATATGTAATGCACCAGCTAACCGAGCCGATGACAGCACCTATCCGCCGTATTATCCCAGCGATGGGTGGCCTGGATCTAAGTGTATTGGTTCTGTTCATCGGACTGCAGTTTGCCAACTTCCTGATGGGTGATCTTATCGGCCCTATCTGGCACCAGCTATGAGTCTGAATGCGGTAACCCGTAATGGCGACGATTTGGTGATCCGGCTCTATATCCAGCCGAAAGCCAGCCGTGACCAGATCGTCGGCCTGCACGGCGATGAACTGAAAATTGCCATTACCGCACCGCCGGTCGACGGCAAGGCCAATGGTCACCTGGCCAAATATCTGGCCAAGCAGTTCCGGGTTGCCAAGGGGCAAGTGGTGATTGAAAAAGGAGAGCTCGGCCGCCATAAGCAAGTGCGCATCGAGGATCCCCGAGAAATACCTGCGATTGTTTCTGAGCTACTGTAAAGATATGTCGCCTCAACTGCTTTAAAAAGTCGACAGCTCAGCCAAAAGGCTGGGCTGCTACAACTACCAGCAGCTGACTATACTAAAAGGATGTTATACCCACCTGGCTATAAGGGTCGTATAAGTAACCGGTGAGTATCCAGAAGGATAAAATCATGACTCGTATTTTATGTTTATTATCAGCACTACTCTTTACTGCCCTACCCGTTCATGCCGAACAGCTTGAAAATATCGGTAACCTTGAAGTCCATTACTCCAGCTTCCCGTCGACCTTTCTGACGCCTGAAGTCGCCAATACCTACCGTATTCAGCGCAGCCGCTACTCGGCCGTCGTCAACATCACCGTGCTGGATAAAACACAAGACGGCAAACCGGCTGTCACCGCTGTATTGTCTGGCCAGGCCAAGAACCTGCTTGGTTCGATCAAGGACCTCTCCTTTCGCGAAGTCCGGGAGGGTTCGGCCATCTACTATATTGCCGAGTTAAGCCATGCCAACGAAGAGAGCTTCAGCTTTACCATTGATGTATCTCAGGACGGTAATAATGGCCAGATAGCCTTCAAACAAACCTTTTATGTCGATTAGCCTGCAACCATACAAGCCAAGAAGGAGCCATTGGCTCCTTTTTTGTTTTCAACAGGGAAGTCCCGCGCGCAATTGAGTGGTGACAAAGCTAGATTGGTATTATCATAGCGCCCCATTATTATCAGTCCACACGGACTCACCGAGGAACAGTGATGAGCAAACTAGTACTGGCCACTGGCAATCAGGGCAAAGTAAAAGAAATGGCAAGCCTGCTTGCAGACTTTGGCTTTGATGTCGTGGCACAAAGCGACTACAACGTCTCTTCGGTTGCCGAGACCGGCACAACCTTTATCGAAAATGCCATCATCAAAGCCCGTCATGCCGCAAAAGAGACCGGCCTGCCCGCGATTGCCGATGACTCAGGCCTGGAAGTGGACTACCTTAAAGGCGCTCCGGGTATCTACTCTGCCCGCTTTGCCGGCGAAGATGCCAGCGATCAGCAGAACCTGGAAAAGCTACTGAAGGAAATGGAAGGCGTCCCTGCCGAGCAGCGTACAGCCCGTTTCCATTGTGTGCTGGTGATGATGCGCCACGAAAATGATCCAACACCACTAGTTTGCCACGGCAGCTGGGAAGGCAGCATCCTGAGCGAAGCCCATGGCGAGAATGGCTTCGGCTATGACCCGGTATTCTGGGTTCCCGAAGATCACTGCGCCTCTGCCGAGCTGGAGCCTGCCCGCAAGAAGCAGCTTTCGCACCGCGGCAAAGCACTGCAGAAACTGTTTGCAGCCCTGAAGGACGCCTAATGCTAGTTCCACCACCACTAAGCCTGTATGTTCACATACCATGGTGTGTACAGAAATGTCCGTACTGCGACTTTAACTCGCATGCCCTAAAAACGGACATTCCCGAGCTCGATTATATCGACGCCTTAATCGACGATCTGGACACCGACCTGGCAGCCTATCAGCTGAAAGGCGATCGTCGTCTGCTGCATTCAATCTTTATTGGTGGTGGTACACCAAGCCTGATCTCTCCTGAAGAAATCGGCCGTCTGCTGCAAGCTATCGAAGCGCGCATTCCGTTCAGTGATGATATTGAAATCACCATGGAGGCAAATCCGGGTACCGTCGAAGCCGGACGATTTACTGCCTACCGAGCGGTCGGAGTGAACCGGATTTCAATCGGGATCCAGAGTTTTCAGGATGACAAGCTAAAGCGCCTAGGTCGCATCCATGGCAGCAAAGAAGCAATCAGGGCTGCAAAACTGGCGACCGAAGCCGGGTTGAACAGCTTCAACACTGATTTAATGCATGGCTTACCGGATCAGTCTATAGATGATGCCCTGTCGGATCTCAAACAGGCTATCGCCCTAAATCCGCCGCACCTATCCTGGTACCAGCTGACTATCGAACCCAATACCCTGTTTTATTCCAAGCCGCCGACGCTGCCGGATGACGATGACTTGTGGGATATCTTCGAGCAAGGCCACCAGCTGCTGGCGCAAGCAGGCTACGTCCAGTATGAAATTTCCGGCTACAGCAAGCCGGGGCTGCAATGCCGCCATAACCTCAACTACTGGCGTTTCGGTGATTATCTCGGTATTGGTTGTGGTGCACACGGCAAGATCAGCTTTGCCGACGGCACAATCACCCGAACGGTCAAGGTTAAACATCCACGTGGTTATCTGAATCCACAGAAACCGTATCTGGTTCAGGAAACTCAGGTGGATGACAGCGAAAGACCGTTTGAGTTCTTTATGAACCGCTTCCGCCTGCTC
>Ga0209272_10002187_pt1 | contig 11224 bp, 9 predicted proteins | sample tdDd002_FD_187125 | JGI IMG/M metagenome (GOLD analysis project Ga0209272, IMG submission 187125) | Marine sediment microbial communities from the Atlantic coast under amendment with organic carbon and nitrate - tdDd00.2 (SPAdes)... | ecosystem: Environmental > Aquatic > Marine > Coastal >... | reverse complement strand
CTTGCAGGTGCCTGTCCAGAAGTCAGGTAGATCTTTTCTCCCACACTGATGCTATTATCTGAAAGATGATTATATCTTTTCAGATCATCTACACTTATCTTATATCTTGTTGATATCCTGTAGAGGTTCTCACCCTTCTTTACCACATGATATCTTACCCTTATAGATGTAGTGTTCTTTTCCCCCTTCATCTGGAGTCTTTGTCCCTCGTGGATCTTTGGAGATGTAAGATTATTCATATGCATAATATCATTGACACTTACATTATTTTTTACTGATATAGAGTAGAGGGTTTCATTTCTTTTTACTGTATGATAGTTACTGCTGCAGCCGGTAACTAAAAGAAGCAGTGAACCTGCTAGTATCTTTTTAAATCTTTCCATTAGTGTTCTCCTTTAATATGTCTCTCATAATAATCTACCATAAAAAATAATAAGTTTCAATCATATTTCCTTTGAAATCAAGGTTTTTGGTGCTATAATTATTGTAAGTAATAATAACATAAAGGAGATATTAATATGGTTGACTTTGATGTAGTAGATAAGATGATTGATATAGTAGAAAAAGGTGATATTCCCACGGGACTGACCTTTAATGAATTTGCAATAAAATTTTATAGAGAGAGTAAGGCTCTGCCCCTTTCTAAATACCTCAGGAATAAAGGAAAAACAAGGAGACTACCCAAGATAATGAATACAAAAAAGGCAGGCGAGGTACTCCTTATGACTGAAAAGGATGAGGATACAGCAAAGTTTTTAAGAAGAAGGGGATATAAGGAGATACCTGCACTTGACTATACCTGTGTGATGCTCCTTAGAAAAACCGACCTTATGTCAAACTGGACAAAAATACTGTCATATTTTGAGGGTAAGGGAACTATAGAGGAGATCAATAACTCCACCAGAACTCTTCTTCTTCCAGATGAGAAGGAAAAGCTTGAAGACTATGTGGTAAAGGAGCTGAGCCTCAGCCAAAAGGAGTATGAGTGGCTTATTGGTAAATACTCTCAGATAATGGATAATAAGGAACTCAGCAGAGGTATTAAAAAACTTATGAGATAGGAGTGCCTATGAATATTATTATACCTGTGGTAGAGGATGCAAAACGATTTAGTGATTTTCTGAAAAAGACAGCAGGAGAAACTATCTATCTCTCCTTTGATGTGGAGGAAGCACCAGACAGTGAAGCCTGTGAAAGTATGATAAGGATACTAAGCCTGGGTAAAAATATAATTTATCTGGCTGAGATAGGTGGAAGTATCGCAGGAAGTATTACTCTGAGAGGTCGGGATAACAGAAAGCGTCTCTCCCATGTGGGTGAGATAGGTATAGTGGTAGCCAGGGATTACTGGGGACAGGGGATAGGAAAACAGCTCCTTAACAAAGTAATCGATCATGCTAAGAGTGTGGGGATGGAAAAACTCTCACTAAAGGTATTAGATGACAATGAAAGAGCTGTAGCCCTGTATGAAAAGCTGGGATTTATCAGAGAGGGCCTTCTTATAGATGAGGTAAAGATAGAAGGGGTAAACTATAACTATATTGTTATGGGTCTCTTTATCTAAAATAAGTTATTACCAAATCTATAAAAATGAGGAGACGGGAAAAATAAAGATACCCCTTGTAAATGATGTCCTTCAGGTAAAGTGTAATTTAAACAGTAGTATGAGGAAGGTGTGTATGATCTCTGGTAGAGAGTTTACCAGCAACCTTTAATAGAAAATTTACCATTAGTTATTGACAAAGGCCTGTAAATACTGTAAATTAAGAGTATAATAGAAAGATATCAAAGGTGTCTGATGTTATATAAAAAGGAATAACATATTTAAAGGACTTTAAATATATTTATATGAACCCTTTCGTGCCTGGCATGACTGGTAGTACCATAGATGTTTTACGGGAATTTAAAATCATTTTTAGTCTCATTTCAGAGGCTGTGATTTTAAGTTCCCTTTTTTTATACTTTAATCTACTATAAAATTTTAATGTGTTGAAGCTCAGTTAACTCATTAACTGAGCACCATAAATCATAGTCATTGATATTATTGATTTATGGTAAAAAGGATCAAAGCCTCTTTTCTTGTAAAAAATTTAAGAGTGAAAAAAGCAAAGGGTTTAAGATGTTAATATTGTCATTATTAAAAAGGGGGAGTTATGACTAGAAAATTTAAGAGAGTACTTGTGGCAAACAGAGGAGAGATCGCAATAAGAATAATAAGAGCCTGTAAGGAGCTGGGAATAAGATCGGTAGCTGTCTATTCAGAGGAGGATAAGGGGGCTATTTTCAGAACCCAGGCTGATGAAGCATATATGATAGGGAAAAATAAGTCACCGATAGATGCTTATCTGGCTATAGATGAGATAATAGCTCTGGCTAAAAAAAAGGGAGTAGATGCTATCCATCCGGGATATGGCTTCCTCTCGGAAAACCCAGAGTTTGCCGGGAAGTGTGAAGAAGCAGGAATAGAGTTTATAGGACCTACAGCTAGTATGATGGAGAGCTTAGGAGATAAGATAACATCTAAGATAGTAGCAGCCAAGGTAGATGTACCTACTATTCCAGGGGTAGACAGACCCATAAAATCTAAGGAGAACCTCCTTACCTTTGCCAAAACCTGTGGTTATCCTATCATGCTCAAGGCTTCAGCTGGAGGGGGAGGCCGGGGAATGCGTATAGTGAGAAAGGAAGAAGAGCTTCTTTCCTCATATGAAAGTGCCAGAAGTGAGGCACAAAAAGCCTTTGGTATAGATGATATCTTTGTGGAAAAGTATGTGGAGGAGCCAAAACATATAGAGGTGCAGATACTAGGGGATAAGTATGGTAACATTGTTCACCTCTATGAAAGAGACTGCTCTGTTCAGAGAAGACACCAGAAGGTTGTGGAGATAACCCCGGCTCTTACTCTTACTGACCAGCAGAGGGCCTCTATCTGTGAGGATGCTCTTAAGATAGCCAGACATGTAAACTACAGAAATGCAGGGACACTGGAATTTTTAGTAGATAAGGATGGAGATCACTACTTTATAGAGATGAATCCCAGAGTCCAGGTGGAACATACAATATCCGAGATGGTAACAGGGATAGACATCGTACAGAGTCAGATACTAATAGCAGAGGGGTATCCGCTGAACTCCCAGGAGATAGGGATCCCTTCCCAGGAAAGTATAGAACCCAGAGGATATTCCATCCAGTGCAGGATTACCACAGAGGACCCTCTAAATAATTTTGCACCAGATACTGGTAAGATAGATATCTACAGGACTAACTCAGGACTTGGTATCCGTCTTGATGGGGGCAATGGTTATTCAGGAGCAGTAATCAGTCCCTACTATGATAGTCTTTTAGTTAAGGTTATCTCCTTTGGTAGAACCTTTGAAGATGCCAGAAGAAAGGTGCTCCGTTCTATAAAGGGAACTAAGGTAACAGGAGTAAAGACAAATGTTTCCTTTCTTATAAATGTACTTAACCACCCTACATTTGCCAAGGGGGAGTGCAACACTAACTTTATAGAAAATCACCCTGAGTTATTTTCTATAAATACAAAACATGATTTTGAGGGAAATATCCTGAGATATATTGCTGAAAAGGTAGTAAATGAGACTCACGGTGCTGTGAAAAACTTCGATATTCCTGTGATACCAGGTATCGCCCGTCCGGAAGTTCTAAGGGGAACAAAGCAGATCTTAGAAGAGGAGGGGCCTGAAGGCGTAGTCAAGTGGATAAATGATCAGAACAAACTCCTCCTTACAGATACTACCATGAGAGATGCCCATCAGTCCCTAATGGCTACAAGGCTAAGAACTACTGATATCACAAGGATAGCCAGAGATACATCTATCCTTGGAAGAGACCTTTTTTCACTGGAGTGCTGGGGAGGAGCTACCTTTGATGTTTCCTATAGATTCTTAAAGGAGTCCCCTTGGGAGAGACTGAGAGAGATAAGAAAAAGAGTTCCCAATGTACTCCTTCAGATGCTCATAAGAGGATCTAATGCTGTGGGATATAAAAACTATCCGGATAATGTAATAGAGGAATTTATTAAGGAAGCTTCAGACAGCGGTGTGGATGTTTTCAGAATCTTTGATTCCCTCAACTGGGTGAAGGGTATGGAGTTATCTATAAAAGAGGTTATTAAAAACGGAAAGATAGCTGAAGCCTGTATCTGTTACACAGGAGATATCTTAGATAACAGGAAGGGGAAGTATAGCCTGGAATACTATATAGCTAAAGCAAAGGAGATAGAGAAAACAGGTGCTCATATCCTGGGAATCAAAGATATGTCTGCACTTTTAAAACCCTATGCAGCCTACCAGCTGATAAAGGCATTAAAGGAAAATATCTCTATCCCTATCCACCTGCATACCCATGATACCACTGGAAGCGGAGTGGCTACATGCCTTATGGCAGCAGAAGCAGGAGCTGATATCGTAGATACTGCATTTGATTCTATGTCTGGTCTTACCAGTCAGCCATCTCTGAATTCTATAGTTGCATCCCTTGAAAATACCAGCAGAGACACTGGTATAGATCTTGATGATATCCAAAAGATTTCTGATTACTGGAATGCGGTAAGACCTGTTTATGCTCAGTTTGAATCGGAATTAAGATCTGGTTCAGCAGAGATCTACAGATATGAGATACCAGGGGGTCAGTACTCCAACTTAAAACCTCAGATAGACAGCTTTGGACTGGGACACAGGTTTACTGAGGTAAAGGAGATGTATAAAAAGGTCAATGATATGTTAGGTGATATTGTAAAGGTTACCCCTTCATCAAAGATGGTGGGGGATATGGCTATATTTATGGTTAAAAATGATCTTACTCCAGAAAACATTAGAGTAAAAGGAAAAGATATGGCTTTTCCTGACTCGGTTGTAGCATACTTTAGAGGGATGATGGGACAGCCCGACGGAGGCTTCCCTGAAGATATACAAAAGATAGTTTTAAAGGGGGAGGCTCCCATTACCTGTAGACCAGGGGAGCTTCTTAAAGGGGAAGATTTTGATGCTATCAGAGAGCTCCTTGTAAGTAAGTACAATGTAAAAGGAAGTATGGAAGAGGTTCTTAGCTATGCCCTCTATCCAGATGTATTTGAATCCTATCTGAAATACCTCAAAGAGTATGGAGACTTCACTTCCATGGGAAGTGATATCTACTTCCACGGTCTTAGTGAGGGGGAGACATGTGAAGTTAAGGTAGGCGTAGGTGAGGTCCTTGTAATTACCCTTCTTCAGATATCCAAATTGGATGGGGAGGGCTACAGAACTGTTACCTTTGAGATAAACGGAAACAGAACTGAGATAAAGGTTGTGGACAAAGCTAATAAGACAACTGATCAAAATAGCAGCGGTGCAGTTACTGCTGATCCGGATAACGACCTTCATATAGCTTCTAGTATACCAGGGGCTGTAGCCAAGTTACTCATAAAGGAAGGGGAGGTTGTAGAGGAAAACCAGACTATAGCTATAATAGAGGCTATGAAGATGGAAACAAATATAACAGCCAAGTGTTCAGGTACCATAGAAAAAATTCTAATAAAAGAGGGGGAGAATGTAAAGTCAGGTCAGCTTCTGGCTGAACTTACAGCATAGAAAAAATCTCAGAACCTAAAAAAAGCTAAGCATAATTGCTTAGCTTTTTATACATTTATTTCCATTACGTTTTTTAAAATCCCACCAATTAAAAATGATATAAGAGCTATCCCTAAACTCAGAAAAAACATCTCAAAGAACCTCTTTTTAAAGGAATCTCTGTTTACCACTGAAGAATAATAGTTAAATATAAAAATTATAATAACAGCTGTGAAAAAGGATATTCCCAGAGCCAGATACTTACCCACAGGAAGCAGATACGGAAAGACAAGGAGAAGAACAGTTACTATATAAGCGATTCCGGTAATTATAGCTGAAGTTATATGATTTTTCCTGCTATGGATATTAGCCTTTGAGGAAAGATATTCAGATGAAGCCATAGACATAGAAGCAGCGATTCCGGTTATGAGTCCCACCAGAGCTATTTCTCTTGTGTTTCCCAAAGCAAAGGTATAACCGGCAAGGGCTCCGGTAAGTTCTATAAGAGCATCATTTAATCCGAGAACTATAGAGCTTATATAGATGAGTTTTTCCTCATGAGCTATTCCCTTTATTTCATTTTCATGCCTTCTTTCATCTGCTATCACCTCTTTTATTTCTGGAATAGATGCCAGAAGCTTTTCATATTCCCTCTGGGTTTTTTCCTCCCAGATCTCCATAGATTTCAGACCAAATGTTAGACCAAAAATTCTTGTAAGAAAACATACCTTCTTTACCATAAGCCAGTCTGCTCTTACTTCCACTCCGCTATACCCGGCAAAAAAATTATAATGTTTCTTTTCCTCTTGAGCCAGAGTAAGAAGGGTCTCTCTCTCATCTCCTTCATGAAGATTGGCAAGCTGCATATAGATCTCATATTCGGTTATCTCGCCTCTTTGGAAATTCAGTATATGTTTTTTATCCATATCATTCACGAGACCACCTCCTTAAAGTATTATTTAGTTATCTTTCTTTAATTCCTCTAATATTTCACTGAAAAACCCACCCCCTCCCTTATTTTGATTTTAACGACCTCCAGTTTTCTATACTTGTGTTTAGACTCTTGGACTACTTAAAATCGACATAACACAAGATAACTGAACTTCGCAAAATACAAATATACGAACTTTACCGACTGGATAAGTGAGAATCCACAGAACTACTGATTTTACTGGGATCAAATAGATCATTTCTACTTCATAGATACACCACAAAATTAAGTTCGCAAAATGATGGTCGTATATTGATTTAGCATGCGAACTAAGGTATAATCATAGGGAAGTTAATACATCTTGGGAGGGACAAAATGAACAGAGGAAATTTTACATGTGAACCCATAAAGGATATGGAAAGAATAAAGGAGATTATAGAGGCTGCTTATAATAAAAAGGATCGGGTTGGCCTTATGGTAGTCAGTCAGTTAAATCTAGGCCTTAGAATCTCAGATATCATCACATTGAAGGTATCCGATCTTTCAGGAAGTCACCTTATGATCACAGAAAAGAAGACACAAAAGAATAATAAGATAAAGATAAATAATACCCTAAAAAACAGTGTTATAAGATATATCGATGAACATAAGCTTTCTTCAGATGACTATCTGTTTTTTTCAAGACTAAGGAGTAAAAATCATATCTCCACAAGACAGGCCCAGAAGGATCTGAAGATCTTAGGTGAGGAGCTGGAGCTGGAAAGATTTTCTACCCACTCCCTCAGAAAAACCTTTGGATATTTTGCATATCAGCAGAGTGAGGGAAACCTACCCCTTCTAATGCAGAGATTCAATCACTCCAGTCAGTCAGTTACCCTTAGATATATAGGGATTACCCAGGATCAGTTGGATGACCTTTCAGATGAAGTTGCTTTTGGTATATAAAAAAGAGAGACATTAAGTCTCTCTTTTTATTGTTAAAAACAAATATTGAATTTTTTTATAAGGGTACAGCGTCACGCTGTTTTTTATTATTCTACTACTATTTCACCGCTTATGATCTTAGCCTCTATCTCCTTTAACCTAGCAAGTTTTTCCTCACCAATCATCTCACCTGTATACTGGAATCCAGTTGTAGATACTCCCCCTTCAGCAAGTCCAAATACCTTTACTCCGCTTGTCAGGTTCCCTTCCACATACTCTCCTACTATACTGTATAATGAGTTGTCCACTCTCTTCATCATAGAAGTAAGTACCTTCCCCTCTACTTCGCTATCCTGATCTGAATCTATACCAATTGCAAATAACTTTTCATTTTCATTTACAGCTTCCATCAGTCCTCTACCAGAACCTCCTGCTGCAGAAAATACTATATCTGCTCCTGAGTTTGCCAGAGAAAGAGCCAGTTCCTTTGCTTTTGCAGGATCGTTAAACGGGCTTCCCCCACCTACATAAAGGTTTACTACATCTATTTCAGGATTAATATATTTTGCACCTTCGGTAAATCCGTCTCTGAACTCATTAAGGAATGTCATGTCTATTCCGCCAATGTAACCCAGCTTATTTGTCTCAGTCATCATTCCAGAAAGAGCTCCTACAATAAATGACCCCTCCTTACTGTTGAATAATACTGAAGTTACATTTGGTTCATCTACCACAGCTTCTACCACTACAAACTTTGTATTCGGATAGTTTGGTGCTACTTCCTTTAATGGAGTTTCCATATCATATCCGATTGCCACAACTAAGTCATAACCTGCCATAGCATAATCCTCTAAAAACTGTGTGAAGTCAGCCAGTGAAGTTGGTTCCACATAGTTAAAATCTATATCATAGTCCTCATGCGCTCTTACCATTCCAGCATAAGCTGAATCATTAAAGGATTTGTCTCCAAGACCTCCAAGGTTTAATACCATTCCAACCTTAATCTTATCATCGGTTTTTTCCGCAGTTTCTTTTTTACCGCCACATGCAGTCAGTACCAGTAACATTAATACACCTAAAATCATAGTCATTTTTTTCATATCATACTCCCATCATTAAATTAATACTACAATAAAAAAAGACTCTACCATGTAACAGAGCCTATAAGTATCACTAAAAAAATATTAGTTTACCTCATAGTGCTGATTACGGTCAGCGTAGAAACTTTTGCCCTATTACAAAATTATATGAGTTTATTAAATTGTTAAAGGAATCTTAACATAATAAACCGAAAATAAATATGACACTTGTCCTAATAATGTTTACTGTCAATTATAGTACATTCCTCTTTTTCTATTTCTGTGTATTCTTCTCTTATTTTAAAGGGGAAACAAATAAAAAGAAGCGTGACGCTTCAGGCCATAAATCAATGATATTTATGAATGTGATTTATGGTACTCAGTTAATTTTTAACTGAGCTACACCTTCATTTCTTGGTGACTTTAGTTTTCTATAGAGTGTTACCATTAAATTCTATACTTTACTAAATAATAAAAAAGAGGTCCTAAGACCTCTTGATTTTTATCTGATTATTTAATAACAATCTCTCCAGAAATTAATTTTTCCTCTATTGCCTTAAGCTCAGCTAAGTTTTCCTCTCCGATTAATTCCTTTGTATATAGGAAGTCAGTAGTAGAAACTCCCCCTTCAGCAATTCCGAAGTTTTTGATTTCAGCCTTTAGTTCACCATCTACAAGTTCACCTACAACTGCAAATATTGCGTTATCTATCCTCTTCATCATAGAAGTAAGTACCTTACCCTCTACTTCTCCGTCCTGGTCTGCATCTACACCAATTGCATAAAGATCATCGTTTTCATTTATTGCCTGGAATATTCCAAGTCCAGATCCTCCTGCTACTCCGTATATTACATCTACACCATTGTTTTTAAGTGCAAGAGCCTGCTCCTTAGCCTTTGCTGGATCGTTAAATGGATTAGTTCCACCTACATAAAGACTTCTAAGCTCTATTGCAGGGTTTACATACTGTGCTCCCTGAATATATCCGTCTCTGAATTCATTAAGGAATGACATATCGATTCCACCGATATAACCAATAGTATTTGTCTTTGTTACCATACCTGCCACAGCACCTACCATGAATGACCCTTCTTTTGAATCAAACAGGATAGAAGTTACGTTTGGCTCATCTACAACTGCATCTATTACTACAAACTTAGATTCCGGATAGTTTGGCGCTACTGCCTTTAGTGGTGATTCCTGATCAAATCCTACAGCTACCACAAGGTCATAACCTGCTGATGCAAAGTCATCCATAAATCCACCAAATTCAGATGGTGTTGCCGGCTCTACAAAGTTGAACTCTATTCCATACTCTTCCTCTGCTCTTTTCAATCCTGCATATGCTGAATCGTTAAATGATTTATCTCCAAGACCTCCAGTAGATAGTACCAGACCAATCTTAACCTTATCTTCCTTTGTTTCTGCTGCTTTCTTTTCCCCACATGCTGTTAGCATTAGCATCATTAACACACCTAAAAATAAAACTAACTTTTTCATAATCATACTCCCTTTAATAAATAATTATTAAACAATAAAAAAGACCCTATTTTATAATACGGACTAAGTATAACCACATGACCCATAGTACCGATTTACGGTCAGCGTAGAAACTCTTGTCCCTATTGCAAAATTATATGGTACTCTTACCTGTTAATTGATAATACCATATAGGTCTATCCTCTAAATATGCCTTATGTCCTATTTTTTTTCAAGTAAAGGTGCTGAAATTTATAATAGTACAAACATTCATTTTTAAACTCGTTATTGATAAGCATCCTGTTTTTTACTACCACCTATAAATTACTTCTCATTTAATATTTAATTTACATATTTCCATCTTCAACAGATATGCAAAGTGAACTATATTATTACTCTTTGTCCATTTTACATAAAAAGCTCCCATAAGAGAGCTTTTTATTTTATAGCCAATTGCTATAATTTTATATTTGGTTTTCTTCAAAAATCTGACTGATTACTAAAGTGTCTTCCTCTGTTAGCTTCTGAGTAAAGTAGTTATAGTAATCTATTTTTCCCTTAATATCTATGCTCTTTTCACCGCTGATCATTGCTCTAAAAATCGATAAATCATCTCCCTCAAGAACTATCCTTCCGTTATCTGCTTCTACTCTTAGAAGAGTTTCCCCATCATAAAGTAACAATCTCCCCACAACTTCTCCCTCTAGCAGGTTTATATCTACCTCTAAACTGCCGTTATGTAAAGATCTGAAAACCATCTGTGAATTCTCTTCCCCTATAGTTACCTTACAGTAGTTATCCGTATTAACGAATACTGCATTTGAAACATTAGCTGCGCTGGTCTGACTTTCTGTATTACTACATGCTGTAAAAACCACCAATGCAAAAATCATAATCAAGTATTTATTCATAAACTCCCCCCAATTGAGACTTTTAAATATTCTTAAATATATTATATGTCTTTTTTATGTTTTTTCCTATATATATAAATCATAAAAAGGTGCCCTCTATAGAGAACACCTCCATGATTATAAATATAAAAGTTTATCAAAGTGAAACATGTATACTCTTTTAATATGCAAAATCTGAGATAAAGATGACTGAACCTCTTCCACCAACGATATAAGTTTCACTATCTACCACTACCGGGATATCCAGATAGTCATTTTTTTTGTTTGTATCCACCACTCTATACCATTTTTTCCCCGGTATCTTGGGAAGTTCAAACTCTAGGTCTTCAT
>Ga0209272_10002186_pt1 | contig 11227 bp, 7 predicted proteins | sample tdDd002_FD_187125 | JGI IMG/M metagenome (GOLD analysis project Ga0209272, IMG submission 187125) | Marine sediment microbial communities from the Atlantic coast under amendment with organic carbon and nitrate - tdDd00.2 (SPAdes)... | ecosystem: Environmental > Aquatic > Marine > Coastal >... | reverse complement strand
CTCGTCACCCGCAACACAGTCATATAATCCACCCGAAGCGCTTCGCTATGAGTCTGCCCTTCACCACGTAAAGAGGCACCATGCAGAGAAGTACTGTGCCGAAAGATATTCTGCAGAGAGTCATTACATAGAAACAGCTTCGCAATCAAACGTCGCGCAGGTTGTACTGCATGAACGAAAAGGCCTGATGCAACATGTTTTGCGAGGGGGAGACGGCGCATCCGAAGATGAGAATAAGGCGTTCTATGATGGTGTTGAAGCCACTCTCGGAATACCCCTGCCACGAAAACCTTGCTCATCGATTGTCGGTGAAAAGATGCAGATCTGGTGGTTATCGCCAAATGAGTGGTTGATTTTGTCACCCGAAGACTTCTCGGTGGAAGCGAAGTTACGCCATCAGTTGTCGGGGCATTTCTCCGTTGTCGATGTCAGTGGCGGGCAGTGTGTCATTGAGTTGTCAGGGCTGCAGGCACAAGCAGTACTGAGAAAATCCACCTCTTATGATGTCGATACTCGTTCACTCCCTGTCGGCAAATGTGTTGGTACCTTGCTTGCAAAAGCGCAGGTGGTGCTACGACGGAGTGGCGAGAATGAGTTTGAGCTTATTGTCCGGCGCAGCTTTGCTGACTACCTCTGGCTGTGGTTGCAGGATGCGAGTGAAGAGTTCGGCTTGATTATCGAATAGCCCGCGACGTTTTTGGTTTCATCCATGTCGTAGATTGGAAATTCAAATTTTCAATAACAGTCACATTTAAGGGGTATACCACCGCTAAGGGGACGAGGGCAAAGCCATGACCAAGTATGATAATCGATTACTGCAAGCACGCGCCGGAGTGGCGCGTCATGAAACCAGCGTTGAACAGTCACATCGTCGCGTGCCGATCAATCTGCGTCAGTCGGGTCCCACGCCCGTAGAGATGCTGATATCGACTCGGGTAAGGAAATCACCATACTGGCACCTCTCGGTAGAAGCCGGATGCTGGCGGGCAACGGTTTATAACCGTATTTATCATCCTCGTGGTTATGTACGCCCGGAAGACGGCGGCGCGATGGTAGAGTACGACTCGCTGGTCAATGATGTCACGATGTGGAATGTTGCCGTAGAGCGTCAGATCCAAGTGAAGGGACCGGATGCCGAAGCCTTTGTTAATTATGTGATCACCCGTGATGCCTCCAAGATCATGCCGATGCATGGCAAATACGTGATCCTCTGCAATGACGAGGGCGGTATTCTCAATGATCCGGTGTTGCTCCGCCTCGCCGAGGACGAGTTCTGGTTCTCCATCTCTGACAGCGATCTCGAAATGTGGTTGCGGGGGATCAATATCGCCAAGCAATATGATGTCTCCATTGCCGAAATCGATGTGGCGCCGGTTCAGATCCAGGGACCGAAGTCAGAAGCGCTGATGGTGGATTTGTTTGGTGAGGATATCAAAAGTATTCCTTACTACGGCCTGATGGAAGCTGAAATTGCAGGGTGTGATGTGGTCATTTCGCAAACCGGCTTTACCGGCGAGAGGGGCTATGAGATCTATTGTCGCAATGTGACCGAGGATGCCGAGAAGCTGTGGTATACCGTTTTGGAAGCGGGTAAAGCCCATAAACTTCGAGTCATCGCGCCTGCTCACCATCGCCGGATTGCTGCCGGGATCCTTTCCTGGGGACAGGATATAGATCAGGAAACCCTACCGTTCCAGTGCAACCTTGCCTATCAGGTGCCACGAAACAAAGATGCAGACTATGTCGGTAAAGCGGCCTTGGAAGAAGCCCGAAAGCAAATTGAAGCCGGTAACCCGCCTTTTGACCTTGTGATGGTCGGTATTGTACTGGGTGGGGAGCCGATTACAGATTATGCCAATGACTTCTGGCTGGTCTATGGGCCGGATGGTGGTGATGCTATCGGGTATGTATCTTCTCCTTGGTACTCGCCAGAGCTGCAGACCAATATAGCCTTGGCTCATGTTCCCTGGGCACAGCGGGATACCGGTACCAAGCTGAGTGTCTCGCTTCCGTCCGAGTATGGCGGCAATGTGGTTGATGCCGAGGTGGTAGAAGTGCCATTTCGTCCGTCGGTCAATCCCAACTCGCGCGAAGTCGCCAAATCGCGTGGCAGTGATTTCGTCGACTAGCGACCGATAATATAGGGGCACGGTATGAAGTGTGATGCCTACAAGAGCCTGGGAGGGGAAGGATTCCGCGAACCTGATATGGAGTCCGATATTGAACCTCGGTTACTGCAATTGCTGGCGGAAGCCTCGCTGGAAGCGACGCCCAAGCAGGTATTGAAGCTTCATACTGCTCCTGACTGGCTGTCGGCGGGAACCTGGGTATATGTGCCTTTTTTGCCGAAAGGCCGATTTGAGGAGACATTTGAGGCATGTAAGCGCTTGCTGCTATGGGGAATGGTGCCGATCCCCCATATACCGGCTCGCGCTGTGCCGAGCGAAGCTTGTTTGCATCGATGGCTTTCTTCTCTGACCCATATCGGTGTCTACAATATTCTGCTGATAGCTGGAGAGAGAGAACCACCGGCGGGACCTTTTTCCAATACGCTTGCACTGCTGGCATCAGGGGCGTTGGCAAAGCACCCATTGCGCGGCATCGGGGTTGCGGGTCACCCTGAGGGACACCCGCATGCAACAAGTTATGAACTCACCAATGCGCTCGCCTTTAAACGAGAATATGCCGAAACCAATCAACTTAATATGTGGGTGGTGACCCAGTTCTCGTTTGATGCCGATATCTTTATTCAGTGGCTGGAGTGCTATCAGGAGTTACTTGGCTCCTTACCTGTATATCTTGGTATGCCGGGGCCCACCCAGCTTAAGAACTTACTTTTCTATGCCGCGCAATGCGGTGTAGTGGAGTCGGTTGCAGCGTTACGACGTAATCTAAAAACTACCCAGTTGCTAAAACCCTGGACACCAGACTTGCTGGTACAGGAAATGGCCCGTTACCAGACAATCAATCCCGGCACGCCTTTTCAAGGTATCCATTTGTATCCATTCGGCGGATTGAAACAGTCCGCCAAATGGCTGAGGGGGGCTCACTGATGATGATAAATGAACTCAATGTTGCCTTGGTTCCAAATGAGATAGTTCCACCGGACTGCTTGCCGCCTCCGGGGGCACCCGATATTGATATAGCCCGAGCAGTGACGCCGAGGCCAGTGATTGAAGTTGCTGCCGAGCGGCTGGGTTTGCTTTCTCATGCCCTGATCCCCTATGGCCACTACAAGGCCAAAATCGACATGGCGCAGCTGGATGTGAGTCATCAGCGCGGCCAGCTGGTGCTGGTAACGGCAATGACGCCAACAACTGCCGGGGAAGGTAAAACCACCACCAGTATTGGCTTGTCAGACGGACTTAACGCCCTCGGGGTAAAAAGCACGGTCTGCTTACGCGAACCATCACTGGGGCCGTGCTTTGGCATGAAAGGCGGAGCGGCTGGAGGAGGGCGGTCGCAGGCGATTCCCATGGAAGATCTCAACCTGCACTTTAACGGGGATTTTCATGCGATCACGGTTGCCCATAACTTGCTTGTTTCCCTGATTGATAACCATATCCATTGGGGAAATGAACTGGGCTTGGATCCCCGTCGGATCTGCTGGCGGCGGGTAATGGATCTCAATGAGCGGGCTTTGCGCAATATTGTCTGCGGGCTAGGTGGAACGGCTCATGGTGTTCCGCGTGAGTCGGGATTTGATATCACTGTTGCCTCGGAGATCATGGCGGTGCTGTGTCTGGCCGAAGGTCCGAAAGATCTGCAGAACCGGCTGAGCGAGATGATCATTGGTCGGCGCTGTGATGGCAGCGTCGTGACCGTACGTGATTTAGGTGCCGACGGTGCAATGACAGTGCTGCTCAAAGAAGCCATGATGCCGAATCTTATCCAGAGCCTTGAGCACAACCCGGTACTGGTCCATGGTGGCCCTTTTGCCAATATTGCCCATGGTTGTAGTTCCCTGATGGCAACACGAGCGGCTCTGGCCCTTAGCGATGTCGTGGTGACAGAAGCGGGCTTTGGCGCGGATTTGGGTGCCGAGAAGTTTATCAACATTAAATGCCGCCTGGCAGGTTTGTCACCGGATGCGGTGGTGCTCGTCTGTACCGTACGGGCATTGAAAATGCAGGGCGGAATTGAAAGGCAGGCTCTGGAGCAGCCTAATGTGACCGCAGTCGAAGCCGGCTCGGTTAATTTGCTGCGACATATCCAGAACATCCAGCAGTTCGGTCTGATCCCGCTGGTGGCTATTAACCGTTTCCCCAGCGATAGCGATGAAGAGTTAGCCGTGATCCAGCGGTGCTGTCTGGCATCGGGAGCCAGAGTCGTGTCTGCCGATCATTGGGCCCGTGGCAGCGAAGGTGCTCAGGATATGGCTGCAGCTGTGCTCGAATTGCTCCAGCAACCGCCACCTAATGTTACGCCTCTATATTCGGATGATATGCCGCTGGACGAGAAAATCACGGCGGTGGCAACGCGGATCTATGGTGCCGGCGAAGTCCATTTTTCGACCAAGGCCTTGTCTCAGCTTGATGATATTCACCAGCTTGGCTTTGGTCATTTGCCTGTCTGTATTGCCAAAACACCTTACAGCTTTTCATCGGAGCCCGGAGTTTTGGGCGCGCCGGTTAATCACGCTTTGCCTGTCAGAGAAGTTCGCCTGATGGCCGGAGCGGGATTTGTCGTTGTGATATGTGGCGACATCATGACTATGCCTGGTCTGCCGCGTCACCCGGCGGCGCTGGATATCAGGCTGGATGAGTACGGAGAAATTACCGGGTTGTTTTGACGGAAATACTTCATCGGATGTCGCTATTACACAGTCCGTCAGGTGGCAATGACATATCGTTAACTATGAGGCCGTCGTATATAAAGACAGCTGTTTAACTGATTTGCCGATAGCAGCATGCAGGAGGGAATGTATGTCGGATGCCGCACAACTGCACCAACAGTCAATCATTATTGATGGCCTGATCATTGCCAGATGGGATCGCGCCTTATTCGAGGATATGGCAAAAGGGGGACTGACGACCGCCAACTGCACGGTATCGGTGTGGGAAGGCTTTCAGGCAACCATGAACAATATTGTCGAGTTCAACGGGTTCTTCCACGAACACCATGACCTGATCCGCCCTGTACGTTGTACCGAAGATATTTACCGTGCCAAAGAGGAAGGCAAAACCGGGATCATACTGGGTTTTCAAAATGTACATGCGTTCGAAGATCAGATTGGTTATGTCGAGATCTTCAAAAAACTCGGAGTCGGGATCGCGCAGATGGCCTACAACACCCAGAATTTGGTCGGAACGGGATGTTATGAACGGGACGGTGGATTATCCGGTTTTGGTCATGAAGTTGTTGCCGAGATGAACCGGGTCGGCATGATGTGTGATCTTTCCCATGTCGGGGCAACAACCTCTCAGGAGGTGATCCTGGCATCGAAAAAACCAGTCTGTTACTCCCACTGTCTTCCGTTGGGACTCAAGGAGCATCCCCGAAATAAATCAGATGATGAGCTGAGATTCATCGCCGATCATGGAGGCTTTATCGGGGTCACCATGTTTGCGCCTTTTCTGAAAAACGGTATCAACTCCACCATAGAAGACTATGTCGAAGCGATTGACTATATCGTCAATATCGTGGGCGAAGATTGTGTCGGGATCGGCACCGACTTTACCCAGGGGCATGATCAGGCTTTCTTCGAGTGGCTGACTCATGACAAGGGCTATGCCCGCAGGTTGACGCGTTTTGGTGAGATCATCAACCCCAAGGGGATCCGTACCGTCGGAGAATTTCCTAACCTGACTGAGGCTCTGCTGGATCACGGCTGGCCGGAGAGCAGAGTGAAGAAAATCATGGGGGATAACTGGGTCCGGGTCCTCAAAGAAGTGTGGGACGAATAGATGACAACATCACCGTACTCGAAAATACATGCCCCTGAAGTCCCAATTGAGGTGGACAGTGAGACCGGCGTCTGGAGTACCAACGGGCTCCCGATGCTGTATGTTCCAAGGCACTTTTTTATCAATAACCACACCGCAGTGGAAGAGGCTCTCGGGGCCGAGAAGTATGCCGAGATCCTCTATGCCGCTGGCTACCAATCGGCTTATTACTGGTGCGAAAAAGAATCGGAAACCCACGGCCTGCAGGGCGCAGAGGTGTTTGAGCATTATATGAAGCGCCTGTCGCAACGGGGCTGGGGCCAGTTTGTCATTGAGAGCCTGGATACCTCGGAGGGACGGGCCAAAGTGCGGTTACACCATTCGGCTTTCGTTTATCACTACGGCAAGGTTGATCGCAAAGTGGATTACATGTTCACGGGCTGGTTTGCCGGTGCGATGGATCAAATCACCCGGGGGATAGGCCTGCCGATAGAGACGGTTGCCATCCAGCAACAGAGTGAGGCACAGATAGGTTGTGATTACGGCCTGTTTGAAGTGATGCCCAGGGACAATTGATAAGGAGTGGGGATGTCGCAGTTTGATGCTATTTTCCAGCCGCTGGCGATTAATAAGCTGATGATCCGCAACCGGATAGTCAGTACCGCCCATGCCGAAGTCTACGCCACCTTAAATGGGATGCCGACCGAGCGTTATATTCGTTATTACGAGGAAAAAGCCAAAGGCGGGATCGGGTTATGTATTTGCGGCGGATCGAGTCCAGTCTCGATAGACAGTCCGCAAGGATGGTGGAAGTCGGTGAACCTCTGTACCGATGAGGTTATTCCTCACCTGCAGCAATTGGCTGAGGCGGTTCACCAGCACGGCGCGCATATCATGATTCAGATCACTCACATGGGACGCCGATCGCGCTGGGACGGTGGGGACTGGCCGCATCTTCTCAGCCCAAGTGGTATTCGTGAACCGGTTCACCGGGCAACCTGCAAAACTATCGAGCCTGAAGAGATTGAGCGGATCATTGATGATTATGCCGCCGCCGCTCGCCGGGTAAAGGCGGGAGGGTTGGACGGTGTTGAGCTGTCGGCGGTTCATCAGCATCTGATTGACCAGTTTTGGAGTCCGAGAGTTAACAAGCGGGATGATGAGTGGGGAGGCAGCTTCGAAAACAGGATGCGCTTTGGCCTTAAGGTGTTGGAAGCGGTTCGCCGCGAAGTCGGTCCCGATTTTGCCGTCGGTATGCGCATTTGCGGTGACGAGTTTCATCCTGATGGTTTGACCCATGACGACATGAAGCAGATTGCGGCGTATTACGATGCGACTGATCTGGTGGACTATTTCGGTGTTGTCGGCTCAGGGTGCGATACCCATAACACCCTTGCCAACGTGATCCCCAATATGAGTTATCCGCCCGAGCCGTTTTTGCATCTGGCGGCTGGCATCAAGCAGGTGGTTAGCGTGCCGGTGATCCATGCTCAGAATATTAAGGATCCCACTCAGGCTGAACGTGTGCTGGAAGGCGGCTATGTAGATTTTGTCGGAATGACTCGAGCCCATATTGCCGATCCTCACCTGATTGCCAAAATCCGGTTGGGGCAGGTTGATCAGATCCGCCAGTGCGTCGGTGCCAATTATTGCATCGATCGTCAGTACCAGGGGCTGGATGTACTCTGTCTGCAAAATGCGGCGACTTCGCGTGAAGAGACCATGCCCCATATCATTAAGAAAACTGGCGGCCCGATTCGCAAGGTTGTGGTAGTAGGTGGTGGGCCAGCTGGCATGGAGGCGGCGCGTGTTTGTGCCGAACGTGGCCATGATGTCACTTTGATCGAAAAGTGCTCCCGGCTTGGCGGACAGATCACGCTGGCTGCCAAAGCACCGCAGCGGGAGCAAATTGCAGGGATCACTCGTTGGTTCGAGCTGGAGCTGACGCGACTGGGCGTTAGTCTGGAAATGGACACCGAAGCCGACGCCGAAGGTATTCTGGCGCTGAGCTCTGATGTGGTGATTCTGGCGATCGGTGGTAAGCCGTTCATTGAGCAGTTTCCGGGCTGGGGAGCGCAGGACGGTCTGGTTGTCAGTAGTTGGGATATTTTGAGTGGCAAGGTGGAGCCGGGCAGCAACGTGCTGGTCTATGACACTATCTGCGAGTTTTCGGGGATGTCGGTTGCCGATTATCTGGCGGCGAAAGGTGCACTGGTTGAATTGGTGACGGATGACTTGAAACCTGGAGTGGCTGTCGGTGGTACCACTTTTCCGACCTATTATCGCAGCCTCTACCAGCGTGAGGTGATCATGACGCCGGACTTTCGTTTGGAACAGGTATACCGGGAGGGCGAAAAAGTCATTGCCGTGCTGGAGAACGAGTATACCCAGCAGCGGGAAGAGCGGGTGGTGGATCAGGTGGTGATAGAAAATGGTATCCGGCCTTGTGAAGCCCTGTATTACCAATTGAAACCGGACTCGATCAACCAAGGCCAGCTTGATCTGGCAGCACTATACGCTGCCAAGCCACAGCCGGAAATGGCTCATTTCACGGATAGTGGTAAAGGCTACCTGTTGTACCGGATCGGTGATTGTGCCTCGCAGCGTAACATTCATGCTGCGATTTATGACGCCTTGCGTCTTTGCAAAGATTTTTGATTGTACAGATTTTGACTTAATACTTATCGCCTCAGGACTCGCACAGAAAGGGGAGAACGATGCTGACACCTTTAGTTTCCGTGCTGTTATTGCTGGGATTGCTAATCACGTTGTTTGGTGCCGTTCGTCGGGTGATGCTCTGGCGTAGGGGCAAACCTTTTGAGGTCAATGTCTGGGCTGGGCTTTCGAGCATTCCGAGACGGTATCTGGTTGATCTCCATCACGTCGTAGCCCGCGACAGAGCGATAGCTCACATGCATGTGGCAACAGCCGGAGGCTTCGTTGCTGCGATGGTGACGCTGAGCGTTATTTATCTTCTTGGCCTAGATAACAGTGTGATGCACCTGGTGGCGCTTATTGCCTGTGCAGTGATGTTACTGGGGGCGCAACTGGTGGCAAAGCGACGTCGGCTGGTGCCAACTCATTTGTCTACCGGCCCCTGGATGAGGCTACCGAAAAGCCTCAATGTATTTGCAGGAACATTCTTGCTGGTAAGTGCCTTTGGCTTGTTCGGGATAGAGTCCTTGCCGTCGATACTGCTTGTTTTGCTGGGGCTCGCAATGATAGCAGGCATGGGCGAAATGCTGCTTGGGATGACCTGGGGCGGCCCCATGAAACATGCTTTTGCTGGCGCACTACATCTGGCTTTCCATCCTCGCCCTGAGCGCTTTGGCGGTGGTCAGTCAACGGGACTCAGGCCGCTTGACTTGACCGAGCCGCATTTGGGGGTAGCTAAATCAACTGATTTTCACTGGAACCAGCTGCTGGGCTTTGATGCCTGCGTGCAATGTGGCCGCTGTGAGAAGGCGTGCCCGGCCTTTGCAGCCGGTCAACCGTTGAATCCGAAAAAGCTGATCCAGGATATGGTAGTCGGTATGACTGGCGGTTCGACGACGGCCTATCATGGCAGCGCGCATCCGGGTCAAGAACAACAACTTGGCGAGAAAGCCATTTGTGGCGGGCCTGAACAGTCTTTGTTCGAAGGCTTACTGGATCCGGATACCGTCTGGTCATGCACGACGTGCCGGGCCTGCGTTGAGGAGTGCCCGATGATGATCGAGCATGTGGATGTGATTGTCGATCTGCGCCGTTATCTGACCCTAGAGCAGGGCGCAACACCGGGTAAAGGACCGGATATGCTTGAAAACCTGATCGCGACCGATAACCCCAATGGTAACCCACCGCTGCAGCGTCATAATTGGGCTGTAGATCTGCACATTCCTCTGATGGCCGAAGTGAAGCAAGCTGATGTGCTGCTTTGGGCCGGTGACGGGGCGTTTGACATGCGCAACCAGCGCACGCTTCGGGCTCTGGTCACCCTGTTTCGACGGGCTAAGGTTGATTTTGCCGTGCTGGGCAATGAAGAACTTGATTGCGGTGATCTGGCCCGTCGCCTCGGTGATGAGGCAACCTTTCAGCGTCTTGCCAGAACCAATATACACACATTGAGCCAATATACATTTAGACGCATTGTGACGGCGGATCCGCATGCGTTTCACATCCTGAAGAACGAGTATCCCGACTTTGGCGGCAACTATGACGTTTGCCACCATACCCAGTTGCTGGCAGAACTGGTCGATCAGGGAAGCCTGAAGCTTAAACCCTTTCAGGAGTTGTCGGTGACTTACCACGACCCTTGTTATCTGGGACGCTATAACGGCGGCTATGAAGCTCCTCGATCTCTGTTACGGGCTATCGGGATCAACATTAAGGAAATGGAGCGTTCGGGCTATCGCTCCCGTTGCTGTGGTGGCGGTGGTGGTGCGCCTGTCTCCGATGTTGCAGGCAAGCGCCGGATATCGGATATGCGAATGGATGATGTGAGGGATACAGGGGCTGAAATCGTTGTTGTTGCCTGCCCGCAGTGCAGCCTAATGCTGGAAGGGGTCGTTGAGCCTCGCCCCGAGGTGCGTGATATTGCCGAGTTGCTGTTGGAAGCCTTGCCGCAGCATGTTCAGCACTTTCAAGCTGGCGAAGTGGAGGTATCATGAACAAATTTCCCCGTCGTGATCCTCGTCATGAGCGTATTCAGCGAAATCGCCTTCACCCTTTGCATCTTGGCCTTGAAAATCAATATCTTGTCAATCAGTCTCAGGCGAGTGTCGCCAGTTCTGGAACTAATCCTAGAACAAACGCCAATGTCCAGCTCTCTTCCCGTTTGCCTTTGCATCGAGTCGATGATCCTAAGAATTACATCGTCGTTGTACCCGAGATGAGTGGAGGGAGGCTAACCAGTGCAGATAAAGACATGTTGGGGTTGGCGCAGCAATTGGCGAACGGCGGTATTGGTTATGATAATAAAGGTGACCAAGAACTTGAGGGCCGCGGAGCTGTGCTGGCAGTGGTATTTGGCACGGTAAAAGATGACCGTTTCGCCGAAGCTGGTGTTGATCGGCTACTGGATCTCTCTTTGTTCGGAGAGGAAGGATACCAACCTGAGTACCAGCTCGCTTTGCTGCAACAGGCTGACAAGCAGTTTGCTCCCCGTTACTGGCTGTTTGGCGATCAGACTATGAACAGTGCCGATCTCGGTCGCCGCCTGGCCGCCAGGCTAGATGAGCGAGCAGCTACCGGGGTGGTAGAAATTGATGACAACTGGATATGGTGCCGTGCAGGACAAAGTGGCAACGAGTATCGTCGTCCACATGAGCGTATCTTGCTGGTGGCGGAACAGATCGCCGACC
>Ga0209272_10002185_pt1 | contig 11228 bp, 8 predicted proteins | sample tdDd002_FD_187125 | JGI IMG/M metagenome (GOLD analysis project Ga0209272, IMG submission 187125) | Marine sediment microbial communities from the Atlantic coast under amendment with organic carbon and nitrate - tdDd00.2 (SPAdes)... | ecosystem: Environmental > Aquatic > Marine > Coastal >... | reverse complement strand
TTACCCCAAAGAACAAGTGAAACGATTAGGCGAACTGGGATTTCTGGGAATGCTTGTCGGTGTTGAATATGATGGAGGAGGAATGGATACTGTTTCCTATGTTTTGGCTATGGAAGAGATCTCCAAAGTAGATGCCTCTGTATCTGTTATCATGTCTGTGAATAATTCTTTAGTTTGCTGGGGTGTTCAGAAATATGGTAACGAAGCTCAAAAAGAGGAATTCCTAAAGCCAATGGCCAGAGGAGATAAGATTGGAGCCTTTCTACTTTCAGAGCCTGAGGCAGGTTCGGATGCTACTTCTCAAAGAACGACAGCTGTCGATATGGGAGATCATTATTTGGTTAATGGGATTAAAAATTGGATCACTTCTGGAGGAACAGCTTCAACTTATTTGTTAATTGCTCACACACATCCAGAAAAGAAACATCATGGTATAAATGCCTTCCTGATTGACTCAAAATTAGAGGGGATCACTATTGGTCCACATGAGAATAAAATGGGAATGAGAGCTTCTGATACCCACTCTGTCATGTTTAATAATGTGAAGGTACCAAAAGAAAACCGCCTTGGTGAAGATGGGCAAGGATTTAAAATTGCAATGAAATCACTAGAGGGTGGACGAATTGGAATCGCTTCTCAAGCTTTAGGCCTTGCATCAGGTGCATACGAATTAGCCTTGCAGTATGCTCAGGAGAGAAAAACCTTTGGGAAAGAAATTATCAAACATCAAGCCATTGCCTTTAAATTGGCCGATATGGCCGTTGAAATTGAAGCTGCTCGCTACTTTTGCTTGAAAGCAGCTTGGCTAAAAGATCAAGGAAAACCCTATGGCCAAGCTAGCGCCATGGCTAAATTATATGCTGCTGAAACAGCTATGAAAGTGACCACTGAAGCCGTCCAAATTCATGGCGGTAATGGCTATGTGAAAGAGTATCATGTTGAACGTTTGATGCGTGAAGCCAAACTAACCCAGATTTATGAAGGCACCTCTGAGATACAAAAAATTGTGATTTCAAGGGGATTATTAGCATAGATTGATTATCTTAATTAAGGATTTATGAATATTAGAACACCTGTTTCTAGTATCGATCTATAAATCAACACTAACCACAAAAATATAAACCATATGAAAATATTAGTTTGTATCAGTAATGTTCCCGATACCACTACCAAAGTAAAGTTCACCGATAATAACAAGCAAGTTGATGATTCGGGTGTACAGTGGATTATCAACCCATGGGACGAACTAGCTTTAACCAGAGCCATAGAATTAAAGGAAGATAGCAATAACACAATTGATGAAGTTTGTGTAATAAATGTCGGCCTGCCTAAATGTGATGCCACTTTAAGAAAAGCTTTGGCCATAGGTGCTGATAAAGCTATAAGAGTGGATGCTGATCCTCTTGATGCTTATTTTGTTGCAGGACAAATTGCGCTTTATCTAAAGAGCAATCCTTTTGATATTGTATTAAGCGGTATTGAGTCTAGTGATTATAATGGCTCTTCGGTAGGAGGAATGCTTAGTGAATTTATAGATTGTCCAGCCATCTCATCCATGACAAAACTAGAAGTAGAGAATGGCAATGTCATTATACATCGGGCTATTCCAGGTGGAAAACAAATACTAGAATTAACACCTCCTTTTGTAGGGATCGTTCAAAAAGGAATTACCAATGAACCAAGAATCCCTGCTATGCGTGGTATTATGATGGCGAGAAAGAAACCATTGGAAGTCATCCCAGCTGTTGAACTCCAAGCTTTAAGTCATATCGTAGAGTTTGAATTACCACAAGCCAAATCTTCATGCAAAATGATAGATTCAGAACAACTTGAGGAATTGGTAGATCTACTTAAGTCAGAAGCTAAAGTTTTATAAGGCTAATACAATTGACTTTAGTGCCATTGATCAGATAAATTAGAGAAGATAAATTCTAAAATATTATATGCTATGTCAGTAATCGCATTTGCAAAAAATTGGGAGGGTAAATTTAAAAAATCGACTTATGAGTTGGTTTCCTATGCTAAGGATTTGGCCTCACGTTTCAATACACAAACTCTCGTTGTGTCAATAGGGGAGGTTGCAGAATCTGAATTAGAGAAATTGGCTCAATATGGAGCTGATAAAATTATTTCTGTCGATGATTCTCGTTTAAATATTCTTAGTAGTCGTATTTATGCTGAGGTTATCAGTCAGGTTGTAAACAAGGAAGACGCTTCCTTTGTGATTTTAAGTGATAATAATTCAGGAAAGGCTATTTCACCACGTTTATCAGTCAAACTGAAAGCAGGACTCGCTGCTGCCGTATTGGATGTGCCAAAATCTTTGGACCCTTTTGTAATAAAAAAGCAAGTCTTCTCAGGTAAGGCTTTTGCTTATGTACAAATTGATTCTGAAAAGAAGATATTAACACTGTCAAAGAATTCTTTTGGTCTTGTAGAAAATCCAATGAGTTTGAATATTGAGAAATTTACACCAGAGCTAGGTGATGATCTTTTTAAGATTACAGTAAAGTCGGTAGAGACTGCTGAAAATAAAGTCATCTTAAGTGATGCTGATATCGTGGTTTCAGCTGGTAGAGGAATGAAAGACGCTAGTAATTGGCAACCCGTTGAAGATCTTGCTTCAGTATTGGGAGCAGCTACAGCTTGTTCTCGTCCGGTTTCTGATGATGGATGGAGAGGGCACGAAGAACATGTTGGTCAGACTGGTAAAGTGATTGCACCCAATTTGTATTTTGCAGTCGGTATATCCGGGGCTATTCAGCATGTAGCTGGAGTTAACCGTTCTAAATGTATTGTAGCCATTAACACGGATCCTGAGGCACCAATTTTTAGTGTAGCAGACTATGGTATTGTGGGTGATGCAATGACAGTGCTTCCAAAATTAACTGAGATTATTCGTAGTGGAGAGTAATATAATTGAGTCAGCTATAAAAGCTGACTCTTTATCTACCATTTTATAAGCTAACCCAATACATCATGATAAAGCAAACACTATTTACAGTTGTTCTTCTAATTACCCTGAGTGTTTTTGCCTGGTCGGTATTTCGCTTAAGGGCTTTCTTTAAACTTACCAGGCCTGCATACCCAATTAAGAATATTTCAGCTCGAATTACTCGAACCTTAAACGTTGCCTTTGGGCAAAGTAAAATTTTTAGAAAACCGGTTATTGGTTTGATGCATGCTTTAGTATTTTGGGGTTTCTTGGTTATTACATTTGGTAGTGTTGAGATGGTGTTTGATGGGCTTATTGGCTCAGATCGATCCTTTGCTTTTATGGGTGCTTTCTATGATGTTATTATGGCATCAGGAGATGTGTTTGCTTTTATTATTCTGGTTTTCATCATTTTCTTTCTAATTCGAAGAAAGTTTATGAACATTTCTCGTTTACAAGGTGTTGAGATTACGCCTAAAACAAACCTGGATGCAGAATTGTCACTGTATTTTATTGGTTTCCTAATGTTATCCCTATTGGTGTTTAATTTGGGATATATCAGTAACCATCCCAATGAGGTATTGGGTGTATATCCGGTCTCTTCTCAAATTATCAAGTGGACTTCCATGGATTTTGGAGTTTTGCAAGAATCGGGTTGGTGGGTTCACATTCTGTTGATATTTGTTTTTGCAAATTACCTACCGTATTCAAAGCATTTTCATGTCTTTTTATCTATACCAAATGTTTTTCTAGCCAATCTAGATCCTTTAACAAAATACCCTAACCTTGAGTCGATAACCAAGGAGGTGAAATTGATGTTAGATCCGGAAGCTGCTTATGATGAAAGTGAAGAAGTCATCCGTTTTGGGGTGAAAGATATCGAGGATGTGACTTGGCGAAACTATATGGACTCATTGGCTTGTACACAATGTGGACGTTGTACTGATGTTTGTCCTGCGAATATGACAGGTAAGCGTTTGTCGCCACGTAAAATATTTGTTGATCTTCGCCATCGCATGAATGAAAAGGGGGCTCTTTTATTAAAAGGAGAAGATGATTCCAAAAGTTTAATTAGAGATTATATAAGTGAAGAAGAAATATGGGCTTGTACATCATGTAATGCATGTGCACAAGAGTGCCCAATAGAAATCAGTCATCCAAATTTGATTATGGATATGCGACGGTATTTAGTGATGGAAGAAGCTTCAGCTCCGGCTGGATTGAATGCTATGTTTGCAAATATTGAAAATAATGGAGCCCCTTGGCAATACTCCCCTGAGGATAGAATGAAGTGGGCTGAATAAATGATCTTAAGGACTAAAAAATCTTACTGAAATTATATGAATAGAGATACGAAAATAGATATTCCCATAATGGCTGATGTCGTTGCAAAAGGCGAACAAGTCGAATATTTGTACTGGGTTGGATGTGCTGGCGCTTTTGATCTTCGCTATCAGAAAGTAGCTCGCTCATTTGCGAAAATATTGAATCATCTTCAATTAAGTTACGCTGTTTTAGGTACCGAAGAAAGTTGTACCGGTGATGCAGCAAAACGAGCTGGTAATGAGATGCTATTCCAAATGCAAGCCATGCAGAATATTGAAATTTTAAATGGCTACAATATTAAAAAAATCATTTGTACTTGCCCTCATTGTTATAATACTCTTAAGAATGAATATCCGGATTTAGGAGGTCATTACGAGGTGATTAATTATACGGAGTTTTTAGATGATCAAATCAAAAAAGGAAACTTAGATTTGGACAAAAATCCTTTCGAAAACTTATCCATCACTTACCATGATCCTTGTTACTTAGGTCGTGGGAATAAGATTTATGATGCACCTAGAAATATCGTAAAGGCAGTTTATGGTGAGGTGAAAGAAATGAAACGTTGCAAGAGTGCTGCTCTTTGTTGCGGTGCAGGTGGAGCCCAAATGTTTAAGGATGCTGAAAAAGGCGATAAAGAAGTAAATATTGAACGTACCGAAGACGTACTTGAGCAAAAAGTAGATAAAGTGGCTACAGCCTGTCCTTTTTGTATGACCATGTTAACTGATGGGATAAAGTTTAAGAATAAGGAAACTGAAGTTGAGAACCTGGATGTCGCAGAAATTGTTGCTCAGGCTCTAGATCTCTAACTTACAATACGGCTTCGCTATTTATAGCGAGGCATTGATTTTTTTTGAAAACGAATAAGTAAATGGGAATAAGTGAATTTTTGAATTACAGTTTGATTGCGTCTAAGAACTTCAATCTAACTGTTTATGGTGTTTTAATTGTTATTGGTGTTGTTATTGTAACCATCATTGCTTTAAGAATAATGAAGCGTGTTTTTAAACGTTTTATAGCCAAACGAGAGAGTGATCAAGGTGTTTATTGGTCCGTTTTTTTATTTGTTAAATACCTAACCTGGGTAATCGTTGTTATTGCTCTGCTTGATACGATTGGGGTACAAATTTCGGTTTTACTTGCCAGTATTGCGGCTCTTTTGGTTGGTGTTGGTTTGGGTATTCAGCAACTTTTCAATGATATAGCCTCTGGTATCGTTTTAATTGTTGAGCGAAATTTACAGATTAATGATGTCATTCAGTTGGATGACGATACGGTTGGTAAAGTTATTGAAATTGGCTTACGAACCTCTAAAATTAGAACAAGGGATGATGTTGTTATGATTGTGCCTAATTCAAAATTTGTAAATGATAGAATTATTAATTGGAGTCATATTGATTTTAAAACACGTTTTTGTGTTGATGTAGGTGTTGCATATGGTTCAGATGTTAAGTTGGTAAGTGACTTGTTAAAAGCTTGTGCTTTGGAGCATAATAAAATAGCCAATAAGCCAATTCCATTTGTACGGTTCAACAATTTTGGTGAATCTTCACTTGATTTTCAATTGTATTTTTGGGTGAGAGAAACCTTTTTAGTAGAAAATATTAAAAGTGATTTGAGATTTGCCATCGATGAGGCTTTCAGAAAGAATGGAGTCACAATTCCATTTCCTCAAAGAGATGTTCATCTTATGAAATAAGGAGATGATTTGATAATCAGTGGGAAAGTAATAATTTGAGGAAGCGTGTGTATGTGGTAATCTGAAATGATCTTTAATAAGCTTTAGTAATCTTGTTTTTTTGATGTGAATATTTCAATTAAGAAAAACAGATCTGCTAGTATTTTGTTTAAATTTGATTTATATTCAAGTATTATTTGAATATGATGACTTGATGAATATAATGAACAAGCACTGTTCAGTTGTCTCACGAAAATTAAAAACATTGTACCGCTTAAAATCTAAAATAGACACACAATCTGAAGAATTTCTTTCAAACAAAGCAGCTTATGCGGCTTTGGTCGGAGAGTATCGTCAAAAATTGAAATCGGTTATTGAGGATGCTGATCCAAAAGCCAGAGAAAAACACCTCTCCAGAGGAAAGCTTTTGGTGCGCGATAGAATTGAGCTTTTATTGGATAAAAACACCCCATTTTTAGAACTTTCACCACTTGCTGCTTATAACCAATACAATAATCAATTCCCTTCGGCTGGGATAGTTACCGGCATCGGTGTTGTACAAGGAAGAGAATGCGTTATTATTGCAAATGATGCAACGGTAAAAGGTGGAACCTACAACCAGTCAACTATTAAAAAGCATATCAGAGCCCAGGAGATTGCGATGGAAAATCACTTGGCTTGTATTTATATGGTCGATTCTGGAGGTGCTTTTCTTCCAGAACAGGCAAATGTGTTTCCCGATAAGTTAGATTTTGGTCGATTCTTTTTTAATCAGGCGCAGATGTCTGCCAAGGGGATTCCCCAAATTGCCATGGTGATGGGATCCTGCACAGCAGGTGGAGCCTATGTACCTGCCATGAGTGATGAAACCATCATTGTTAGGGGACAAGGTACCATCTTTATTGGAGGTCCACCATTGGTGAAAGCTGCAACCGGTGAGGAAGTCACAGCAGAGGAACTGGGTGGTGCTGATGTGCATACATCGACATCTGGTGTTGCTGATTATTTGGCTGAAAATGATAGACATGCCATTCAAATTTGTCGAAATATTTTTGAGTCAATTCCAATCCCTCAAAAACAAACTCTAGATAAGATAAAGGCTGAAGAACCGGCTTATGATCCTACAGAATTGTATGGATTAGCACCTTTAGATCTTAAAAAACCTGTAGATGCTCGTGAACTTATCATGAGAATTGTTGACGCGAGTTCTTTTAATGAGTTTAAAGAGCGATATGCTCCAACCATTGTAACAGGTTTTGCCCGAATTATGGGCTATCCGGTGGGAATAATAGCCAATAACGGTATTATTTTCTCCGAGACTTCTCTTAAAGCCGCTCATTTTATTGAGTTGTGCTGTCAGCGTAAAATTCCCTTAGTATTTCTTCAAAACATCACTGGTTTTATGGTGGGTAAAGAATACGAACATCAAGGTATTGCTCGTGATGGCGCTAAGATGGTTCATGCTGTTGCCAATGCGCAGGTACCCAAATTTACAATTATTGTAGGAGGTTCATTTGGAGCTGGAAATTATGCTATGGCAGGACGTGCCTATGAGCCACGCTTGCTATTGATGTGGCCAAATGCCAGAATATCGGTCATGGGTGGTGAACAAGCGGCAGGTGTATTGGTTCAAGTGAAAGAACAACAGCTAAAATCACGAGGACAAGAGTTCCATGAAGATGATAAGAACAAACTTCGCAACACAATTCTTCAAAAATTTGAAGACGAAGGATCACCGTACTATAGCACATCACGTATGTGGGATGATGGGATTATAGATCCATTGGAAACCAGACAAGTTCTTGCTTTAGGTATTGCTGCATCACAAAATAAAGAGTATGGTGAACCTAAGTTTGGCGTGTTCCGAATGTAATCTATAAGTCGTATTTGAAAAATGAATGAATTAGAAACTATGTATAAAACAATAGAATTTAAAATAGAGAATCAGATTGGTTACGTTTATCTGAATCGACCAGAGATCCACAATGCCTTTAATGAAAAGATGATATCTGAATTGATTCATTGCTTTGCTGAGGTTGAAACGATGGATTATTCTGAAATTCGATTACTTATTATAGAAGGTCGAGGACCTTCATTTTGTGCAGGAGCAGATTTAAAATGGATGAAATCTGTGGTTAATTATTCGCATAAAGAGAATTACCAGGAGAGTTTTAAGTTGTCACAGTGTTTCAATGCCATCTATTCCTGTAAGTTTCCAACCATAGCCATGGTTCATGGGGCTGCTATAGGTGGTGCTAACGGTTTGTTAGCAGCCTGTGATTTTGTGCTGGCTGATAAAAAAGCTGTTTTCTCACTTAGTGAGGTTAAAATTGGGATCGTACCAGCATGTATCTCGCCTTATGTGATGAAAAGAGTTGGAGAGTATAAGTCGAGAGAGCTGATGCTTACCGGAATTCGTTTTTCAGGTAAAGAAGCTGAAAAGTACGGGCTTGTAAATTGGTCTTTGGGTGAAAAAAAGAGAAAAGCCAAGCTTGAAGAATTGATTCAAAATCTTGGAACGAGCGGACCTGTTGCAGTTTCACAGTGCAAGCAATTAATCTTTGATATGAGTAATAGATTAAGTCATGAAGAAGCCATGACCTATACGGCCCAAATGATAGCTGATTTAAGAAAATCAGATGAAGGACAAGAGGGCATGAATTCTTTCCTGGAAAAAAGAAAACCGAATTGGGTGAAATAATAGATACAGATGTATTATAAACGACTACTAATAGCAAACAGAGGAGAAATTGCCGTTCGAATCATTCGAACCGCTCATAAATTGGGTATTTCGACCTTGGTTATTTATTCTGATAAGGATAAGGAGGCTGATCATGTTCGTCTAGCTGATGAGGCTTACCCTCTTAAAGGAGATGATTTGTTGTCAACTTATCTGGATAAGCAACAAATTATCAAGATTGCTACTGAGAACAAAGCTGATGCTATTCATCCCGGTTATGGATTTCTTGCTGAGAACTCTGAATTTGCAAAAGCATGTTCTGAGGCTAATCTTGATTTTGTTGGTCCTGATGCCAAGTCAATTGAATTGATGGGGAATAAGGTTAATGCTCGTGAATTTGCGGTCTTGAAGAATTTGCCTGTTCTTCAGGGGATCATAGGAGATAAGGCGACCTTATTGAAGAATTCATCTCAGTTGCAATTTCCAGTTTTGGTGAAAGCAGCTGCAGGTGGTGGTGGTAAGGGCATGCGAATTGTACGATCAGAGTCAGATTTGGAATCCGCTATTTCAGCCACATCACGTGAGGCTGAAAAGTACTTTGGTGATGGTGAAGTGTTATTGGAACGTTATATTGAAAACCCGCGTCATATCGAAGTTCAGGTTTTAGCAGATAAACATGGGAATGCCATTCATTTATTTGAACGTGAATGCTCTATACAGCGACGTTTTCAGAAAATTATTGAAGAAGCACCATCAGCAAGTGTAAACCCTGAACTTAGACAAAGAATGGGGAATGCTGCGGTTCGTTTAACTCAAGCTTTGGGCTACTCCAATGCCGGTACAATTGAGTTTTTGATGGATGAGAATAATGAATTCTACTTCCTGGAGATGAATACAAGAATTCAAGTTGAGCATCCAGTTACTGAGATGATTACAGGGATTGATTTGGTTGAAGAACAGTTGGCAATTGCATCAGGTAAGACACTCAGATATAAGCAAGAGGATATTGTTTTGAATGGTCATGCCATTGAAGCCAGGATCTATGCCGAAGATCCGGAGCATGATTTTATACCAGCTCCAGGAGATATCGAATTTTACAAGGAACCAGTTGTAACAAACACGAAACTTCGTGTGGATTCCTCACTTTCAAATGCCAGTACGATTTATCCTGATTTTGATCCTATGATTTCTAAATTGATTGTTTGGGATGAGTCGCGAGATCTGGCCATTGATGGTTTAAAACAAGCCTTGTCAGATTATCACATCCATGGGATTAAGAATAATATCCACTTCCTTAAGAATTTAATAGGAACCGAAGAATATGTGAAAAATCGGATTTCAACCCATTTCTGTAAGGATAATGAGAAGGAACTTCTGGTTCGAATGAAGGAAGATCAAATATCACTTGATTCTGCTTTATTCTATATTGCCTTCTCGCATTATGACCTGTTTGAAGACAAAGCTAAAAATATTTGGGAAGAAATAGGTTATTGGCGAAATGCCAGAAAAGCATTTAAGTTAACTCATGATGAAAAGGTGATTGAAGTTTCGGCCATTGATGAAATGACTTATGAAGTAAATAATAAATCCTATTGTTTTGAGAAACTGGAATTGAATGATAATTGCGTGAACCTGATTTACAAAGGTAAGATTTATCTATTCTACATTTCAAAGGATGAGCGTAATGAAGCACATATTTCTTGTAAGGGGATACTTGTGAGTTTGAGACGTTGGTCTGATTCTGAGAATTCACTTTATAATGAAAGTTTTGAAAGTGATGCTCAGTCTGGTGATCGGATTCTTGCACCTCTTCCGGGTAAGGTTGTTAAGATTAATGTGAAGCCTGGTGAGAAAATCCAAAAGTCAGATGTTTTACTTATTCTGGAATCCATGAAAATGGAAAATAGCATATTGGCACCCTTCGATGCGGTTGTATCTGAAATTGCAATTAAGGAAGGTGAACAGGTTAAAAGTCAAATGGAACTAATAAAATTGATTGAAGCGTAGGGGAAATGATGAATTGATACGATTGGAATTGAGTATTTTCAATCGTTTATTAAAAGATAGACAGATGAAAGACAAAATTCGAATAGCAAATGCCGGTGGCTTTTGGGGAGATGATCTTGGAGTTTTAAGACGACAGTTAGAAGGAGGGGAAGTGGACTATATTTCTTCAGACTTTTTGGCTGAGGTTACCATGAGTATCCTTCGAAAACAACAGTTGAAGAATGAAGCCATGGGCTATGTGGGTGATTTTGTCGATCAGATTGTTGATGTGGCTGAGTTGATGAAGGCAAAAAAGGTGAGAATGCTAACCAATGCGGGTGGTATTAACCCTTTAGCCTGTGCCCGCAAAATTCTTTCTGAGCTTAAGCATAAAGGTGTCGATCTGAAAATTGCTGTTGTTATTGGTGATAATATTATCGAACGAATTGATGAATTTTATCCTGATAAAGCCATGTTTACCGATATGGAGACGGGTGATGATTTTGCTCATATCAAGGATAATATTCAGTCTGCAAATGTCTATCTGGGGGTGCCTCCCTTATTAAAAGCTCTCGAAAGTGGTGCCGATTTAATTCTGGCTGGAAGAGTGACCGATACAT
>Ga0209272_10002181_pt1 | contig 11236 bp, 12 predicted proteins | sample tdDd002_FD_187125 | JGI IMG/M metagenome (GOLD analysis project Ga0209272, IMG submission 187125) | Marine sediment microbial communities from the Atlantic coast under amendment with organic carbon and nitrate - tdDd00.2 (SPAdes)... | ecosystem: Environmental > Aquatic > Marine > Coastal >... | reverse complement strand
CAGGCAACCAAATTCACCTTCAACTTGCCAGACATCACCCTGCCCCGCTTCGATGGGTAGCCAACGCAGAATATGGAAATAGTTTCGCCCACAAAGAGATAAGAACCTGCTTACATCAGGTTGGTACCTTTTAGGGTTTAAACTAGTTGCAGTCTTTCTCACGGGCATTTCTCTTTCATAATGTTTGATTTACGCTCAAGGCATAAGCTTTAATACTTACCACTTACTACTTACTACTTAAAGTTAGTGTTTTATAGTTCAGCTCAAGCCACTGCAGTCCAATAACTGTAGACGCATTATTGATTATACCATCTTTCACTAAAGTAAATGCTTCCTCACGGCCCATGACATGAACTAGTATATCTTCATGCTCTTCTCTCAGTCCGTGCACACCTTGCGCCTGGCTTGCATCAATTTCAGCCCAAAAAAAGTCATATTTTTCGCTCGAACCGCCAGGACTGGAAAAATAAGTCGCGACCTCCTCAATCCTGTTAGCTTTTATCCCGGCCTCCTCGTTAAGCTCCCTGACTGCCACATCTAAGGGGGACTCCCCAGACTCAACCATACCCGCGACCAATTCGAGTAACCAGGGTGTCTGGCCCGAACGAAATACGGGGATCCTTATCTGCTCAATTAACACGACCTGGTCGGTTACCGGATCATAGGGGAGCACAATAACGGCGTTCCCTCTCTCAAATACTTCCCGGACGACCTCACCGCTCCAGCCACCATCAAATAATCTGTGTTTGAAGCGATATTCCTCCAAGGTAAAGAAACCTTTAAAGAGAGTCCTTTCACCTAACAACTCGACATCCTTATGGCTATATTTTTGTTTCATTTTAACCTCCATATTGGATCGTTTTTGCAGTAATAAACCATTAGGTGCAGCCAAAAGCAACGCTAAACAAATGGTGCGGATAAAATCGGCAGAAAAAGCATAATTAAAATCAAAAACTGTTACAATTCATAGTTGACTTAAAAACAGGTAATTTCTTAATATCTATCTCTTAAATGAAATAGTCATTAAGTTTAGATGTATCGGGAAGCGTCGGGAAGCGCAAACCGCCTTACAGTTTTTGTGAGGTATCACTTAGCTATAAAAGTTAAATGGCTCCTCCAGTGGAGGATTTTGTCTAAAAAGGACAACTAATGAAATTCAAGATCCGAACGATATGTGCAGCTTTATCGCTTGCAGCCACCACTTCAGCCGTACAGGCCGATGATTTATTGCAAATTTACGAACAAGCGCTAACAAGTGATCCTATCGCCTTACAGGCAAAGGCTCAACGAGATGCCCTGTACGAACAGATTGAAGAAAACCGTGCACCGTTACTTCCTACCATCAGCGCGAGCGTAGGTTATGGTAAAAGTTGGACTGATGTCTCGGACAGCAAATATAACAGCGGCTTGAATGCCGGTGTCACCCTGAATCAGGTGATTTACGACCATAGCGCGTGGGTAGGACTAAGCTTAGCCGAGCTTGCGGCTTCTCAGGCCGATGCCGCTTATGCTTCTGAACTGCAAAAGCTAATCATCCGAGTATCCGGTGCCTATTTCGATGTTTTATCGGCTAAAGATAACTTCGAATTTAAGGGGTCTGAAAAACGTGCCATCGAGCGTCAGCTAGAGCAGACGAAACAAAGATTTGCCGTAGGCCTGACTGCCATTACCGATGTACACGAAGCTCAGGCTCAGTTTGACTTGGCTCGCGCCTCTGAAATTTTGTCAGAAAACCAGTTGATTAACAGCTATGAAGCCTTGCGTGAAATTACTGGTATCGATCATAAATCTATCAATATCTTAGACACGACTCGTTTCACAGCGGTCACGCCGTCTCCAGCACAACCAAACGACTGGTTAAAGATGGCAGAGACAAACAGCGTCGACCTGATGACTCAGCGTATCGGTAAAGATATTGCTCAAGAGACCATCAGCCTCTACAAGGCTGGTCACATGCCTTCTCTAAGTTTAAATGCGGGCTATACGACAAATCTTGAACAGAAAAGTCACGAAGGAAGTCAAAGCGATATTGATAATGCCAACATTGGTTTGACACTCAGCGTACCGATTTTTGAAGGCTTTAAAGTCACGTCAAAAGTCAATCAGGCTCAGTACCAGTTTGTTAATGCAAGTGAAAAACTTGAACAGACCTACCGTAAGGTCGTTAAAGATGTCCGCAACAACTTTAACAACGTAGGCGCCTCGATCAGCTCGATTAGAGCTTACGAGCAGTCGGTACTCTCTTCTGAGAGCGCCTTGAAGGCGACTCAAGCAGGTTTCGAAGTAGGTACCCGTACAATTGTTGATGTACTGAACCGAACGCGTGATCTCTATGATTCTAAGCGTCAGCTATCTGATGCGCGCTACGGTTATATCAATTCGATTCTGGCACTTAAGCAAGCTGCCGGAACCTTGAATGAAGATGACGTCATCGCTATCAATAATGGCCTGACAGCACAAGCTGTAACGCCATAAGCTATAAGCTATAAGCTATAAGCTATAAGCTATAAGCTATAAGCTATAAGCTATAAGCTTGATAATGAGAAGCATCTGAATACAAAAAACCGCCACTAACGATAAGTTAGTGGCGGTTTTTTAATTCTTATAACAATCAGTAAAATTTTTGTCAGCTTTAGAAGACCAGTTCTACACCGGCGAAGTACCCCTTAAACTGCGAGTTTGTACTCACACCATCGAAGTCATTTACATCGAAGCTAAAGTCACGGTAACCGACACGCACCTTAGTGTCTAACGCTGTACCATCAAACTGCCATCCTAAACCTACTGAGTAATCATATACGCTGGACTCATCGATACCGACCATCACTTCGGCAAAACCATAAAGGCCAAGACCCGGAACGCCAACCTGTGCATCGGCATAGGCCATCACGATACCGCTATCGAGCTCTTTCTCTGAGTTTTGACGAGACACACCATTAGTATCTAATTGATTCACACGAAATGAACCATGCATCTTCTTATATGCGGCACCTAAATCTAATGCCACCATATCGTTATCTAGCAGCTCATAGTAGAGGACGAAATCGGTGTTACTGAGATCGGTATTCGAAGAAATATCACCGGTAAACTCTTTACCACCAAAGCTCATCGTTGTACCGGTAGCAAGACTTGCATTACCACCCGAATCCAAACTATTTTCACGGATCTTGAAGTTAGGAATAAGGGGGATCCCGTGCTCGACGGCCACCCAGACACTGCCCTGAGCGTCAGAACTATAGTTAAAATCTTGCTGTGGCTGACCGTTTTCAGCAAACGTTCCACTTGTATCTGCCTTCCAGTAATCACCACCGACTTTAAATCCTACCAGTGAAGCAGCCTGAACAGAGGTAGCAGCCAGTGAACCAAGCAGGGCACATGCAAGTAATGTTTTTTTCATTATATAATTAACCTTTAGTCAATAAGTTAGTTAGATCGATAACAGCCGCATTAGCGCGGGAAATATAGTTCGCCATCACCAGAGAGTGATTAGCGACAACGCCGAAGCCCGAACCATTTAGGATCACGGGGCTCCAGACAGCTTGTTGTGTCTCTTCCAGTTCACGAATAATTTGTTGCAAACTGACTTCAGCATTCTTCTTTTTCAAAACATCAGCAAAATCGACTTCAATCGCCTTCATGAAATTCAGTAGCGCCCATGTCGCACCACGTGTTTCATAAAATACATCATCAATTTTCCACCAACTCGTCTTTATCTGATTACTCGCACTGTTAGGCGTCGATTGGCTTGCTTCGCTATCACCGGCAAGATCAGTATTTAACCGTTCCTGCCCCACACTGGCAGACAGGCGTTGTGACATGCTGCCCAGGCGCTTTTGAACCTCTTTCAGCCATTCATTAAGGTTATCGGCGCGCGCATAAAACTGAGCGTCTTGATTGGCTGGATCAGATATTTTAGCGCGGTAAAGTTTTAATCCTTTAATCGCATCTCTGTATTCACCTTCAGCACTCGGCACTAACCAGCTGGTGTGTTCAATATTAAGTTTAGAATGAGCGGCTAACAGATCTTTATCGGCAGCGGATTGAGACTGTGAGCGGCTAAACTCTTTTCTCATAATCAACGCCAGATCTCGGGCTTGTTCGAGTGCACCAAATTCAAATGCCGGCATATTGTCCATAAATACAGATGGAGGCATGACATCATTGGATAACCAACCACCACTCTTATCGAGTAGCTTCTCCATGGTAAGTATCAATGAGGTGGTGGTCGCATAGCCAACGACCTCACTGCCAGCTTCCGACTTTAACTCTTGGTGACTCAAGACATCAGGCTCAACACTCCACCAAACGCTGACGATATAACCAATAAAAATTATCAAGGCTGCGATTAAGGCGCCTTTTTTCCATGTCATTTGCATCTGTTACACTCCTGTATGACCAATAATTGCACTAGTTATCAATGGTGGTGTGCATGGCCTTTCATTTTTGCCATATCTTGCTTACTCACCATCAGGCTAATCGGTAGTTCACTGCCGTCATCAAATTTAAGGGTTAAATCGACCGATGTCCCCGATGCCAGTGGTTGTTTCAATCCCAACAGCATCACGTGTTCTCCCGACTCCATCAGAGTCAACGTACCGTGCTGCGGAATGTTAAAACTTTCGACCTGACGCATTTTTACCATGCCATCTTCTTCAATAATGGTGTGAAGTTGTGCCTCTTTTACAAAATCTGCTTTGACGGCCACGAGTTGACGCTCCGGGCCATGGTTCTCGAGAGTAAAGTAAGCCGCCGTATTAGGCACACTTGCAGGCATAGCCCTCACGTGCCCCTCAACCAATGCCACATTGGCAAAACTCGCAAACGATGCACAGGATAAGACCAATAAATTAAACGCTTGTTTGAATATTCGTTTCAATGTATTAAACTCCATTTAATCCCATTCGTCTAAAAGGAAATAACGTAATGAGTACAATTCAGGTTCAGGATGAGCAAGGCGTCAGAATCATTACTATTAATAGACCAGATAAGCGCAATGCGCTCAGCCTCGATATGTATACTAGTCTCACAGAATACCTTATCCAAGGTGAGTCAGACAACGCTATTCATGCCTTTTTAATCAAAGGGCAGCCAGACTGTTTTACCTCAGGCAACGATGTAGCAGACTTTTTAAAAAATAGTAACTTAGACGCAAAACACCCGGCATTTCGTTTCCTGTTCAGCCTGTTGGATCTCAAAAAACCACTAGTTGCCGCAGTGACGGGCGCTGCAGTAGGTATTGGAACCACTGTGCTGCTACATTGTGATCTCGTCTATGCAGACCCAAGTGCAAAGTTTCAGCTACCCTTTGTTAACCTCGCCCTGGTTCCTGAAGCTGGTGCAAGCTTATTACTGCCACAGCTCGTTGGGCCACAAAAAGCCGCAGAGCTATTGTTACTGGGTGAAAGTTTCGATGCCAATACCGCCAACTCTCTTAACATAGTCAATGAAGTTGTTTCAGCTGGAGAGGTGTTCGAGTACGCGCTGGCCAAGGCAGTAAAACTTGCCAATCAACCGCCTCAAGCGCTACAAGCTACCCGTGAACTTTTGCGTCCCAATAAAGAACTGATACGAAAACAGATGGAGCGGGAACTGGAGCAATTTGCTGTAAGATTGAAGAGTGATGAAGCTAAAAACCGCTTTAAGGCTTTTCTGAATAAAGAATAAATCTGTGAGTTAGATTAAATCAAGTCTTCTAGCACTCAAGCTCCCAAACAAGTAGTAGAAAAGTATAGCTAGTCAGCTTGGCTAGCTTGTCCGACCCCCCACGCAGCAAGAATAAGCAGTAATACAGGCCAAAAAAGAGAGAACCCGGCAAACAGCATAATAAAGGCACAGCTAATACATAGCCCGGAAACCAATGCCAGAAAACTAAATGCTAACGTTAACCAGAGGATAATGAGTAAAACGCTTCCCAAGGTAAGGACTAAAGCCCACACACTCATATCCATCCAAAATAACGGTTCAACGCTCAACAAGGTTCCGGTCAGGAACTGCGTCGTTCCCCAAGTTTGTACCGCCGCAATTAAAAGCGCTGTTGCCAAAATGGCGATACCGATCCCAATGCAGAGATCCAAAATTTGTTTCATTTTTAATCTTCTCTGAGCTTTCAAAGATTTCTTTCCCACTTAGGTAAAACTAACGCGAGAACAAAATAGATTAACAAGCCTATAGCCGGATTCATCAATACCAGTGCAGCCCAAACTACTCGTGTCCATAAACATGACCAATTAAATTTATCCGCCATCATGGCCGCCACGCCACATACTAAACTTTTTGGTTGTGTTAAACGTGATATCAACTTATCCATTGAACTAAAGCTACTCATACTTCCTCCCGATTAAATAAATATTACGGCAGACCTATAATCAGTCATTAACCCTATCCCACCTGAATGTGCAGATCAGCAGGGCACAAAGAGTAAAACCAAACACAGGTGTCAATAACAAGGCCGCGATCTCTGAGGTGAACCACATAATTACTCCTTTACCATCGCACTGGTGATCGCCTGCTCATTCTTATCTTTAGCTAACTGAGTTTCATCTGCCGCATCTGCTTCAAACAAGGCATCTGATAGCTGTGCCTGCAGTGACATACTCAACTCTCTTTGAGCGACCTGCATCATATCTTGCATCTGCGCAGAGATATTTTGCTCTATGTTACTGGTGAGATCGGCAGGGATAAGCGTATCAGCATGGGCACTTACACTTGCTCCCATTAATACTGCTGCGGCTAATGATACTTTTGCTATTTGACTTAAAGTTGAATTAAACATGATGCCTTCCTTTTCAGTGATGTCTTATGACCTAGTCTCTTTACATAGAAGGTATTGCGAGTAGCGTGCCAACTTTTCACAAACATAAAAAGGCACTGATAAATAAGAACTTATTAAACTTTGATAACATTTTACAAACAAATAATCTGAGGGTATTGCTGGTCTTTTAGTAAATTTCACCATGGGCTGGTTAAAATTACTAAGAGGGAAAAAATATGGATTAACTTAAGACCGAAAAACAAAAAAACCGCCATAAAGGCGGTTAATAAAGGTCAAAATCGATTTAGATACTCATGTTTTTTCTTGCTTGATCAATGACTTCTATACCGGCGCCAGGTTTATGCGCATTTTCACTAATATATCGTCTCCAGGCACGAGAACCCGGCTCTCCCTGGAACAAGCCAGTCATATGGCGACTGATATGGTTCAAACGACCACCCGATTGGAGGTGTTTCTCTATATAAGGAATAAATTTCTCTAAAACAGCATCTCGACTCAAAACGGGTCTATCACTACCGCAGAGCTTCTGATCCACTTCGGCTAACATATAGGGGTTTTGATAAGCTTCACGCCCCACCATGACCCCATCAAGCTTAGCCAGATGAGTACGGCACTCATCGAGGGACTTAACACCGCCATTGATTGAGATGCTCAGCTCCGGATAGTCTTGTTTAAGTTGGTAGACACGATCGTAATCTAATGCGGGGATCTCCCTGTTCTCTTTGGGACTTAACCCCTGCAACCACGCCTTTCTGGCATGGACGATAAACGTGTCGCAACCCGCATCACGAACAGTCTCTACAAACTCGGTAAGAAATGGGTAACTGTCCTGCTCATCAATCCCGATACGTGTCTTCACCGTCACAGGAATATCCACGACCTCTCGCATCGCAGTCACACACTCGGCAACAAGTTTAGGCTCGGCCATAAGGCAGGCCCCGAAACGGCCATTTTGAACTCTATCTGACGGACAACCTACATTGAGGTTGATCTCATCATAACCTCTGTCTGCCGCGAGCTTAGCGCAAATCGCCAGATCGTGGGCATTAGAGCCACCAAGCTGAAGCGCTAACGGGTGCTCTTCGCTATTGTAAGCCAGGTAATCGCCTTTACCATGGATAATGGCCCCTGTCGTAACCATCTCTGTATACAGCAATAACTCGGCTGACATCAGGCGCGCCATATAACGATAGTGGCGATCGGTCCAATCAAGCATCGGCGCAATACTGAAGGTTCTATTTAGTGGTTTTACTGGTGTTGCTGGCTTACAGCCTGATTTAGTTGATACTGTCATTTGTTCCGAGTTGCTCTGAATTGCCTGTAACTTCGTTGAGTTTCGTTGTATGGTGTCCCATATGGGCCCCACAATGGGGTAGGACGATTTAGCGAAATTCACTGATTATGGCATCTTTTACAATAGAGAAACGAGCAAAGGCAAGCGGCGAGTTTAGTTACCGATGTACTGTGCGCGTCAAAGAATCCGGCGAAATTATACATCGTGAGTCGAAAACATTCAGTAAAAAAGAAGTTGCTCGTACCTGGGGCAAAACTCGATGCGATGCTATTGAACATCATGGGGCACTCAACACACACAAAGTGGTGCCCCTTGGTGCCCTGCTAAATTTATATTTTGAAGATCACGACCTATGGGGAAAAACAGGCAGAACTAAACGCTATGTCATTAAAATGCTTATGGACTGTGATATCTGCAAGGTTAAAAGTGACTCCCTAAAAACCAGTGATCTGATTGAACATTGTAAAATCAGGCGCGCGGCGGGTGCCGGGCCTTCTACTATTTATCACGATATAGCCTATCTTCGCAGTGTGATGAAAAAGGCATTGCCCGTTTGGGACATTTCGGCCAACTATCAAATTTTCGAAGATGCGGTACCCGTTCTAATCGAAATGAACTTAGTAGGGAAAAGCCAGAAGCGAACCCGTCGCCCAACAGAGAATGAACTCGACAAATTAAGAGATGCTCTTCAAACAAGGATGGACTATAGGCCCAATGGAAAAACTCGGATACCTTTTCTTGATATCTTAGACTTTAGTATTTTGACCTGCATGCGGATCGGTGAGGTGTGCAAATTACACTGGGAAGATTTGAACGAAGATCATAAAACCGTTTTAGTGCGTGATAGAAAAGACCCAAGAAAAAAGGAAGGCAACCATATGATAGTGCCTTTGCTTGCTGGTTCATTCGATATCGTAAAGCGCCAACCTCAAAACGATGATTTGATATTCCCCTACAACCCGAGATCAGTAACGGCAGGATTTCAGCGCGTTCGTAACGAACTTGGCATTGAAGATCTGCGTTATCATGATTTGCGCAGAGAGGGAGCAAGCCGACTATTTGAAAAAGGTTACTCTATCGAAGAGGTTGCTCAAGTCACAGGCCACCGTAATTTGAACATTCTTTGGCAGGTTTACACCCAACTATTCCCCCACAAGCTGCATGATAAGTTCGAATAATCCTTTCAGTTTTAATTGTACCTAACTCTTTGTTTTTATTTGCTTCGCTTCGGAGCAAATAAAACGCCTTTTCATACAAAACCCCACGTAATCGAGCAAAAAACCAGTAAACATGCGGGTTTCACTTCAATATAGGCACATAAAGCCGCCATACAAAACTGAAAAACACTGAAATTAACTTCGATCCTTTCAGATCTTCGATCCATTGCAAATCCCTTACAGTGGCGCTGGCTAGCGATATGAACTGTAGTAATAAAAAACTGAAAAAAAATGACAATAAAGAGCGCGCAGGAGGGGGAGGAAGAGTGCGGATTCCGTGAGAACTTTGTTCTTTACTCTGAATTACGTGGCTGAAAGCCCTGTGCTCAATTCTGTGGGGTTTATCGATGATAGATGTTGCCGACTATACTGCAGGCATTAAAAAGCCCTGAGTGTTCAGGGCTTGGATGTGGCGAGGTGTGCTTTAACTTACTTTGTACGTACCTGATGAACTGCCACCAGTTACAACGACTTGGCCGTTACTGGTTATCTCATCGATAACGGCGTTCGCTATGGCTTGAGCCATCTTAGATGATGCGCAGTGCTCGTTGCTTATATCAAAACCTACAGCGACTAACTCAGATTCAACTCTACCCTTCAAACTGCTCTTGCTTAGTGCCATGTTATTTACCTGCGAATACTGTTGATGATACGTCCGGGTGAGGTAAACCAGTGTAGGCACATCTACATTGCCGAGTGACCACACCTGTGCCGCCGTTCATTTTTATAGTTTCGGCATCTTCGGTGATGTTCTTGGCCTTGATGCTCAGGTCTTTGTTGATCACCATTCTCATCTTGCCCTCAACCTCTGTTAACTGGTCTTGTAGCACTTTAATTTCTTGTGACTGCTTAACCAATAGCGTGTGCATCTGACCAACAGTGGTACGAATATCTTTATCTGTTTCGGTGATGATATTGCCCTCATCATCGAATAACTGATAAACGCCTTCACGTACCTGGTTGCGGGTTTCGCCTTCTTTGATTGCGGGGAGATCCCAACCAAATGGCAGCACGCAGCGAATGAATGGTTTATCTGGCCTGCCGTAAGCGAAACCAATTTCAACAATTGAACCGATAGCCGGCGGCTCTAGTCTGCCCGCTTTATTGCCTGCACCTGGCAGTGGTAATGGTACCGCTTCCAGTGCGGGGGCTTCAGTTTCGTTACCGTCTTCATCGAGCAGCTGCACATCCACGGCATAGCGCGGATAAAATGGATCGCTGGCGCGCTTGCCGTCTTCGGTTGGTAATTCAGGCAGGGCAACCACTTTGCCCCAAACAGGCAGATGATAATCAGCCGACAATTCAGGAAAAATATTTGTGATGCGGCGCTTTTCGCTGCGTTCGTCGGCCTTGGTCGCTGTCCAGGTTAATGTCATGGTGTCACCCTCAAGCTCTACTTGCTTGACGCGATGGCCATTCACCATTGCACCCGGTCGCATGGCTGGCATCGCCATCAGCTGCCAACTGTTACCGAACTGTTTTTTGCTGAACCTTTGATTAATGTCTAATGGCTTTGACGGCCAACGGCTGTCTTGATAACTGCCAACAAAGATTTGGCCATCAGGCTGTTGGTACCAGATACTATCTTCAATACCAAACACACCGCCCAAACTGGCTAGTAACTGGTAGCCGGTGCCCTGGCTGGTAAAGTTCGGCACTTTGATATCAAGGTAAATAGCATTATCGGGGATCACAAAGCTTAAGCCCGTATCTTCGGCTAACTGGGTGATCACCTGGCGAAATGTTGCGTGACGAATATTTATCGGGCAATGCTCAGCTAATGTGCTGGATAACTCACGCACCACAATACGGTTCATACCCATACTGCTAGGCGTGACCTTGGTTATATAGCCACTAAAATAGCGTTTCAGTTGATTGTTGTAACCAATATCGAATGCAACAATTTGACCACGCGATACATCACCTTCAACCTCAAATACGCCGCGACCTGCC
>Ga0209272_10002179_pt1 | contig 11242 bp, 13 predicted proteins | sample tdDd002_FD_187125 | JGI IMG/M metagenome (GOLD analysis project Ga0209272, IMG submission 187125) | Marine sediment microbial communities from the Atlantic coast under amendment with organic carbon and nitrate - tdDd00.2 (SPAdes)... | ecosystem: Environmental > Aquatic > Marine > Coastal >... | reverse complement strand
GTACCATGCTCTCTGAGGTATTGAGGAGAAGCACACAGATAGAGAGGCTCTGTTAGTAGCTGCCGCCGTACCAGTAACATGTCTTGCTCTGGTTCCCCTTCGTAACTTGCACTGGCACGAAATGCGAAATCAATGTTTAGCGGATCAAACTCTCCCGCCTCTATAAAGATACGGAAGTTAACGTTTGGATGCATTTGCATGTATTCAGCGACAATTTTAGTCAAATACTGGCGAGCAAAAAGTGGCGTTGACGATAACCGAATTTCACCCTGTTGCTCTTCGGCTAGGTTCTGTACTTCTTCACATAGACTGTTGATATCAGGAAGCAGAGAGGAAAACCGGTCGAATAGCAGCTGCCCAGCCTGTGTCGCTACAAGCTGTCTCGTACTTCTCTTAACTAGCTCGACCGACATTGCTTCTTCGAGTTCTTTTACCCAACGACTGCCTGCGGCAGGGGAAATGCCTTGCTGAATCGATGCCTCACGAAAAGAGCCGCATTGAATCACTGCGCAAAAGAAAACAATTTTATCCAGTATGGGTTGGCGACTGGAAAGCAAACGTCCGCTCATTAAGTCACTAATCCTTTTTGCAGTGCCAATTTCACCAATGCTGCGGTAGACGTAGCCCCGAGCTTTTTCTTGATTCTTAATCTATGCGTTTCGACTGTTCGGACGCTGATGTGAAGTGAATCGGCGATTTCCTTGTTGCAAGCGCCATTCGCGATTGCCTTGAGCACGTCAGATTCGCGCTTTGACAACGTATCGTCTTTAGTTTCTGGCTTCTCATTAATTTGTTCAAGTAAACGATCAGAAGCTTGAGGACATAAGTAGGAACGCCCTTGCGCGACCTGATTAATCGCCATCACCAACTCTTCCGAACCGACATCTTTAAGAACATAACCTTTTGCACCTGCTTTCACTGAACGCATGACATAGTCACGACTGTCATGCATTGAAAGCATAATGACTGCGGTTTCTGAGCAACTTTGGGCGAGCTTTTCGAGCACTTCTATACCATTAAGGCTAGGCATATTGATATCAAGCAGTAGTACGTCAGGTTTTAATTTCAGTGTGCTGTCTAGCGCATCTGTGCCCGTACCAACACACGCGAGAATATTCAGGTTATCTTCCATTTCAAGGCGTGATTTAAGACCATCCTGCATCAACCTATGATCATCAGCCAGAACCAAATTAATCATACAAACTCCATGTTTAAACTCACGCGCACTTCTGTGCCCTCTCCTTGTTCACTACTCACCGCGAATGTGCCCCCTATCGCTTGAATCCGTTCTTTCATATTCTGCAATCCCATATGTTCAAAGATGGGTTGCTTCCGCTTGTTCGATTTGAGCGATTTTTCTGGCATACCGATACCATCGTCACTGATGGTTAGTATTAGAGTCCGTCCCTCTCGCTGCATGATGACGTCGACACCTTGTGCATTCGCATGTTTTTCAACGTTGTGTAGTGACTCTTGCACCACTCGATAAAGGGTCGTTTCAACTTCAGGGAGAAACTCTTCCCCCTCAATATCATGTTCAAAAACCAACTCTAGCTGTGTACGCTCACGCAGTTGGTTGATGTAAGCTTCAATACCAGCGACTAAACCTAAGTCATCCAACTGCGGCGGTCTCAGATCTTTAGAAATACGCCTTAGCTCGACAATCGCTTGTTCCATCGCATCCTTACTTGCATCAAGTTCCAGTGCTTTCTTTGTATCGTCTTTTTCTTTATCTACGTTGTCTAACCGATACTTTGCCGCTACTAAGAGTTGATTCACGCCATCATGCAACTCTCTTGAAACTCGTTGTCGCTCGTTTTCTTGCGAATCAATAATCTGTTGATTCAATATACTCAATTGCTGGTTAGCCAACCGCCTTACGTTCAAGTTTAGTGACGCCCCCAGAGCCGCAATCACGGTAACAGCGACGAACATCACACCAAACAGTGCGGTACTTGTTTTGCCTATGTTTTGGTCGAAGCCGTTTTGCATGTGAGCAACTTGGGTTTCAATATCATCTAGATACACCCCTGTTCCGACCATCCACTGCCATTTATCTAATGAGACGGCATAACTGAGTTTTGGTAGGGGCTCTTTTTTTGAAGGTTTATGCCAAAGATAGTCAACGAATCCGCCCCCCTCTCGGCCCACTTTGATCAGTTCCTGAAGTAGCTTTTTGCCTTGAACATCTTCAACTTCCCACCAGTTCTTTCCTATGCGCTCTTTTTGATATGGCAACACAAGCGCATCACCTCCCCAAGTATAAGCAAAGAAATATCCGTCACTGCCATACGTGAGCTGGCTCAATTTTTCGATAACAATTTGCTTCGCAAGCTCCGGGGTTAACGACTCATCAAGGTAGTAAGGCTCAATACTTTTCACTGCCATTTCTACGTACTGCTTTAGTTCTTGCTTTTTAACTGACAGTACATTGCCTCGAGTTAAAGCAACTTGCTCTTCAACTAGCTGTTTTGCTTGACTAAATAGAATACTAGCGACAATCGCCACCACGACAATCAAGGGGACGATTGAAAGCAGTATTATGTTAATCGATAGTCTTCTGTTGCTAACAAACCCCATATTCCCTTCCGGCTTTGTACGTAGTTTTACTGACATTTTGTATCGAAAATTGCGTTTTCTACGGACATAATTTGCGCAATTTCACCAATAGAGAGCAAGAAATCTCCCCTCTAAACTTAGCGTCAAATGTAACATCGCATTAACACAAATTACTACGCGTCGTTCACATTTATCGATATCTATAAGGAACCCAGCCTCACAAGGAGAGAACCATGAACCTTAAGAAAGTCGCCATCGCTTCAGCACTTGCAATCGCTGCTACCGGCCTTTCTGTTACAGCGCACGCTGCTGACAAGAAGATCCTTCTTAAAACACCCATTGCATTTGGTAGCCACTTACCCGCGCTAGGTACACCGATTCAATGGTATGCCGACCACATTACCAAGACCTCTGGTGGTACGATCAAAATGAAGATCTACGAGCCAGGTAAGCTGGTTAGCCCCGCTGAGATTTTGGACGCAGTTTCTACTGGTAAAGTGAACTCTGGTTACTCAACCGCAGGTTATTGGCAAGGTAAGCTGCCTGCATCAGCCCTTTTCTCTGCTGTGCCGTTTGGCCCAGAGGCTGGCGAGTACATGGCATGGTTGTTCTTTGGGAATGGTTTAAAGCTATACCAACAAATGTATGACGATGGCGGTTACAACGTAAAAGTGGTGCCTTGTGCGATCATTTCTCCGGAAACATCAGGCTGGTTCCGTAAACCGATTGAAAAGCCGGAAGATCTTAAAGGACTCAATATGCGCTTCTTTGGCCTTGGGGCATCGGTAATGGAAAAACTCGGTGTTGGTACGGTTCAGCTTCCGGGTGGTGAAATCTTCGGCGCTCTTGAAAAAGGGGCAATTGACGCTTCTGAATTCTCTCAACCCGCCATCGACCAACGTTTAGGTTTCCATAAAGTCGCGAAGTACAACTACTTCCCGGGCTGGCACCAACAATCGACCGTATTTGAACTCCTTATCAACAAAGATACTTGGGGCAAAATGAGCGATGCACAGCAAGCTGCCGTCGAAACCACATGTATGGCGACCATGACTTACTCCATTGCGGAAGGTGAAGCGTTACAGTTCAACGCAATGAAGAAAGCGGAAGAAAATGGCGTTGAAATTCGCTACTGGAATAATGAAATGTTAAGCCTGTTTGAAAACACTTGGCTTGAAGTTGTGGAAGAGAAGAAAACCGCTGACCCATTCTTCGACAAAGTATGGAAAGATCTTAGCACCTTCCGTGAAGGCTATGCTTTATGGTCTGCAAATGGATTCCTACCACGTGAAACTCAAAATCAATAATCCTCTGTGAATTGGACCTGTTGGCCGGCGAAATGTCGGCCATTGGTTGTAAGGAGTTGCCAATGAGCAAGGTACTATATTCTACCCCAAGCACCCCATTCTATTCCCATATAGAAAGCTTTATTACCGCAACAAGTCGAGTTCTTGCATGGACAAACCTCGCGCTTGTGGCCGTTATTATTATCCAAGTTGTGTTGAGAAAAGTGTTCTCGAATGGCCAAATCGCACTCGAAGAGCTGCAATGGCATCTTTATGCGACTGCCGTAATGTTCGGCACCGCTTACGCCCAGATCAGCAACCTGCACGTACGTGTCGATCTTTTCTATCATAAATTTTCTGAACGTAAAAAAGCCGTGGTTGACCTACTTGGTCTGAGCCTACTCGCAATCCCATTTGTGGTCGTGGTTATCCTTCACTCATACGATTTCGCCTACGAATCTTGGCGAGTGAATGAAAGCTCTGCATCGCCCTCTGGCCTTCCATTTCGTTGGTTAATTAAGAGCGTTATCCCTATCAGTTTCTGCCTGTTGTTGCTCTCTATGTTGGCAAGAATCCTACGCAATATCGAAACTCTATTTAAAGGTGAACATGATGGAAGCAAATGAATGGATTGTGATTGCCATGTTTGGCTCGTTCATCTTATTACTTTTTACCGGAATTCCTGTCGCCTATGTACTGGGTGGAATTGGCGTTGTATTTGCCGCGGTCGGTTACTACGCCGATATTTACCTAGATACCTTTACTGGGCTCGACTACACCAGTTTAGGTTTAGTGGTTAACCGTATCTTTAAGATTATGGATAACTGGATTCTGGTCGCGCTGCCTATGTTTATATTCATGGGTAACATGCTGGATAAGTCAGGAATCGCAGAAAAGCTGATGTCTTCGATGCAAGCGCTGTTTGGTAAAGTTCATGGCGGTTTAGCCATCACGGTTATGGCAATCGGGATTATATTAGCCGCTTCGACCGGAATCATTGGGGCATCGGTCGTGTTGTTAACTGTAATGTCACTTCCTAGCATGATGAGACAAGGCTACCACTTGCCCTTGGCACTTGGTACTGTCGCGTCAGCAGGTACATTAGGCATCTTACTTCCCCCGTCAATCATGCTAGTAATAATGGCAGATCAACTTGGTTTGTCCGTGGGTGACCTATTTATGGGCGCTATAATGCCGGGCTTATTACTAGGCAGTTTATACATAGGTTACATCTTGATTGTCGGTAAAATGAATCCACATAAAGCGCCAATCCCTGATGATGTTCAACCTGTCGAATGGGCTTTGATACTACAAGTATTCAAAGACATCACACCGACTGTGTTGCTCATATTCTGTGTACTTGGGTCTATTTTCGCTGGGGTCGCGACACCGACTGAAGCCTCAGGTATTGGTGCGTTAGGTGCCACGTTACTTGCTGCATACAACCGGAAACTCAACGTAAAAGTGATGAAAGAGGTCTTGCTCTCGTCATACGGCACAACAGCGTACATCTTTATGATCTTTTTGGGCGCTTCTTGTTTTGCTTTAGTTCTGCGTGAATTAGGTGGCGATGAGTTGATCGAGTCGTTTTTAACCAGCTTGCCATTTGGTCCTTATGGCATTATTGCTTTCATCTTACTGATTGTATTTATGCTTGGGTTTTTCCTCGATTGGATTGAAATCACTTTGATTGCGTTACCGCTGCTTGCTCCGGTGATTGCGAGTTTAGGAATTGAACTGGACGGACACGGTGTCGTCGATAATCCAAGTTTGGTTTGGTTTGTCATGTTAGTCGCGATGGCCTTACAGACCAGCTTCTTAACCCCGCCGGTAGGCTTTGCTTTGTTTTACCTTAAAGGTGTATGTCCTGACGGTGTCGCTCTTAAAGACATCTATCGAGGCGTTATACCTTTCATACTGATTCAGTTAGTTGCCTTGATATGTTTGGTTGTATGGCCGCAACTGGTGCTCTGGTTCCCGAGTGTTGCTTACGGTTAAACAAGAATAAAGCCAGCTTATCGCTGGCTTTATTTTTCAAGAGAATATTAAGGCTTAAGCTAACGTTAAGCCTCCATCTACCACTAAGGTGTGCCCCACTACATAACTCGATTTGGGAGAGAGTAAAAATTCAATCGCATCAACAATTTCACTTGGGTTTGCAAAACGTTTACAGGGAACAACGTCAGATACGGTTTGTCGAATTTGAGGGTCTTCTTGCTGTCTTTCTTCCCATCTTGGTGTCCATGTCACACCAGGTGCAACCGCATTAATACGAATACCACGCTCAATATTCTCAAGTGCAACAGAGCGAGTTAACCCTTCCAAGGCGTGTTTTGCGGCGCTATACATGGCTGCATTGGGTGTCGGTCTTAGTCCATTGATGGAACTGACATTCACAATCACGCCACCTGTTTTCATCAAGCGAATTTCACGTTTCAAGCAGAGCGCTTGCGACCAAAAATCCACATCAAGGGTCGCTTTGAGATCCTCTATCGCGACCTGATCAAACGAGCCCCTAGATGCTATTGCAGGAGAAGCATTGTTTACCGCTAAATCTAGCGATTTATAGTGAGATTCAATGTGATCAAATAGACGATTAAGATTGGATTGCTTCGATATGTCGATGGTTAGATAGTCGACATCGTTCAATTCAGGGTATGTTAGACAAGCGCTTTGCCACAGTGCTATGTTTCGCGAACAAGTCACCACTTTATAACCGTTATTAATTAATCTAAGTACCGTTTCCAACCCGATACCTTTAGATCCACCTGTCACTAACGCCGTTTTCATAACGATTTCCTTGTTATTTTCACAGAGTAAGAGAATTAATGCACCTTATCTAAAGCCATACCCGCTACCGCCCCGAGTGAAGCTAAATCCGTCTCTGCTTGAATTGCTGCATATGTCCACCCGTTGAACTCCATTTCCATATACTTAGCGGTCATTGAAAAAGGTTCAATGAAACAATCGGGTAGCTCTATATTATAGCCCGTCGATAATACCGAGATTGATTTACCCTTGAGCTCTCGGCCAAGATCTTTTTCTATGGTTAATAGATCAGATAGGCGATCGAAAAAGACTTTCAACTGTGCAGACATTGAGTACCAATACACAGGAGACGCAAAAACTATATGGTCAAATTCGCTAAGTTCAGCAATCAGAGGGAGAAAATCGTCGAACCGATTGTGATGCTCATAATCATAAAAAGAGATATCTCTCTCCGATAAGTCGAACAAGACAGCCTCTGAACAGCGAACGAACTCATTAACGAGTTTTCTGGTGTTCCCATCTGATTTCGATGTACCTAATACAACGGCAACTTTCATATCGCCCCCTTACAACTGCATACTTAAACAAGTATGGTGTTTTGTCTCAATGATTAAGAAACGAGTTCAAACTCATCACAAGGGGTTCCTTGGTGGTACTTCAATTGCCAATTCTGCCCAGTGAAGACCCAAATAGAAGAGCGTTTCGCAAAGTGACTTTTGGCACCTAATTCGCTCACCCAAGCGGTTTTATACAAGAGTAAATGAGTTGAAGGTTCTAGTTGAATGCTTTCAAATTCTTGTGAGTGGATACGGCCTTTTGATGGTTTCTCGCCATCCATCATTTTAATGATCGACGCAAAGTCATAGCTAATACCAGACTTTCCGACTTCTTTAAAAGTGGGATGTACAAGGCGAGACACCTCTTCTTTACTTTGTCGTGTTGCAAACTGATGCAAGGCGATTTCTTGTTCGATCAAAACATCCATCTCGAACCTCTTTTGATTATGCAATTTTAGAAATAATGCCTTGTTTTATGAGCATGTGCAAATCACCGAAATCCCATAATATCAACAACTAACTAATTAGTGATCCAGTCGATATTATTTCTCTATCAGCACTGGTTTATCAAATAAATAGCCTTGGGCTAAGTCAATACCCAGTGCCTTAGCGATCAATAACTGTTCAATTTCTTCGACGCCTTCTGCCAACACTAATCCACCATAATAGTGCACTGTTTTGACAACAGTTTTTATCTTCTCAAACAGTGAATCATCATGAGGTAACCGACTTACAATCGAGATACAGAGTTTCACCACTTCGGGATTGACCTCTTCAATCATGGCTAGGTCAAAATAACCGCAACCCACATCATCAAGCCAAAACTCATAACCTTTAACTCGAAGTTGAGTCATTTGTTGCAAAATTGGTAACCAGTCCTCTATTGGAAGGTGCTCTGTTAGTTCAATCTTAACGATATTAGCGAATTCGAAGTGCAATAAAATCTCAATAACCTCTTCGTCCAGTAACATTGCTGGAGAAAGGTTAATGGTATAAAAATCCGTTGAAGCAAAGCGCTTAATGTTCGTAAGGTGGACCTTTAACGCCAGAATCTCCAATTCTTTAACTAACTCGTATCGCTGTGCAGTAGTAAAAAGTTGATCCGGTCTATGCAGTAGAGTGTCTTTCGGGCCACGAATCAACAATTCTACGCCACACTGTTTGCCGTACTTAATGTTTTGTATTGTCTGTTGATATGAATAGAGTCTTCTTTTTTCAATGATCTCCTCTAGCGCCGACTTGTTAGCACTTTTCTCTGAATACTTTTCCGCTTTAATCGAGGCTGACAATACATCTTCATTTTGTCGCATAGCATATCCTTATCTGCTACTGATTGGCGTACTGCCTCAGTGCCTAAACTGAATCGATTGTGTGTTTAGCATCCAACTCTAAGTAATCAAGTGAATGTACAATTTGCTCAGCAAGTTCATGGTTATTACCGGATAAACTGATCGATAATTTGGTATCTTCTACCAAAGCCTCCATATTCTGTTTCACTAAATTTGAGCTTGCTAACTGAGTTTCTATCGCATCCATAATGGTTTTTGAGGCAGTTTTGCTTTCGAGTGAAATCGTCATTAAATTCTGCATATTGCCCATGGTTTCCTGCGTAACTTCTGAGCTTAAGATGATGACATCTTCAACTTCTTTCTGTTTGTTGAAAATGCTCTCTGAGATCTTCGAGATCGATGCCATTTCTAAATCGATACTTTCAGCAGATTGATTCGCGGTGTTCGCAAGTTGTCTTACCTCGTCGGCAACCACTGCAAATCCACGTCCATGCTCACCGGCTCTTGCTGCTTCAATCGCCGCATTTAGCGCTAAAAGGTTAGTTTGGGCTGCAATACCTTTTATAGAATCAACCAGTTGGGTAACGTTCTTGTTAATCTCATCCAGTGACTCTAGTAATTCACTAAACTGACAAATCTTCTCTTTTGAAAACAGTACTTGCTGCTGCAATAACGTTAGCTTTTCGATTGTTTCATCCGCTGTTTGCGCCGTTTGACTTGAGTATTTATGACTTTCGCAAGATAGCTTGTTAATACTCTCCGACTGTTCAATGAAATCGTTTATCAGTGCCGAGCTTTGAGTGATCGACTCAGCACGACTTTTCGATGCTTTCTGAACATTCGCCGCGTTGACGTAAATCTTCTTAGCATAAAGCGTTGGATCATTTTGTTTGAACTCGCGATATAACTTTGAGATCTGCTCTAATTCAGCAAGGTGATTGGTATGGATTGGGACTAAGTCTTTCGGCTGCTTCTTAAATAGGCTTTTCATTATGAGGCTACCTTCTTTCGAGCTTGAAGAGTCGCAGACACACTTGCCTGCGTAGAGACACAAAATGGTACGCAGTAAGTCATTAGAATCTTGATGATCACGGTACTATCCAAACCGCTGCCTAGCAGTTTATCGCCATGATTAATAAACATCAGTATGGTTCCAACTATCATAGAAACTTTAATGGAACGCTTAAGAATTGCAGGCTCTGCTGCCGTTTTGAAAAACTGAGCTAGGTACATCTATTACCTCATCCAGAACATTTATTGGTCCGGTGAATAATAGATCGAATTGAACGATCGTTCAATTAGTGTTTTATCAGAAATGAGTCAAACAATGCGCTTGCTCACACTATGTTTAGGTAGGATAACGTACTGCCGTTTGAGAGCTCTTGTTCAAATAAAGAGTCTCCCAATAATGATAATATTGGCCGAAAGCAAGAGTGTGCGTAAAGTTCGAAAAAACACGCTATGAGTCCGTGATGAGTATTATAGATATTTGGCAATCCAACCCTAAAGAGTTCAGAGAATCTTACGTGATACCAGACGGCTGTCAGGACGTGATTGTCATCCGCAAGCCCGGTATTGCTCCTTACATTTACCTATCACCTTTATACAGCAATACCATCAAAGTTAGTCTTGCTGCTGATACGTCCATGATGGGTTTTCGCCTTCAACCGGGAAGCAACTTTTCGCGCCTATCTATGCCCCGGTTAGAGCAATCTATCGATTCTAAAGAGATCATCACCGACATTATCGAAAGTTCTACTTTCACTGATATTCATGTGGCTGAAGCCCTAGCCTGTATTCGCGAATACGGACAAAGCATCCAATACTGCGCAGAACAACTCGGCGTTAGTAGTCGAACCTTACAGCGATTGCTTTCCCAACATACTACTCGCTCCCCAACTTTTTGGTTACAACTTGCTCGCGTAAGATATTGTGCTCTTGAGCTGAGTAAAAATGGCGTCCACCCGGATATTGCCTACCAATGTCACTATTCTGACCAAGCTCATATGTGTCGAGAAATAAAACTGTGGTTTGGTGTTACGCCATCGCAGCTCGTAACAAGAAATGATTTGACCGAGCAGTTGTATGCGCAAGCCTACTAACTAGAAATTGGCGTACATATCTCGACCAATGCACCATTAATATCAGACACGTAAGCTGTCGTTTGCCCCCACGGCATATGTTCGACACTTTGAACAAGTTGAGCTCCGGATTCAATCGCACGCTCCAGCGCTTTCGCCACATCATCAGTTTCAAATGCAATCTCAAAACTCGGTGAACTGGCATCCGCTTTTGAAGGATTTTTGCCTAATTGTTCCATAAGCTTTATCGAAGAAAACGAAAGCTTTGTGTCTCCTGTATCCAACTCTCCGTAGTCTTCGCTTTCATGTAGAAACGAGACGTTTAACCCAAACGCTTGTACGTAAAAATCCAGCGTTTTCTTAACATCTTCAACGTATAAAATCGTGTATTTAAATTTCATTGTTTTATCCTCCGCAATTGATGTAGCAAAGCATAACGACTGTGTCGGGCGAATATTGAAGATATGCGACAAAACAACGCTTGAAGTTCCAGAAAGTAAATTACCACCTTCTAAAGAAGGTGGCTTTGTGTGAGCCCCCTAAAAGGGGGCCTTTGTTTAGTCCAGTGCTAATTGTTGCTGTTCCACGCGCTCTTCCTTCTCCTGATGTCTTACATAGCGTCGAATAATTTCTTCATTAATTCCTACGCTATCGACAAAATAGCCCCTTTGCCAAAAGTGGTTACCCCAAAGCTTATTTTT
>Ga0209272_10002178_pt1 | contig 11245 bp, 11 predicted proteins | sample tdDd002_FD_187125 | JGI IMG/M metagenome (GOLD analysis project Ga0209272, IMG submission 187125) | Marine sediment microbial communities from the Atlantic coast under amendment with organic carbon and nitrate - tdDd00.2 (SPAdes)... | ecosystem: Environmental > Aquatic > Marine > Coastal >... | reverse complement strand
TTGCTCTAGATGGCAACTCATCAATGGAAAATGCGCCGCTGCTTGAAAGGAAATAAAACCAGCAAAAATAGCTGAGACTTTAAGAATTGAAAGGTTTTTCATGGTGTATCCAAAATGGCTCAGTGTTTCACTGAGCCAAGCTTTGATTAGTTAAGTTGCGTTTCAAAAGTCAGATGAACATTCACACTAGCTTTGTCTGCTAGTGGGTCGTTTTTCAGCTCACCTTTGTGGTTGGCTTTCATCAGGTAACGGCCCGCCACTTCCGGCGTGAATGTAATTTTGCCGTCTTTATCACTCACTACATCGATTTGCTCTTGATGGTTGCGGTAAAGCGTACCTTCACGAGTAATTTCCGCAGTCACACCTTGTTGAGGTTCCCCATTGAAGAAAAATTGGAAGATCACTTCTTCACCTTCAATGATGTCTGAAGGGTGCGTAAGCGGCTTCATCTCAAGCAATTTGCCTTCAATTTCCAATGCTTTTTCTGTTGGCATGCCCACTGTTACGTAGCTTTCTGCTCGCGTGTAGCTTAGCTGAGTCACCACATCACGCGCTTTTTCCGGAATAACGCTCGCACGGTCAGCTTTACTCGCTTTTGCCCATTTAACCGTGTCACGACGGCCTGCTTTGTATTGGGTGTAATAGCTAGGTTGATTGTTGATCGCGACCTTGTGTGTACCTTCCTCTTCGAAATAGAAGTCAAACATCGAGCGGCGTTTGCCACGCACAACAAAGTTAGGACGCTCAGAACGACCATCCGGCATGATCACGAATGCTTGCTCGCTGCCTGCTGGTTTATCAAAAACAAACGTCCCGTGAGATGCGGTTACATCGAACGTCAGCCAATCACCACCTTCTTTCGATACCGTGAAATGAGAAGGTAGAACCCAACGTGGGTGCGCTTGTGCCGTTGTCGCCGCAGCTAAACCCATCGCCATTACGCTTGCTAGTGCCACCGCTTTCATTTTGGTTTTCATTATTATTCCTTCTCTATCACTTAACTTGGTAATTGACGGTGATTACGCCCGTCTCTTCCGTTGGTTTTATTTGGTAGTGCACTTCACTGTCCGCTAACTGCATTTTTTGACGTAAATAATTGCGGCCACCGTGTTCACGTACCACTTCTACGTGCAGCGTGTAATCACCTTGTTCGAGTCGTTGGCCATCATCATTAGTACCATCCCAAACGAATCGGTATTGGCCCGCTGGACGGGTGGCTGACGTTACAGCATCGACGAGTTCACGATCATAACGACCCACTTTGCGCCACCAGCTACGAAGATCTTTTAACCACTCATCTTTACCTACCCAAAGTTGAATGGTTTTGACTGGTTTACGCTTTTCATCTTCGATCCACACTGCGACATAAGGTCTTGCATACATCGAGGTATCAATCTTTGGTAACTCAAACTCAAAATCGACTTTGGCATTATCAGGAAAAGGAGCAGCCAGTAGAGGCAAAGGTGCTAAGGCAGCAATCAAAGCTACTTTGCAAAAGGAGTTGTGACGAAAGAATCGACCTTTGTTTAACATCGGATTTTCTCTGAATAGGCCGCTATGGCACAGCAGCAAAATAAATAATAAGTGACAACACAGTGCCAAAAGACATCCACTGCATTGAGGTTCTAAAAGTCTTCTTCTTTGGAAGTAGCAGACACACACCAGTCAAAACAAAAAAGACCATCAGCAAAGCGGTGATATCAATAAACCACTTCCAAACATCTCCGCTATTGCGACCTTTATGTAGGTCGTTTAATAGTGCGACAATGCCGTAATTGGTGGTTTCTACTTCAGCTTCACCGGTCGTCATATCAACAAATACCGTCGCGTTGTAACCAGGGCCTTTGAAATCCAAAGAAAGCTCACCAATGAGCAGCTCGCCGTCCTCAACCTCGGTGTACACATCAAGTGCTGATGGCGTGCCTCGTAAGTCTGTTTCTTGGGTGAGGAAACTCAGTAGTGCTGCTCGATTGGGTTGAAAGCTTCCCTCGTCAGCAAAGAGTTGTTCATTCGGAATGGTCAGCGTGTGTTGCTGAATGATGGGCTCTCTGCGCTCAAACAGTTCTGGGCGATTTAATGTGATACCAGTTAACGCAAAGAACAGCGTCACCAATAAAAGAGCCATAGAAATGTAAATGTGCAGACGGCGTGCCCAAGTTTGCACACCTTTGCTTTTGAGCAACATAAAAAACAATCATCACCAGTAAATGAGCGAGTAATTTAGGTGATAATCATTCGTATTGGCATTTAATTTACATTGTTTACGTTTAGAGGCAGAGTCAGGCTCCCAGCAGAAACGACGGGAGCACATGAAGAGAAGCTTATCGAGCTAAAATAGGATAAGTGAAGAACACCAAATGGCAGAAGTTAAATAAGAAATGGGCTAATACCGCGCACCATAAACGGCCAGTGAAATGAAATACCAGTCCGTAGCCCAGTCCCGCTAACGTTGCGAATGCGATAAGTAGAGGACCACCAGCAAAGTGAGCCAAGCCGAACAAAATGCTAGCGATAACCAAACCTAGTCGCCAATCAAAACGGCGGGATAATGATTGCTGTACAAACCCTCGGAACAGCGCTTCTTCAGCCACACAAGTGAGTATTAGGTTGTTCAACGCAAATAGCCACCACCATGATGGCAAACTCAGCTCCGGCTTTAATGCACCAAGCATAGCGGCAATAGGCAGCAGCGAAAGCAACAGAATCATCACCAGCAATGCAGGTTTTACTCTGCCTTTAGCTTCGCTCCCCAGCAAAAAAGGATAAGCGAGAAAGAGAGCAAAGAGAGCCAGCGGCTTATCTAAATTCAGATACATCGAGAAAGGTGCGCTCAGTGGGCCTGCCGTCACTTTGTCGAGAACTTGCAGATTATTGAATCCCGGAATGAGGTGTACAAAGAGCATCACACACCAAATGATCACAACGCTCCAGCCCAAATAATAAACGAGCCTCATTTTTTGGTTCGACGCCAACATGGGCAATCGATACGCTACACCCAAAACCACCAAAGTACTTGCGAATGCGGTGAGCTCTATCCGACCGATAAACAGTGCACTCAGCAAAGTGAGTCCAAGTAAAACCAGAGCAACCACCTTTTGCCGAAAAAACACCGCACCTATCGCAAGAATAAGTGGTACCCATAGCCAGATAGCAGAATCGAGATTCATAGTACTGTCCTTATAAGAAAAACTGACGTTCCAGTCTTAACGCTGGATGAAGGTAATATAACGTTATGATATTTAAAAACAGATCGAACCAGATTCACTGTTTACAAACAAAAAGACCCGAGAGTTATCCCGGGTCTTTCGAGCGCCAATACGTGCCAATTTACAATTGGACTTAGCTATTCTGGCTCGCTTTTGCTTTGCGCAGTTGAGACAAGTATTTCACCCAACTCTCTGCTTGGGTTGATGGCTCAATCTCGTTCGCGCGCTTGGCATTCGCTAGTGCATCTTCTAGACGTTTCAGCTTGTAGTAAGCGCGAGTCTTCACTAATGCCACATCGGCTTTACGCCCAGCAACCTTGTCCAAGGCAACTAGCGCATCTTTGTATTGCCCCTCTTGAACAAGCAGTTGAGACAAGTTCCAGTAATATTGACGGTCCAACTTTGCAGCCACTCGCCAACTTGCAATCGAATTATCCCATTCCTTGGCCATCTGCCAGTACGTTGCTTGTTGTGCTTTAAGTTTGCTGTCTGAGTTTATGTCATTCAGCTCACCTAATATTTGTGCAGCTCGCTCTGGAATACCACGCTTGCCATACAACTGAGCGAGAAGCCTCAAATCACCTTGGTTCAACGCGACACCTTGCAATTTTGCAAGAGCGAGAGAATCCAGAGCACGCTTGTCATCATCAACACGTAAATACAGAGCAACAAGCTGTCGCCACCATTCCACACGCTCAGGCTCAATCGCAATCAGGCGTTTAATCGTAACAATGGCAGGTTTCCACTTTTTCAGCTCAAGCTCTGCAGACAATTTGATCGACAGAGGCGCCATCTCATCTGGCTGGCCCAATTTCTCACAACGAGCCATTGCAGAGAGCACTTTGTTCCATTGACTCAACTGATAGTGAGACTGCGCGATGCGCAACCAAATATCGTGCGCTTTTTGAGTCTTTGGCACCGATTTGCTCAAGTCGTAGTAGTGAGGCAGAGCTTTAGAAAACTGCTGCTCATTTAACAGCATATCCGCTAACATTTTCCGTGTTTGCCAAGCTTGCTCGTCATTCAAAAGATCGCTATTTACTGCGACCTCCAATTGTTTGATAGCAGGCTTAACTTGCTCATTCTGCCAGTAGAAAATACCCAGCATGCGAGCAACAAACGCTTGATCATACTCACGAGATAAGTCGAGACCTTCGAGCGTGGAAATGGCTTCTTGCAGCTTTTCTTCTTGCGCCAGGTTGTGAGCACGTTGAACACGAGTCGCCGTGTACTGACTCAGTTCATTCGCGACAGTGGTAAAAGCGCTCAGGCTTAATACCGCTCCGATTAAGAATTGCTTCATCATTTAGCTAACTTGAACTCCACTCTTCTGGTTTGCCCAAAGCGCTCGACCGCTACACCATTTTCAACCTTCGGCTGATACTTCGACTTTTTCAATGCACGAATGGCTTCTTTCTCGAACATTCTCTTAGGTTTAGCATCTATCACTTCAATGTCTTTAGGACGACCTGTCGCATCAATAGTAAAGCGCATCGTCACGTAGCCTTCGATCTTCCGCTTAACCGCTTTACTTGGGTAACGAGGCTCTGGGCTGTAAAGCATTATCGCCTGTTGGTTGCCCATGCTGCCTTTTAAGTTCGGCGCACTGATCGCGATACCATCCAGTGCGGTATTCAAACCCAATGCGCTGATTGGCGTGACTTGGCTTATGGGCTCTACTTGAGTTTCCGCTTGAGACACGTCCATCGGCTCTGGCGATTCTGGTGGTTCAGGCTGCTCAGGTACAGAGCGTTGACGACGTTGAACATCAGCATCATTCTCTACCATCACCATATCAAAGCGCACCGCCTCCGAAGGTTTAGGTGCACGTTGATTGCCCTTATCGACCATCCACGCCATAAAGCTAAACAAGCTCACCGCGATCAAAACTGATGCTGGTAGCGCGAGTAATAGCCTTTTCATTAAGGTTTCTCCGCCGCCAAAGCAATGTTCTTCACGCCAGCACCCTTCGCCGCATCCATCACTTTAACCACCGTACCGTTGTAGGCATGCTCATCAGCTTGAATGACAAGCGATGCGTCTGGCTGCTCAAGCAATAGGTGCTCAATGGTGGCTTCGACACGCTCGATGTCCACCAAACGTTTATCGATGTAAACGTCATTTGCTGCGGTTACCGCAATAAAAATACCCGCATCTTTTTGACTAACGACATTCGATGCTTGAGGGCGATTCACTTCTACACCAGACTCACGCACAAATGAGCTAGTCACAATGAAGAAGATCAACATGATGAAGACAATATCCAGCATCGAGGTTAAGTCGATCTGTGCTTCATCCTGTCGATTGGTTCTACGTCCGAGTCTCACTTCTGACTCCTTAATGATTGTTCTAACTGGAGGGCTTTGCGTTCACACACTTTGCTTAAGCGCGCATGCACAAACATGCCAGCAAGTGCTGCGACCATACCTGCCATAGTTGGCAACGTCGCAAGTGAAATACCAGAAGCCATCAATTTTGGATTGCTGCTACCTTGTGTGGCCATCACATCAAAAACCGTAATCATACCTGTTACCGTTCCTAATAGACCTAGCATTGGACAAATGGCCACAAGGACTTTAATCGTTGATAGGTTTTGACGCAGTTCAATGTGCGCTTTAGCTATCCATCCTTCGCGGATTTGATGCGCGTACCAAGAGTGATGATCGGCTCTTGCTAACCACTGCGCACAAAGCTGTTTCTTCACCTTTGGAAATTCCATTGTTAGGTAAAGAACACGCTCCATAACCAGTAACCAGCACACCGCAACTACGGCTGCCAACCACCATAGGATTTGGCCACCTTGCTGCATAAAGCGCATCAAGGTTGAGGCCCAATCCTCACTGATCAAACCCAATGTGTTGAGTAGGATCTGCTCCATTACGCTGCGTTCTCCGCTACTGTATTCGGTGCTTTTTGGCCTTTTGGCATATCACGCTCAGCTTGTTCTGCCACAAGGCCAATGCCTTGCTTCTCAAGAATATTGCGAATGTTCTCTGCTTGAGAGCTTAATACGTTGTGTGCCAGAAGCAGCGGCATTGCTGCAACGAGACCAAGTACAGTGGTCACCAATGCCATTGAGATACCACCAGCCATCACTTTCGGGTCACCGTTACCAAACTGAGTGATCACTTGGAACGTTTCGATCATGCCTGTTACTGTACCCAGTAGACCAAGCATCGGCGCCAGAGCCGCAAGCAGTTTCAGCATTGATAGGCCTTTCTCAAGGTGCGTTTGCTCATCCACGACAGCTTCTAGTAGACGAAGCTCAAGCGCTTCTACACTGCGGTGCTTGTCTTTGTGGTAAACCGCTAAGATACGACCGAGTGGGTTATCTTCTGGTTGAGCTGGATTCTTAAGCTGTTTGGCGATTTTCTGACGAGCAATCATTAGTGACACACCGCGAACCAACGCGATGATCAAACCAATCGCTAACAAGCCAAGAATGATCTTACCAACCACACCACCTGCGTTCAGGCGATCGGCCATGGTTGGTGAATTTGCTAATTGCTCAAGTAGAATGCCACGAGATGGGTCAATCACTACGGCATCGATTTCACCAGCCTTTACGCTGCTTGCCGTTGGACCATTCTCTGGTTGGCGGAGATAGCTAACTGCATCACCGCGTTGACCATTCCATTTTACGTAACCCGCATCGTTCAACAGCGCCATTGAGCCAAGGCGGACACCATCAACGGTTTGCTCACGCCCTTCACCATCAAGCAATGAGAAGGATACGTTCGCTATCTCGCCACTTGCTTTGACTTGCTCTTCCATACTGCGCCACATTGCTTGAAGCTGTGGCAATGTTGGTAGCGATTTAGCGGCAACAATGTCGGCGATATTTTGCTGGTAAGAGTTTGCGTCTACACCAGTAACAGAGTGCTTAAGTTCTGCTTCCAGTTCTTTTGCATTTTGGCGAACCACACCAAACAACTCACCTAAGCTGCCTGTTTCAAGGCGCAGTTTTTCTTCTAGCTGTGCAAGCTCTGCTTCATTTTCACTGAACGTCACGCCAAGCGTGTCAGCTTCTGCCTGTAACGCTACACGCTCTGCTACAAGCTTGTTTTTCATTGCTTGCAGCTCTTGTTGAGTTTGCTTAAAGCCAGACTCACGAGCCACGTTGTGTGACTGCTGTTGGCGGTTCTCTTGCTGTGCTTTCTGCAGCAAAGTATCGCTTGCAAATGTGGTGTGCGGTAGAAGCGCAGCGCTAGAAATCAATGCGACTGATAGCCATTTCTTCATCATTTATTTGCCCTCCGCAACGTTTAGAGACACAGGCAAAGTAAGCATGCTCGGTGCTATCTGTTTGTTCGCCATAGCAAATGCGTTATCGAGTTCTGCTTTCTGTTCCGTAGCAACGGCTTGCCATGCTTTTTGTTGCTGAGACCAACTCCAGAAATGCTCACCAGACAGGCTACGCGCAATAAGTGACACACGGCCTAAGTAGAGAATATCGGCTTCAACTTGGTCGTTTCTGTCCAAAGCGATCTTACCTTGGTAAACACCGATCTTAGTGCCATAGTCCATTTCAATTTGGTATGCTTCTAGAATTCGACGGAATTTTTCAGCATCCGCGACGTCAGCTCGGGTCATCATGGCATCAAGTTTTTCAATACGCTCTTCACGCTGTGCTTTGCGGATAGGTTTATCATTCGCCACGATCGTTTTAAGGCCATCGAGCATGTGGTACATCAAAGGCACTACGCCTTGACGAGTCTGAGCGATCTGCTCAATTTGCTCATTCAAACTTGCGACTTCGTCATTCTGACTGTCGACAAGATTTGACAGGTGATCACGATAAATCTTCAAGTTGCTGACTTCTTCTTGTAGCTGCTCAATTTCAGCTTCTAGAGACAAAGACTTCTCTGCACTTGCATCAATGCGCTTTTGGCTCACTGCCGACGCTTGGTTTGTTTTACTCTGCACTGCTTGTGCATCGTTAAGATTTTCCGCGTGAACGGGAATCAAAACCGATGAGATCAACAGAGCGATACTTGATTTCATTAGATTCATACGAGTTATATTTCTGTTTTCCAAAAACGACTAAAGGGGAAGACTCTTCTTCCCCTTTAAAAATCAGATTGTTATCAGTATTTGAACTGGATTGTCGCCATGTAGTTTCGGCCTTCACCTATCACTACATTACTCGCTCCCGCTTGATTACCATTTGTGCTACCACCACCTGCTAAGTAGTCAGTATCGAATAGGTTTTCCACGTTGAATCGAGTTACTATGTCCAACTTCTCATCATACTTGTGTGTGTATGACACGCCCATATCAATACGTGCATACCCATCTTTCTTAAATGTGTTCGCCGCGTCGCCGTAGCGTTCACCTTCATAAATCAATCCCAGGTTTACGTTGGTGTTGTTCTGAACTTTGTAGCTCGACCAAACACTTGCTGAAAACTCTGGAACGTCTGCCGGACGGTTGCCTTGGTAGTACTTACTTCTGGTCAATTCTGCGTCTAAGTACATTGCAGAAGCAGTCAGAGATAGCTCATCAGTAACGAAACCTTGTGCTAGGACCTCTGCACCTCGGTGCACTTGCTCACCATCTTGCGTCGCTAGTTCCATGCCTGGGTTGTTTGGATCGTTAACATCTATTCGAACATTTTCCAAAGTAATGTCAAACAGCGCACCAGTTAGGTATAAACGCTCATCAAACAGTTCCCATTTAGTACCTACTTCGTAAGAAATACCGCGCTCTGCCTCTAGCTCCTCACCATCATTGGTAAAGTCAGTATCACTCACCGCACCTTGTGGCATAAAGCTTTCAGAGTACTGGACATAGATTGAACCGTTGCTCGCAGGATGAAAGATAACGCCCAGCTTTGGTGATACTTGGCTCTCAGTTAATGTATCACTACGCTTTTCATCGTAACGAACACCCGCTAGTACTTGCCAATAATCATTGATTGTCATCATGTTTTGCGCGTAGATACCCCAAGTATCATATTCTCTGGTCGGCCACTTTTTAGAGCTTGTTGGCTCTGGCTTAACAACGGTTTCGCCCGCAGGGACGTATGCTTGGTCATGGAAAGCCATAAAACGGTCGTAGCTGTAATCTAGATAGTTTGCGCCAACTAAAAGCGTGTTTTCTGTGCCAAATAGTGAAAAATCTGTCGTCACATCTACGTACGCAGTATCAAATACCCAGTTATCAGAACGCTCGTTACCTTTGTGCTTAACCGTACCGTCTTTTTCGTACATATCGAATTTCGGGTAAGACTCCACATCAAAACGTTTGAAATCTTGACGGTTATAACCCGCTTTCACATTTACGCTATCTGTAACTTGCGCGTTAATGTCGATACCGTAGTTTTCTACATCGTTATCGATCTTCGACCATTGTGCATCCCAAATATACTTGTCTCCAAGCACAGGCTTACCGTCTACGATGTAAGCACCTGAATCCACACTGCCTTCATCTTTGGTACGGTCATAATGTGCAGAAACCATCACGTTTTCAGTGATGTCGTACTCCACAACTAAACCACCAACAGCACGGTCCGTTTCTGGCTCGGTACCGTCACCGTATTCGCGCCATGAGCCGTAGCTTTCTTTTGCAAGAATGGCGCGAGCACGTAGCGTCTCTTCTTCATTCAATGCACCACTCACGTCTAGTACTGTACGAGAATGATCGTTTGAACCGATATCTTGGCTCAAGCTTGCTTGCGTTTCTGTTGTTGGCTTCTTCGAAACCATGTTCACAAGGCCACCCGGCTCAGACTTACCGTAAAGTAGGCCTGAAGGACCCTTAAGAACTTCAACTCGCTCTAAAAGCTCAATTGGTTGACGGTAGTGAGACCAATGCTGACGACCATCGCGTAGGAAGCCATCTGAGCTGCTTAGTTCAAAACCACGTAGTGAGAAGCGCTCACGGTTACGGCTTGTACCGCCCGCACTAACACTCGCGTCATTTTGTAGAACTTCACCTAGTGTGCTTGCACGTTGCTCATCGATTACTGCTTCATCAATAACAGCAACTTGCCCTGGAGTTTCCAGTTGCGTCATTTCCATACGCATTGCTGTTGTGTTGGTATCCGCTTTGTAACCAAATTCACGGCCTTCAACTACGAGGTGTTCATCTGTTGTTTGAACTTCTGCCACTGCAGGCGCTGCTAACACCGCACCGATCACTAATGCCAATTGGCTCTTAGTAAACATATCCTTTCACTCCGACTATTTTCGGGTCGCATCTTAAACAACGCGATTCCCTTTTAATTATTTCGGCAGTGAATATAAATGACAACCATTACCATTTGCATTAAATTTACATTCTTTGCATTCGTAAAGGTTTGTAAAGAGGTCGTGTTCAATTTGCTTCGTGAACTAGATGTAAATCACATTTTTCCCTTCACTATGATTTAGCCTACTGTCTGAACAGCAAGGTAACTGCAAGTCCACCTTCAGGGCGATTAGATGCAATGACTTTACCCCCCATCATTCTCATCGACTCTTTAACTATCGCTAGTCCTAGGCCATAACCACCGAGCTTTTTGTCGCGAGATGCATCTAGGCGGGTAAATGGGTCAAATATATCTGACAGCTTATCCTTTGGAATACCGGGACCATCATCAGAAATGGTCACCGCCAAATAACTATGCTTATCGGCGGTTTTATTCGATAACGAAACATCAATCTGAGCAGTCTCCCCTGCGTACTTGATCGCATTACCAATCAGATTGTTTAAACATCGAACCACTAAAGTGTCATCACACTGTGCCTTTGTTCTTGTTGCTTCACAATCAAATGAAAGCTTCTGCTCAGCTTTCAAATCTATTTTGCAACGCTCTACTTGAGGGGCAAGCAAAAGCTCTAAGTCACTGCGTTTTAACTCCGTATCGTAGCGTGCATTTTCTAACCGACTGAACTCCAGAATCTCTCCTATAAGATGATTAAGCTCATTGGCTTCTTCTTCCATACGATTCACTAGACTCTGTTCGCTATCACCGACACGCTTTCTTAACAGGTGTAATACCAAATTCTGACGGGCAAGAGGCGTACGTAACTCATGAGACACGTCGCGGATTAGAC
>Ga0209272_10002177_pt1 | contig 11248 bp, 8 predicted proteins | sample tdDd002_FD_187125 | JGI IMG/M metagenome (GOLD analysis project Ga0209272, IMG submission 187125) | Marine sediment microbial communities from the Atlantic coast under amendment with organic carbon and nitrate - tdDd00.2 (SPAdes)... | ecosystem: Environmental > Aquatic > Marine > Coastal >... | reverse complement strand
TTGGTGTCGGATCAGGGCTTGGTTTTGCATTAGCTATCGTCTTGTTAGCTGGTATCCGTGAAAAGCTGAAATATGCTGATGTGCCTGATGGACTACGTGGCTTAGGTATTACCTTTGTTACTGCGGGTCTGATGGCGCTTGGATTCATGTCGTTTTCTGGTGTGTCCCTATAACAGGGGCCCATTGGGTTCCTATTTCGGACTTTTAAGGATAAGTTAATGGATATTCTTAAATCTACTCCACTCGAGGTTTACCTTGGTGTGAGTATGTTTACCGCTATTGTATTAGGTTTGGTGCTAATTATTTTATTTGCCAAGTCAAAGTTAGTGAACAGTGGTGACATTACAATTGGTATCAATGATGACCCCGAGAAGGGCATCAAGTTACCTGCAGGTGGTAAATTACTGGGTGCATTGGCTGAGAGCGGTATTTTCGTTTCCAGTGCGTGTGGTGGTGGTGGTACTTGCGGTCAGTGTAAAGTACACGTTAAATCAGGCGGCGGTGATATTCTGCCAACTGAGATGGACCATATCAGTAAGGGTGAGGCTCGTGAGGGCTGTCGTTTATCTTGTCAGGTAAATGTGAAAACCGATATGGAGATCGAACTCGAAGAGGAGATCTTTGGTGTTAAGAAGTGGGAATGTACCGTTATCTCTAACGATAACAAGGCCACTTTCATTAAAGAGCTTAAGCTTCAGATCCCTGATGGCGATTCGGTACCTTTCCGTGCCGGTGGTTACATTCAAATTGAAGCACCTGTTCATCACGTTAAATATGCAGATTATGATATTCCAGCTGAATACCGTGGCGATTGGGAACACTTTGGTTTCTTCAACTTAGAATCTAAAGTTGATGATGAGACAATCCGTGCATATTCAATGGCGAACTACCCTGAAGAGGCTGGTATCATCATGTTGAATGTGCGTATTGCGACGCCTCCTCCACGTAACCTCACACTGCCTTGCGGTAAGATGTCTTCGTACATCTTTAGCCTTAAAGAGGGTGATAAGGTGACCATCTCTGGGCCATTTGGTGAGTTCTTCGCTAAAGAGACTGATAATGAAATGGTCTTTGTCGGTGGTGGTGCTGGTATGGCGCCTATGCGTTCTCATATCTTCGATCAGCTTAAGCGCCTTAAGACAAAGCGTAAGATGAGTTTCTGGTATGGTGCTCGTTCTAAGCGTGAGATGTTCTATGTAGAAGATTTCGATGGCTTAGCGGCTGACAACGAAAACTTCGAATGGCACGTGGCACTTTCTGATCCTCAGCCTGAAGATAATTGGGAAGGCAAGACCGGCTTCATTCATAACGTTCTTTATGAGAGCTACCTGAAAGACCATGAAGCGCCTGAAGATTGTGAGTTCTACATGTGTGGTCCTCCAATGATGAACGCCGCAGTTATCGGTATGCTTAAAGATCTAGGTGTTGAAGACGAAAATATCCTGCTGGATGACTTCGGTGGCTAATTAGATCTTACACGCTTGAATCTTGAGATAGTTGTCATTCGAGCTTGAGATAGAAAGTGAGGATAGAGTCCTCACTTTCTGTTATTTAGTGTCGGATAGTTCAAAATTTTATAGTGATAAGGATTTAGGTCAAAATGAAAAAGACCTTAGTAAACTGGTTAGCTCTTATCGGGCTAGCCTTTTTTGTTTCAGGCTGTACTCAACCAGCTGAAATAATTTCGCTCTCGGGTAACACCATGGGCACGACTTACCACATAAAAGTTGTTCCTAATGAGCAATTGCCTGAGGCTAATCTGTTACAAGCCGAGATAGACCTTGCACTCGAAAAGGTCAATGATCAGATGTCGACTTACAGGCCCGACTCCGAGTTGTCTCGTTTTAACTCAATGAGTCATGAAGAGACGGTAACTGTGTCGGCAGATACCGCTTTTGTGATCGCCGAAGGGATACACCTTTATGAAGTGACCGGTGGTGCGCTTGATATCACCTTGGGCCCGCTGGTCAATCTATGGGGGTTCGGGCCCGACAAACGTCCGACAAAACTGCCCTCTCAAGCGGTAATATCCGCTGCGAAAGCCAAGACTGGCATCGAGTATCTGCACCTTGATGGCACTAAATTGAGCAAGAGCAATCCAGATCTCTACGTCGATCTTTCATCGATAGCGAAAGGCTTCGGTGTCGATGTTGTCGCGGAAATATTGGATAAATATCAGGTCTCGGGTTACTTGGTCGAGGTGGGCGGTGAGCTGAGCGTATTTGGTAAAAAAATTGATGGCGCATCATGGCGCGTGGCCATCGAGCAACCCGATGTCAATGACCGTGAAATACAGCAGGTGATAGCTCCTGGTGATATGGCGGTTGCAACCTCTGGTGATTACCGTAATTATTATGAAGAGGAGGGGCGTCAATTCTCTCACCTTATCGACCCTCGTGACGGTTACCCTATCGATCACAGGTTAGCGTCAGTTACCGTCTTACATAAGCAGTCTATGGTGGCTGATGGTTACGCTACAGCTATGATGGTTATGGGGACTCAGGCGTCATTGGAGCTTGCTAAGGAAGAGGGGTTAGCTATCATGCTGATCGAGAAACAAGATGACGGTTTCAAAGTTTTTTATAGTGATGCCTTTAAGCCATTTATAGGCCAGTAGGTCACATTTTCAGCGTTAACTGTATATCAGGATGATAGCTTTAACGTGTTCGATAGTGATTTGATGGTATAATGTTCTAATCACGCTATTGTTGGAGTGCATAATGAGTACATTTATAGCGGCATTTGTAGTGTTACTGTTGTTCTTTTTATTGATGTCGATCGGTTATATGGTTAAACGCACTGCTGTCGCCGGTAGTTGCGGTGGGTTAGGCGCACTTGGAATTGAGAAGGCGTGTGATTGCGATGACCCATGTGAAAATCGCAAGGCTAAAATGGCTGAAGCGGAACGATTGGAAAAATTGAATAAGAATCGTATTCTTTAGTTAATTTAGATTTGGCACCATTGAGCACCTTAACTAACACTTCTAGTAAAGGTGCTTTTTTATGGCCATTTCACTCGCTATCAGGCTAAAAAGTGGATACAAAATGATCCACACTTTCATCTGTGATATCAGCTGCTGTACAGGCTTTATTCAGATACTTTCCTTATCCTTAGAATATACATATGGAATTAATTTGAGCTGAGGCATGACAATGATTAATGGCACATCTGTTGAGAAGACTCATGACAATGTCAGCGACTTAATCATAAACTTAAAGTTGCGTATCGAATCTCTAGAACGCCAGCTTGCTAACTCCAGACTCTCCTCTGCGCCTAAGTCTTCTCCTGCAAAGTTAACAGATGATGAGCTTAAGATGATCTACGAACAGTTTTAACCCCAATCGGTTCGCCTGCCAACTACTTGCTAACTCCGAAGATGAACTCGCTAAATGACGCTGATACTAACAGAGGAGCCTTAGCGGGCCTCCCAGTTTTTGTGCGTTTCCACTTGAGTACTGTTTAAATATACAGTATCTTTATTCGATAGGTACTATTTGTGAATTTAGATTAGTGAAAAAAATCATTCATATCGATATGGATTGTTATTTTGCCGCTGTGGAGATGCGAGATTTTCCTGAGTTAAGGGGGAAACCCATCGCTGTGGGAGGGAGAAGTGATCGACGTGGTGTCATCAGTACCTGTAATTATGAAGCCAGGCAATTTGGTGTTCGTTCGGCCATGGCCTCGGGCTACGCCCTTAAACTCTGTCCAGATCTGATATTGGTGCCGGGTCGTATGTCAGTCTACAAGGAGGTATCGGCCCAGATCCGGGAGGTCTTCTCGCGTTACACCGACTTGATAGAACCGCTTTCACTCGATGAAGCCTATCTCGATGTTACCGATTGTACCCAGTGTCAGGGCTCGGCAACATTAATCGCTGAGGCCATTCGACAAGAGATATTTGAGTTGACGGGCTTAACCGCTTCAGCCGGGATAGCCCCCATTAAGTTTCTCGCAAAGATAGCTTCAGATCTGAATAAACCTAACGGACAGTATGTGATTACGCCCAACATGATACCGGCCTTTGTAAAAGACTTACCCCTCACCAAAATTCCCGGTGTGGGCAAGGTTACCGGCAAAAAACTTGAAGATATTGGCTTAATCACCTGTAGTGATCTGCAGGCTTATCCTGAAGCGGCATTAATTGAACGATTTGGTAAATTTGGCTCCGTATTGATTGAGCGTGCTCAAGGAATTGATCCCCGTCATATCTCCCCGGATAGGGAACGAAAGTCTGTAGGTGTCGAGACGACGTTGGCTAAGGACATTTATACTTTAGAGCAATGCCAGGGGGTGATGCCTCAGCTGATCCAGGAGTTAGCGACTCGAATAAAGCGTAGTGCCAAAGATCGCACTATACATAAACAGGTCGTTAAGCTTAAGTTTAATGATTTTAAACAGACGACCATAGAGCATCGAAGTGATGAGGTGTCGGTAAAGTTGTTTTATGATCTACTTTCTCAGGCGTTAGAGCGGCAGCAGGGGCGAGGTATTCGATTACTTGGTGTTTCCGTAGGCTTAGCGAGCCAGTCAGGCATTAAAACGGCCGAAGAGAATGAGGTGAGAGAGTCGCAGATGGACTTAGGCTTTTAAGAAGTAACTAGGCCCTAGGTTCTTGAACCTAGGGCCTGATAAGCTTAACTCTTCTCTGGAATACGTTCGAGAACGGCCAGCAAGAGTTGATAGTACTGACCTACAGTTTCAATCAACACCTTCTCATCCGGGCTGTGCGGGTAACGAATGGTGGGGCCAATCGATACCATGTCCATTTCAGGATAAGGCTTTTTAAATAAGCCACACTCAAGACCGGCATGTATAACCATGATAACAGGCTCTTTATTGTAGATGCTTTCATAGGTTTCGCGTACCAATGCCATGACCGGTGAACTGTTATCTGGTTTCCACCCCGGGTAAGCGCCGCTAAACTCAACATCGACACCTGCAAGGTTAGCCAGAGCGGTCAATACGCCTTCAATCTCCTCTCGACCAGAGTCGATCAATGAGCGAATTAGGCAGAGGACTTGTACACTGTCGCGCTCAGTGCTGATAACGCCAACATTTAATGAGGTTTCAGTTACGCCCTCAACTTCATCGCTCATGCGGATCACACCGTTTGGACAAGCGTGCAGCAGCTCGATAAGCATCTGTTGCGTATCTTCACTCATCACCTGAGTTTCGGCCGGAATTTCGGTTAACGTTAATAACAGATCCGGATCGGCGATGGATAATTCCTGACGTATTAATGCTTGATACTCGGCCATTAAGGCTTCGAGTTTTGCGACATTTTCGCCAGGCAACATGAAACTGACACTCGCTTCACGAGGTATCGCATTGCGTAAAGAGCCACCAGTGAAGTTAGTTAACTCTAAAGCTAAATCGTCAGCATGGTTAAATAGGAAACGGGCTAGCAGTTTATTCGCGTTACCACGTCCCAGATGAATGTTCACCCCCGAGTGGCCACCCTTTAAGCCCGATAGCGTTAATGTGTAGCTGGAGTGAGTAAGCTCTGGTGCCTGCCATACCAAAGGGACGCTAATTTGTGCATCAACGCCACCGGCGCAACCCATGTAGATCTCACCCTCCTGTTCGGAATCCGTATTAATCAGGATTTCGGCATCGAGATAACCCGCTTCCAGACCGAATGCGCCAGTCATGCCCGCTTCTTCATCAATGGTCAGCAGAACTTCCAATGGCCCGTGAGGAATATCGTCTGAACCTAAAATGGCTAACGCAGACGCCATGCCGATACCGTTATCGGCACCTAAGGTTGTTCCGGTCGCTTTTACCCATTCACCATCGATTAAGGGTTCAATCGCATCTTTTTCGAAATCATGTACCTTATCGGCGTTCTTTTGCGGCACCATATCGATATGAGCCTGCAGGGCAACAACCTTGCGGTTTTCCATACCTGGTGTAGCTGGCTTCTTAATGATGAGGTTACCGACTTTATCTTCGACCAGTTCGAGTTGTTTATCTTTGGCCCAAGCTTGAATATGCAGACTTAAAGCCTGTTCATGTTTAGATGGATGGGGAATTGCACAAATTTGTTCGAACCACTGCCACAGGGCTTGAGGTTGTAATTGACTTAATGCTGTCACTGATGACTCCTCTTTTAAAGTCGGTGAGGCTAAAAATGGCCATAGTTTACCACAGTGTTTGAGGCACTTTGGGAGATGAGTGTCACCAGTGAGTGCCTGCCGGTAATTAAAGTGTCAGCGAAAGTTGCCATTGTGATTCCTTGCTGACAAAAAGCTCGACAAAAGAGCTTGGCATTGAAGCCGATTTAAGGGCATATTGTTTGCCCAAACTAGATGATTTTAATTTCGGCAACTGTTTACAAAAAATAGGTTCGAGGTTATCAATATTTGATTCGATACTCATTGTCAGCAATGATATCGATCTGATCTCACAAGCAAAAGGATGGTTCATGGCTCAGGTTAATTTTGTTGATGTACAAGATGATGATGCAATTTTTGAAGGTAGCGGCTGGGATGCTCTCGTCGTCGTTGCTGCCGATATTAGCCAAAGCGGCTTCGATGAAATTTCATTATTAGCAGCTCATGGCGCTAAGGTAGATCAGCGCGTCGGTCACTCTCCTACGTTACTGTTTGCGCCTGGATTAGCCGGCGGTCGTCTCATCATCTCTCCGGTAAAAAACAGTGTGGATGATTTTGAAGATGTCAGGGTGTTTGCCGATGCGGCCAGAGTGGGTATTAAGCTCGCTAAGGATGCCGGCGCAACTCGCCCGTTACTGCTGGTGGCTGAAAATGGCGACCCCAGGTATCAATTTGCTTCTGAAGTTGCCGCTCTGTCTTGCGGTCAGGAGCTATGGCAGGCGCTTGAGCTTCGCGAGGCTAAAGGTGACCATCCTGAGTTTGAAGCTATCGGCTTGCTCAACTCATCTAAAGCATCACAGAGCCTGAATGCCATTGAAGCGGGTCGTACCCTAGCGCGCGATCTTTGTGGCACTGAGCCCGAGAGAATGTCTGCGCCGGCATTTGCTGACTATTGTGTTGCGGCTTACCGGGATTCAGGTCTTAAGATCGATGTTATTGAAGATAGAGATGTCTTGGAGCGAGATTATCCCCTACTAAGTGCTGTTGGTCGTTCATCTTTTGCAGTATCGAGACATCAGCCACGTGTTGTAAAACTGGACTATATAGGAGAGGGGGTTATCGAGCGTACCTTTTTCTTTGCGGGTAAAGGCGTGGTATACGATACAGGTGGAGCAGATATTAAAGTTGCTGGTGGTATGGCGGGAATGAGCCGAGATAAAGGTGGCGCCGCCGCCGTTGCCGGTCTGATGAAAACCTTATCATTGCTTAAACCTAAAGGTATTCGAGTGGTCGCTGAGCTTGGCTTAGTCAGAAATAGCATAGGTAGTGAAGCTTTTGTCACCGATGAGATCATTACCAGCCATGCTGGTGTAAGAGTCAGAATCGGTAATACGGATGCGGAAGGGCGGTTAGTACTGGCGGATCTCTTGTCTCATCTCAGAATTAAGGCTGAAAAAGCGATAAAACCTGAGCTCTTCTCTGTCGCCACACTTACTGGTCATGTTGTTCGTTGTTATGGGAGCTACACCGCGACAGTCGAAAATGCCGTCGCTAGGCAAGATGGTATTGCTGCGAGTATCGCAAATGAGGGGCAAGCGTGGGGAGAGCCTATCGAGCAATCGGTATTGCGTCGTGATGATTTTGCTAAGATTATTGATCCATCGGGTGCCGCCGACATACTCTCTTCGAACAATGCTCCCTCTTCGGTAACGGCCAGAGGACATCAATATCCGGCAGCATTTCTTATGCAAGCCTCAGGTTTAAGTTCCCATGGAAGTGCATCAAAAATGCCACTGGCCTATACCCATGTCGATATAGCGGGTAGTGCGACCGAAGGTCACCCACAATACGGAAAACCGACGGCAGCTCCGCTAGTGGGCCTGTATAAACATATCACCAGAGGATAAAGTACTTTTAAGCTGCAAGTGATACGTCACTTGCAGCACGAGTTTGCAAAGTATGATGTTATTCCCCTTCTTTATCGCTGTACCTATTTATTATCTTGGTTATTTTTCATCGTTTACCTGAAACTTTTCTGTAACTTTCTCACCAACGAGCTCTACATGTTGACTTAAAAGTACTGAAATGATGGTTAAGTTACGCAAAAATAGCGTTTTCCGGATATAAATCAAAAAAAGCTTGTAATAAAATTACAGTTGGCTATAATTAATTTCGTTGGTTAGGCACTGAGCCTTCCATCATTAAGTCTATCCAGGATGGATAACTCTCCAAGGAATCGAGCGACAGGTTGACTCTACGACTTTTTAGCTGCTTTGTTTTATCTGTTAAGTCTATTTTTAGTAGAGTAATTTTATTACAACTTTGTTTAGGAGTATTGACTATGTCTTATACCGGAAATCAGCACGTTTATTGGCAAAACACTTGGTTCTGTACCGATGCTTTGCGTAGCGGCTTATTTGCAATGAACACTAAAGGTTAATCCTTTAAGGTTTACAGGGCTGACTACCCCTTTAAGTAGTTTCCATCATCCATCAACCTTAATCCCTTTTGGGATATTTAGACTCGAGTCGCATCTTGATCATCTGATCGATATGCCAGTGTAACTGCTAGCGTGGTAACTCTTTCCTTTTGGAACACTTGAAATTAGTCTTTGCCCGCTCTTTGAGCGGGCTTTTTTTGTCTGCTTATCGCCTATAGTCCCCACCTTATGCCAATCGGTATAAAGGTGTGGTCATTCAGCGAGAGTGTATCGATTGTCGGGCAAAGCTCTTTATTGCTACTCGGGTCTGGCATCCTAGGTAACTGCTCCATACGTTATTCTCGATAATAGCTCCTGCATTATTCTACCTTCGCCCATCCATGGATTCGTCCCTCCTGAATCTGACCTCCACGGTCTTGAGCGTTCCATACGCTTTCAAGACATTTCCCATGTCCCTCTGTTTCTATTTAACTCATCTGTATTCAGCACTTACTCATTAGTGTTGTAAAATTACAGATTCCAGCTAGATTTGATTAAAATACAGATAAAGCTTGTAATAAAATTACATGAAGGCTATAGTTATCTCGTTGGTTAGGCAACGACGCCTTCCACCTCTAAGTCTATCCAGGATGGATACCTCTCCAGGGAATTGAGCGACAAGTTGACTCTGCGGCGTGATAGCTACTGTGTAGGCTAAGCCAAGTTTGACTAGAGTATTTTTTTACAACTTTGTTAGGAGTATCGACTATGTCTTATACCGGAATTCAGAATGTTTATTGGCAAAACACTTGGTTTTGCACAGATGCTTTACGTGGCGGTCTATACGCCATTAGCTTCAAGGGCTAACCACCCCTCAAGCTAGCTACCATCTATTGATCCTTATCCCTCTGGGATGTTTAGACTCAAGTAACATCTTGATCTTAAGATTGAAATGTTAGTATAACTGTTAGCGCGGTAACTCATTCCATTAGGAACACTTGATTTAGTCTCGGCCCGCTCTTTGAGCGGGCTTTTTTTTGCTTTATTCCCCTGTCCCAAACTAAATAACCAATGTAACTTCACCTCGGCTAATCGATACGCTGCTGGACGTCACATCTGAATAATGGGATCTTTTTGAGTTGGAGGTCCGCGAGCTAAAGCTTATGGAACACGCTCAATGAATGGGGCTAATAGTGAAGTTGTCAGCTCATTCACGGGAAAAACGCCACCAATAATGGCGTTAACGTGAATAAACGACAACTACATTAGCTGTAGTAAAATTACAGGATTAGGCGTCTTTGTACTATTTTTGAAATAAATCTTGTAATAAAATTACATTTGAGTATAATTGGTCTCGTTGGTTAGGCAATGAAGCCTTCCACCTCTAAGTCTATCCAGGATGGATAACTCTCCAGGGAATCGAGCGACAGGTTGACTCTACGGCCTTTCTGTTACTTTGTTTAGTAAGTTGAGCCAAGTTTGACTAGAGTAATTTTATTACAACTTTGTTAGGAGTATTGACTATGTCTTATACCGGAAATCAGCACGTTTATTGGCAAAACACTTGGTTTTGTACTGATGCTTTGCGTGGCGGGTTGTACGCTATGAATGTTAAGGGCTAACTAGCCCCTAAGTGGTTACCTTAGTCTGCATAACTCTGACCCCTTGGGTTATGAAGACTGCCGATAACATCTGTTATCACAGTAACTCTTCCCTTGAGGAACATTTAAAAATTAGTCTCGGCCCGCTCATTGAGCGGGCTTTTTTGTCCGCAATTGACGCATGAAATACGTTTAAACTTACCAAAACCCGCATTTTTTAGCGCTAGCCTCACTAAAGTAAACCTCCTATAATCGTCGGAAAATGTAAATTGATTTTGGGTAACCTTTCAATCTTCTTTACATTGGCTTTATTCCTACATTCAAAATGTTCAGTTCAGAGCTGAATTTTTAAACTTTACACCCTACTTAAAACTATAAAAAATAAAAGGAACTCAGTTCCATGTTAGAAAAGTTATTTAAATTAAAAGAAAACCAAACATCGTTAAAGCAAGAGGTGGTAGCGGGATTAACGACCTTCTTAACCATGGCTTACATTATCTTCGTAAACCCTATGATGCTGGCGGATGCCGGTATGGATCATGGGGCCGTTTTTGTTGCGACCTGTCTTGCTGCCGCTATCGGGTGTTTGATTATGGGGATAGTGGCTAACTATCCCATTGCACTTGCACCAGGTATGGGCTTGAATGCCTTTTTTACCTATACGGTCGTCGGGGAGATGGGCTATAGCTGGGAAACGGCGCTTGGGGCAGTTTTCCTGTCGGGTATCTGCTTCTTGACTCTGTCTCTGGTTAAGATCAGAGAGTGGATTGTAAATAGTATTCCTATGTCGCTGCGTTTAGGTATTGCCGCCGGTATAGGCCTTTTCCTTGCCTTGATTGGACTCAAGAGTGCCGGAATTGTCGTTGCCAGCCCCGCAACACTGGTGACCATGGGAGATATTACCGCCTTTCCGGCAGTGATGGCAGTTCTGGGTTTCTTTATGATTATCGCTATGGTGCACCGTGGTATGAAATCTGCCGTTATCGTAAGTATTCTTTCAATAACAGTATTGGGGATCCTGTTTGGTGACGTGCAATATCAGGGAGTGATGTCGACCCCTCCCTCTATTATGCCTACCTTTATGAAGATGGATCTCTCCAGTGTACTGGAAGTGAGTATGCTCTCGGTTGTATTCGCCTTCCTGTTTGTTGATCTGTTTGATACCTCTGGG
>Ga0209272_10002173_pt1 | contig 11265 bp, 8 predicted proteins | sample tdDd002_FD_187125 | JGI IMG/M metagenome (GOLD analysis project Ga0209272, IMG submission 187125) | Marine sediment microbial communities from the Atlantic coast under amendment with organic carbon and nitrate - tdDd00.2 (SPAdes)... | ecosystem: Environmental > Aquatic > Marine > Coastal >... | reverse complement strand
TGAGAAGCGGGTAGAGTGCGCCTTGTTTGTTACCGGATGCTTGCTGCGCAAAACTTGCATCGCGACAAAAAATGCGCACCTTTTTATTGCGCTGAGCCAGTGAGAGCGCCAGATGTGTACTGGCAAAACCGCCACCAATAATTGCTATCTTACCTTCATCAAAACCGTCATTACCTTCGGCTGCAGTAACCGGACAGTATTGAAGCAGGTCTGATTGAGCATGCCTAAGCGCTCGCCGCTCCTGCTGCGGGATATCATCACTTGCCGTATCAAGGTTCTTATTTTCGGTTTGCTGCTGAGTTTCTGAATCATTGCTTTCAGATAGTTTTGTTTCAGGTGCATAGCTTTCAGCTAATACCCCTAAGCCGACGGTTTCAGCCAAAGCTACCATCTTCCGCGCGTCTTTATTGTCGGAAGCGGTGAAAGAGACTGCTGCATTATCGCGGCTTAATTTGGCAATCTGCCAGAGCATGGCTTCGTCGAGTGAGTCGGCTTTAACCTTTTCGGTGACATTCCAGTGGGCAATAAGCGCTGAATCGTCAGTCATATCACCTTTGACTGAAGTCGGTAAAATGCACTTCAGTTGATTGAGCGTGTCACCAAAGTAGATATCGAGAATGAAGCGGCCATCATCGAAGATAAGTCGTTGGCAGCCTTCGATAGCCAGAATCTCCGCTCGAAGGAGTGCCTCTGCCATGGCCGATTGTCCATCGTCCCGGCTGAGTCTTGATTCTGGAGTGTTGAGTGAAGTCAGTTGCTGGTTGAAATCGGCCAGTGAATCTAATTGTGATTCGAAAATTTTGAGGTTTACGGTACTAGTAGGACTGTTTTTTCGTGAATACTGCCATAATGAGACTAACTGCCACGGGCAACCTAAGCCCAATTGACCTAAAGTGAGAGTCAGGCTGGCATCGTTTTTTACGGGAAAAAGGGTGTAAATTGAGGATAAATGACCAGTTAACTTACTCATTTGCATATTTTCTTCACGTTCTTCAGTCAATGAATTTACTCTATGTCTCATATTAGGCATTATTTTACCCGTCTTTATGGAAAGCTGACCACTTAATTGCAATAAAAGCGATATTATAGCGTCAGCAAATTGGTACTAGACGTACTAAATGTACAGAATGGATAGAAAAAATGAAAAGAGTCGTGATCACCGGACTTGGCGTCGTTTCAAGTATTGGTAACAACAAGCAAGAAGTCACTGAGTCACTAAAAGCTGGCCGCAGTGGTATCACTCATTCAGATCAGTTTGAGGAAATGAAGCTTCGCAGCCATGTCTGGGGCGACATCAAACTGGATCCTAAAGAACATATTGACCGTAAAGCATTGCGCTTTATGGGTAACGCGGCGGCATATGCTTATATCGCCATGGCCGAAGCCATCGAAGATGCTGGCTTGACCGAAGAGCAGTACTCGGATCCTCGTGTCGGTATCATCGCCGGTACTGGTGGCGCATCATCTGCAAACCAGGTGCAAGCTGCCGATACGCTACGTGAAAAGGGCGTTAAGCGTGTAGGTCCTTATATCGTACCTCGCATCATGTCGAGTACATCGAGTGCATGTTTGGCCACACCGTTCAAAATCAAGGGTATGAACTACTCAATAAGTTCAGCCTGTGCCACCAGTGCACACTGTATTGGTCACGCGGCCGAGCTTATCCAGATGGGTAAACAAGATATGGTTTTTGCCGGTGGTTCTGAAGAGGTCGATTGGACTCTGACTATGGGCTTCGACGCCATGGGCGCATTGTCGACTAAGTACAATGACACACCTGAAAAGGCGTCACGTACTTATGATGCCGATCGTGATGGTTTCGTTATCTCTGGCGGCGGCGGGATCGTTGTTGTCGAAGAGCTTGAGCATGCCTTAGCACGTGGTGCTAAAATTTATGCTGAAATTATTGGTTATGGTGCATCATCAGATGGCTATGACATGGTAGCCCCATCGGGTGAAGGTGCGGTGCGTTGTATGCAAATGGCCCTTGCCGATGTCGATACGCCTATCGATTACATCAACACTCATGGTACGTCTACGCCAGTGGGTGATATGCGTGAGCTTGAAGCATTGCGTGAAACCTTCGGTGATAACTTGCCAGCGATCGCATCGACCAAGTCTCTGACCGGTCATGCACTCGGTGCTGCGGGCGCTCATGAGGCTATCTACAGCTTGATCATGATGGAAGATAGCTTTATCGCACCGAGCATCAACATCGATAATCTGGATGAGAAAGCGGCCGGTATGCCAGTTGTGACACAATACCGTGAAGCTGAGCTGAACACTGTGATGAGTAACAGTTTTGGTTTCGGTGGCACCAATGCCACTCTGGTTATGCGCAAGTATAAATAAATTGTATAACTGCTTTCTATTTGAAAGTGATGCAAAGTTGTTAGCTGCGTATGCGGCATAGAGAGGGAGCTTAGGCTCCCTTTTTTGTGTCAGGAACACTTATGCCCCTCTTGTTAGAAGAGTTCATGGATTGGTATAAATGGGCTTCGTGTCTGGAATGTGGCTACTTGTGGGATAACAAGTTTCAAATATCTCTCATTTATTATTCTGACTTAGTGGGTATGTAGTTCGATATTCAATGGCATGGGGTCAAATTAATCTATAGCCTGTGTACAGAGATGACTTACACATAAGCTCACCACAGTTGATTAAATATAACTAAGTTACAAGCTTCAAACACACTCTCCAAAATCAACTAACAAAATAGAAAATGTAACCAGCTTCATTCTCAAGCTACTAGCATCTTGTTAGAATGCGCCATCACATTTATTCAGGTCACTTTTTAGGAACAATATGAAGATCCTTGCCGATGAAAATATGCCTTATGTGGAACAACTCTTTGGTGATCTTGGTACGATTGAAGCCGTTAATGGCCGTACATTAACCCCGCAGCAAGTTAAAGATGCCGATGTGCTCTTGGTGCGTTCGGTGACTAAGGTTAATCAGGCGCTGTTGTCGCTCAATACTAATCTTAAGTTTGTCGGTAGTGCCACCATAGGCACAGACCATATTGACCAAAGCTATCTTGCCAGCCAAGGGATCCCGTTTACCAATGCGCCGGGTTGTAATGCCACGGCGGTGGGGGAGTTTGCCTTTATCGCCATGTTGGAACTGGCGCAGCGTTTCGATAGCAATCTTAAAGGCAAGGTCGTGGGGATTGTTGGCGCGGGCAATACTGGTTCTGCGGTGGCGAAATGCCTCGAGGCCTATGGTGTCGAGGTGTTACTTAACGATCCACTCATCGAAGCCGATGACCCACGTACATTTGTCTCCCTCGAGGAGTTAACGAAAAGAGCGGACGTCATTAGCTTGCATGTTCCTCTGACTAAAGATGGCGCGCATAAGACCTGGTATCTGTTCGATGAGCAGAGGTTGCAAAACTTAAAGCCGGATACCTGGCTGCTTAATTGCTGCAGAGGGGAGGTTATCGATAACCGCGCCCTGATAAATGTAAAGCTGTTGCGGCCGGATATCAAACTCGTGCTCGATGTATGGGAAGGCGAACCCAGCCCTATGCTTGAGCTGGTGCCCTTTGTCGAGTTAGCGACGCCCCATATTGCGGGCTACAGTCTGGAGGGTAAGGCTCGTGGCACCTATATGCTCTATCAGAAGCTGATGGAAGTACTGGGCATGGATGCTGATAAGTCGATGGCATCTCTGCTACCTGCACTATGGTCTCAGCAGGTGTCGATGGATGAACTCCCCTCAGAGAAGGCATTGCTGCAGCTGTCCCGTTTTGTCTATGATCTGCGTGACGACGATGAGCTGTTTAGAAAAACGCTGCTTGATGATTCTGCAATAAAAGCGGGTGAAAATTCCGCTAATAACAATGGGTTTGACCTTATGAGAAAAAATCACAAGCACAGACGCGAATTTAGTGCGTTAAAGCTAGCAAGTGCGGGGCAATCTGATGTAGATTGGTTGCTCAATTTAGGATTTTCAGGAGTTGGTCGGTAATTATGTCACAAGAATTCAATGTTGTCGTTTTAGGTGCATCGGGTGCAGTCGGTCAGACCATGATCGAGATCCTCGAAGAGCGCAATTTTCCCGTTGCTAATTTATACCCTCTAGCCAGTAGCCGTAGTGCTGGTGATACGGTCACCTTCCACGGTAAACAGGTAGAAATTCTTGATGTTGATACCTTTGACTGGTCTCAAGCTCAGATAGGTTTCTTCTCTGCTGGTGGTGATGTTTCGGCTAAATGGGCGCCAATAGCAGCCGAAAATGGCTGTGTGGTTATCGATAATACCTCTCATTTCAGATATGACATCGATATTCCGTTAGTGATACCTGAAGTGAATCCGGAAGCGATTGCAGATTTCCGTAACAGGAATATTATCGCAAACCCTAACTGCTCGACCATTCAGATGCTGGTTGCGCTGAAACCGATTTACGATGCCTATGGGATCTCTCGAATTAACGTTGCGACTTATCAGTCGGTATCGGGTTCGGGTAAGCAGGCTATCGAAGAGTTAGCCAGTCAGTGCGCCAAGTTACTCCAAGGGCTGCCAGTAGAACCCAAAGCTTATCCAAAGCAGATAGCGTTTAACGCTCTGCCGCAGATCGATAAGTTTATGGACAATGGTTACACCAAGGAAGAGATGAAGATGGTCTGGGAAACTCAGAAAATCTTCGGTGATGACAATATTGTCGTTAACCCGACTGCGGTACGTGTTCCCGTTTTCCACGGACATTCTGAGGCGGTTCACCTGGAGACATTACAGCCTGTTGATGCCGAAGATGTTAAATCTGTGTTACGTGGCGCGGCAGGTGTCGAGCTATTTGAGTCTGACGAAGAGTATCCAACGGTTGTGACCGATGCCGCCGGAACCGATCCCGTTTATGTGGGCCGCGTTCGTAAAGATATTTCACATGATTATGGCATTAACCTATGGGTTGTCTCTGATAACATTAGGAAAGGTGCGGCTCTTAACAGTATTCAGATAGCCGAAGTGCTAATTCGTGATTATTATTGATTTCAGTTTGAAGTAGCGCAGATTTAACCATTAATCAGCCTATTTAGATGAAAAAGCCTGCAACTTGCAGGCTTTTTTTGTATTAGCACTTGTTTTTGAATTGTGAACAGTAGCAGACCCGTGATTTCTGGTTTATAGTAATCTCAATAAATACAATTGCCTAAAGCTATGCTGTTTAATGGCAGAACCATTGCGCTTGAAAGGGAAGAATTAATGAACTTTCGCACTTCGTATCTTGTCGGTCTGATGGCCTCAGCTCTACTCGTTTTTACTGCTAACCCGCTAAATCAAGCCTATGCCGCAGAGCCTCTGAAGATCACCGGCCCCGACGGCCAGGTGAGAGAAACTAACCGGCAATATGGACCGACTCAGTCGTCTGATACCTTTTGGAGTATTGCGCAGAAAGTAAGGCCGGATAATAGTGTCGATATCTATCAGGTCATGGCGGCAATTTATGACGCCAACCCCCATGCATTTTCAAACGCTAACTACAACAGTTTAGAGAGGGGGATGATACTGCTTATCCCATCTAAAGCGGTGATGTTAGCGATACCGAAGAGCATGGCAAAGGAGCGTGCTGCCCGCGATGATAAAGGCTGGAGAAAGGCAACCTCTACGGCAACAAGCTCTCAACCTAAGCCGGTAACCCTTCCGGAAGTTGAAAAAAATGTCACTAAGCCCGTTACTGAAACGATGCCTTCGACATCAACAACTCAAACACCTCCAAGCTCGACAGCAGTCAATGCTGCGACTTCAGACACTGTTGAAGGCTTGACTGCGAAGCTTGAGGCTGCCGAAGCGAAGGCGTTACAGCTGACCGATGAGTTGGCCAGAGCCGAAGACCAATTAAATATTGGTAGCCGGGATACTGATTCACTGCAAAGCAAAATAGATGAGTTAAATGAGCAGATCTCGATTTTAGAGGAGCAGCTTCAGATAAGTAAGCAGCAAAATGAATCTTTAAATGCTGAAGTTCAGATGTTAAAGGAGCAAGTTGCCGCATTGCAGCAACCCGAGGTCGAAGAGGACTCAGACTTTTGGCGTAGCTTGATGAGCCATCCATTGTTGTTGATTCTTGGTGCTGCCATTCCAGTACTCTTGGTACTTATTCTGTTTTGGTTATTCCTCAAGCGTCGCCGCAATGAGGGGGAAGAAGGTAAAGAGGAGCCAGCATCTGATTCTGAGGCGCCGCAGCCAATCCCCGCGCCTGAAAATCTGGAAGGCTCCGATGATGTTGAGGCCATGGCGGTACACCTCGACACCGATGAAGAGGAATCGATAGATTCTCTGATGAACATTGACTCGAGCGAGCTACAACCTGAGGTCGATTTATCGACGGAAGAGGATATGTTTGTCGATTCTGGTGAGTCTGCCGAGGAGCAAGCCCCTGAAGAGGAAGCCGTCGAAGAAGAAGGACAGTCGTTAGATGACCTTTGGGCAGAGGCGATGGGAGAGCAGGATGAAGAAGAGCCTAATCCCGATGCGAGTGCCGATGAGGATGATTTAGACTCTCTGCTTGCCGGGCTCGATGAGGAGCCTGCGCCGGTTGAGAGTGTAGCGCAGAGCAATAGTGAAATCGTATCAGCAGATGACTTAGATTCTTTATTAGCGGACTTAGATGAACCTGCCGTTGAAGTTGAACCCGATCTCGCCGACGAGATTGCTGCCGAGTTAGAGGCTGATAATGCAGGTGACAATGTCAGTGAAGAGGACCTTGATGCTCTGCTGGCCGGCTTCGATGCTCCTCAAGACAAGAGTGAGGCAAAAGAAACAGAACTTGGCGCCGAGCCAGATCTTAGCGATGAGATCGCAGCCGAATTGGAGGTTGACACTGCGGATGAAAATGTCAGTGAAGCGGACTTGGACTCGCTTCTTGCCAGTTTCGACGCTCCTCAGGATGAGCCGGATGTGGATGAAACCGAACTGGGAACAGAGCCGGATCTCAGTGACGAAATCGCGGCCGAGTTAGAGGCCGATAGTAAGGATGACAATGTCAGTGAGGAGGACCTGGACTCGCTACTTGCCAGCTTCGATGCTCCTGCTGCTGAAGCCGAGCCAGAGGTTGAGCCTGAATCAGAACCAGAGCCAAAGTTAACCGACGAGATCGCGGCTGAGTTAGAACTCGATAGCGAGGATGAAACTGTCAACGAAGAGGATCTGGATTCGCTACTGGCCAGCTTCGATGCCCCTCAGGTAGAAGAAACGGCCAGTGTAGAACCTGTCGCAGAACCCATTTCTGAACCTGAGGTTACCGACACTATTCCGGATGAAAAGGTCGATGAAGAGGATCTGGATTCCTTACTGGCAGATTTTGACATGAGTCGAGAGGATATCGAATCCAGCCTGGAACCAGAGTTAGATGAAGGCCTTACTCAGAGCGAAGCACAAACCGATACCGCTTCGGGGAAAGATGAAGCGTTAGATGCACTATTAGCCGATTTAGAGTCAGTGGATAATAAGTCGAAAGCAGATCCTGTTGCTTCGAAGGGAGGCAGCGGCATGTTTGCGGATCTCAAAGGCAGTAAGAAGGTTGATGACAACAGTTTAGAGTGGGATGGTTCGTTAGCTGGTTTGGGTGGCAAAGATGACAGCCCAGTACTAAACGATGATGAGCTTATTGACTCGTCTAAAGGAGCGAGCATTGATGTTAGCGAAGACTTAGCGTTAGTCTCTGACGAGGTTGAAGATAAATTAACCGTCGATGAAGCGCTTGCAGCGCTCGATGCCAAAGAGAAGGCCGTGTCTCCAGCGGTAGAGGTTGCGGAGCACGACCTGACTAGCTTCCAGAGTGACAATGGCTTTATCGATATCGATCGCTTACTCAATGAAGCTGAGGAAGATGTTGTCGAAACGGATCAATATAAAGAACTCGATGTTGATATGGGCGAGCTCGATAGCCTGATGGGTAATGCCTCTATGGTCGATGTCGATGATGAGGAAAACTCCGTCAATGCGAAGTTAGATCTGGCTCGCGCCTACATTGAAATTGATGATACCGATAGTGCAAAAGCCCTGCTTAAAGAGGTTCAGCTGGACGGTAACGAAAGGCAACAAAGTGAAGCCGAAGGCTTAATTAAAACCTTAGATTAACTTGTCTCACTCTTTGTTAAAAACGGCGCGTTAAGCGCCGTTTTTTATTATGGGACAATATGCTAGAATCCAGCGCCCAAACTAGGTTATACCCAAACTTTTCTGCAACGCGCATTTTGAAGTGCTTGGGTATCGTTATATTCTTGTTGGCCCTATTTTCGGGGCGATGGTTAAAAGGTTCAAAGAGGTTGTATGCGAGTAGCGTTAGGTATCGAATATGATGGCCGTCAGTATTTTGGCTGGCAGCGACAGGTTGAAGTTGACTCAGTACAAGCTCAATTAGAGCTAGCCCTGTCTAAGATTGCCAATGAGCCTATTAGGGTTCACTGCGCCGGAAGAACCGACGCGGGCGTCCATGCCACCGGTCAGGTTGTTCATTTCGAAACGAATGCGATACGTAAAGATTCGGCTTGGACCTTAGGCGTCAATGTTAATTTACCCGATGATATCGCCGTTAAGTGGGTAAAAGTGGTCGACGATGAGTTTCATGCTCGTTTCTCGGCGACGGCGAGACGCTACCGATACATGATTTATAACTATGAGCTTCGACCGGGCATATTACGCTCGGGGGTGAGTCATTATCGCGGTAATATCGATGAAGATATTATGCATCAAGCTGCGCAGCAGTTTGTTGGAGAGCATGATTTTACCAGCTTCCGGGCCCTTCATTGTCAATCTAAGACACCATTTAGGCATGTTCACGAAGTCAATGTTACCCGTCAAGGTATGTATATCTGTGTCGATATAAAAGCGAACGCTTTTCTGCATCATATGGTGCGTAATATTGTCGGTACACTGTTAGAAATTGGTCTGGGTAATCAAGCTCCCGAGTGGGTCACCGAGTTGCTTGAATTAAAAGACAGGAGCAAGGCGGCGCCAACGGCCAAACCTAATGGCTTATACATGGTCGATGTTACTTACCCTGAGCGGTATGAGTTGCCCAAGCCTGCTTTGGGTCCTCTGTTTATGTTGGATTAATCGTTCGGTGACGTATCATTGCATGGTGTTATTTTTTAATTAATGAAGAACCAAAATTTATGCCTAAAGCTCCTGTTAAAGACGCAAGTTTAGATAACTGGTTAGCGTATGTTTTAGCTATCCATCCAACTGAAATTGAGATGGGACTGACCCGTGTTTCTGAGGTTGCCGATCGTCTGGGCTTACGGGAGTTGCCGGGTACACAGGTGATAACCGTTGCCGGGACTAACGGTAAGGGTACGACTTGTGCCTTTATCGAGCAGATCTTACTGGCTTCAGACTTGAGTGTCGGTGTCTACAGCTCGCCGCATATGCTCAAGTATAACGAGCGAGTGCGCATTAATGGTGAAGATGTTGCCGACTCGCATTTCATTGAAGCTTTCGACGCCATCAACCGTGCACGAAATGAGATCTCTTTAAGCTTCTTCGAGTTTGCCACTCTGGCAGGACTCTACATATTTAAAGCCGTCTCACCCGACGTTATCTTATTGGAGGTGGGGTTAGGTGGCCGCTTAGATGCGACCAACATTATTGATGCCGATATTTGTGTGGTGACCTCGATTGATATCGACCACCAGGAATACCTCGGAGACACGCGAGATTCTGTTGGCCGTGAGAAAGCGGGTATTTTCCGACATTCTACACCCGCCATTGTCGGCGAACCCAATATGCCAGATTCCATTTACGATGTGGCACAGGAGGTTGGGGCAAATATTTATCTGGTTAATCAAGCCTTTAATTACCAGGTCGACGCGTGTTCTCAGACCTGGAAATTTAAGGGCCAACGGCTTCAACTCGATGGGATCCCTCTGCCTCAGTTACCGCTTCCTAACGCTGCGACGGCCTTGGCGGTTATTGAGCATGGCTGGCCACAGTTGTCGCCCGATATCATTAAGCGGGCGATTGGAGAGGCGAGGCTAGGTGGCCGATTAGAAACCATCAGCGAGGCGCCTTTGATTCTGCTCGATGTGGCTCATAATCCCCATGCCGCACGCTATCTGGCGAGCCGCCTCGAAGCGTATAAACCTAAGCGATTATTTGCATTATGTGGCATGCTAAAAGATAAAGATTGTACCGAAGTGATTCAAACTCTTGCGCCTCTGGTCGATCACTGGTCGTTTACTGAACTGCAAACAGAGCGAAGTGCGTCAGTCGAGGCATTGAGGGCTGCATTAACAACTAAGTGTGATGCGCATACCTATGACAATGTAGATTTAGCCTGGCAGGCGATTTCATCTGAGATCAATGATGAGGACCTGGTCATTGTCTTTGGCTCCTTTTACACTGTTGCAGAGTTTAAAGAGCTTCAGATCGGAACGGCGTGAACATTATCGTCTTATCGTTATTTCGGTTAGATGTGTGATTGAATCTGTTCGAATTAAGTTTTTAAAAAGTTACTTACAATAACGCTACGCAGTGGCATAAATAGAGATGCGTAGCTGGTCTATCAAAGGATAAAAAATTGTCTAGTCATTTTCAGAACCGCCTCGTTGGTATCATAGTGCTCGTTGCATTGGGTGTCATTTTTCTGCCCGATATTTTAGATGGTAAAACAGAGCATCAAGTAGAACAATTCTCTGAGATCCCACTCAGACCTGAGGTTGAATCAGCCAGTTTTCCCGATGAAGCCTTAGTGGCGTTAGATCTGAGTGAAAAAGAGAACGCCTTTGAGTCAGCAGGGGCTGAGCCTGCACCTATCATCGAGTCAGAGGCTGGCGCGGATAAGCGAGCCGAAAACCAGGCTGAATCTAAAGTTAAATCAGAGTCTAAGCCAGTAGCAAAACCAGCGTCAAAAGACATCGTAAAAGTAGAGGAAAAATCTGTCGTTAAAGCTTCATCTGCCTATACCCTGCAACTGGGTAGCTTTAATAATGCGGCTAATGTCAGAGGCCTGGTCAAGCAGTTAAGGGGCAAAGGCTTTAATGCCTATACCCTTCCTGCAACGCCGATAGATGGCAAGCTAACTAAGGTGTTCGTTGGACCTGAACTCTCTAAATCAAAATTGCAGTCTCTTCAATCGGGTATTGAAAAGCTGACAAAGTTGAAAGGCCGTATCGTCGACTACGAACCAACGGCTTCTTAAGCAAAATCTGAAATCAGAGACAGAAACAATATATTCTCATCAATGGGGTGAGAATATGCTCCGTCTCTGGTAAGATCGCGCCGTCTTAAACCTTATGCTGGATCACCTTTTCAATGGTTTGGATTG
>Ga0209272_10002166_pt1 | contig 11275 bp, 10 predicted proteins | sample tdDd002_FD_187125 | JGI IMG/M metagenome (GOLD analysis project Ga0209272, IMG submission 187125) | Marine sediment microbial communities from the Atlantic coast under amendment with organic carbon and nitrate - tdDd00.2 (SPAdes)... | ecosystem: Environmental > Aquatic > Marine > Coastal >... | reverse complement strand
ATCAGTGGCCAAGTTTCCGTCAGAGACGGTCACAACGTCAAATTGCTGCTGTCTGAAATAGTGCGCCAGCAACTCACACAACTTGAGGTCATCCTCGACTAGTACGATCTTTGTCATCTCATCCCACCCATTAAATTAAACAGCGTTCAAAACCGTATGGCGCGCATTACATAATGAAATGACAACTTTATCAAGCAATAGTGCCAATATCCGTTGCGAATGATTTATTCCGTTACATCACACCAACAAATCAGTTAAATCCTCTTAGAGATACCTGTGCCTGTCCATACTTTGACTAAATGGCTATTTCTTCCTGTAATTGAAGTAGCCACACCTCGAGATTGACACAAACAGCAGACCAACATGAAACATGTATATACTGACCTGCATACAAACCTGCCCCCAATCGTTCTCGTGTTATTGGCGGGTACCTTGCTTACTCCGTTTCCAACGACTGCTAGCAGTGCTCTACTCGAGTCGTTACAAGGTTGCTGGCAGGGCAAAGCTGTCAAAACACCTCGCGGGCCTTTGCCCTACCCTATCTGCTTTGAGTTACAAGATAACAATACACTCTATGGTGTTGCAGACTTGAATGTTTCTCACCATCACTGGCGTTTCTATTTAGGGGAAGATATGAAGCTGCTGAGTTTTCTCTCAACCTTTGCCGGCAATGAAACCCCGTTCTATCTGTCCGCAAGCCAAGTTGCTTCCGATCATATCGTCTTTAGCACTGAGGATGGCCAATACCTACAAGTTCAGGTGCAACAGCAGAAGAAGGGATATCGCTTCACGATCAAGGTTAAAGGAAAAGAGCATGTAATCATTCAGCTGGTTCAAGAGGGGAAGTAATGCCCACCAACAGCTTCGTGAGACACTTCAGGGAATTTATGCATTTATAACGACATAAATGACGTACCAATGGAGCTTATTCTTGAATTTGAATGAACTTATTGTGATCAACTTATCAGAATTGGACTAAATTCAGCAGATAGAGCATTTAAATCACTGAGATTATATTCACAATTGACGAATCATTCGTGAAAAAAAATGACATAATAGCCAGATAATTCGCATAATCGTGGATAATTAATCGAATAATGACTATTAATTCTATTAATACGCAATTCCTAGTGAAATGATATTTTGAAGTGCCTCACATTTACCCTAAATAATTTAACTTACCATTGCGCCACTATAATCATTCTTTCAAATACGATCTATTAAAGATAAATACGTATTTCTGTACTCTATAAAAAGGATAAATTTCTAATGAGCGGCGATATCATTAAGTTTTCACGAAACACTGAAAATGCACCAAAAAGTTCTGTATCTACACAAACTGTAGCTTTTTCTCATTATAATAATATTTCAGCTCAATTACCTGTGGATCCTAAAACTGGTGAGATTGTAGTTGGTTGTGTAAAAGACCAAGCTAAACAGTGTTTAGAAAATATTAAAGCAATTGTGGAAAGTATCGACCACGTGATGGACGATGTTGTTAAACTAAACATCTTCGTTAAAAATATCTCAGACATTGAAGCTATCGACGAAGTTTATACAACTTTCTTCCAAAGTGCTCTTCCTACACGTACGTGTGTAGCAGTTGCAGCTCTACCTATGAGTGATGCTTTAGTTCAAATTGATGCACTTATTTCAAACGGTGAGGGTACAACGCCACAAGCGCCTTGTGACCTAATTAAAGTTTCAAGAAACACTGAAAATGCGCCAAAAGGTCTATATTCACAAACTGTCGCTTTCTCTCATTACAATAACCTGGCATCTCAATTACCTGTTGATCCAAAAACAGGTGAAGTGGTAGATGGCGGCATTAAAGAGCAGACTGAGCAGTGCTTAAACAACATTAAAGCAATTCTAGAAAGTATCGACCACGTGATGGACGATGTTGTTAAAACAACTATCTTCCTTAAAGATATTTCGGATGCTGAAGTTGTAAACGAAGTTTGTGCGAAATTCTTCCCAGGCTACGTGCCTGCACGCACAGTTGTTAGCGCTGCAGCTCTGCCTATGGGCGCTTTGGTACAAATTGATACATCTGTATCACACGGTGATGGTACACCCCCACAGCTTCCTGAAGATACTCGTCTACTTGTTATCGAAGCAAACAATACGGAAAATGCACCAAAAGCACCGTATTCACACACTGTAGCTTTCTCTCACTACAACCATGTTTCTGGTCAATTACCTCTAGATCCAAAAACAAATGAACTAGTTGCTGGTGATGTAAAAGCGCAAGCGGAACAATGTCTAAACAATATTAAGGCAATTATTGAAAGTGTTGACCATGTGATGGACGATACGGTTAAAATCAATATCCAACTTACAAATATCGAAGACATTGATGCTGTAAACGAAGTTTACACTACCTTCTTCAAAGGCGATCTTCCTGCAAGAACAGTAGTTGGCGTTTCAGCTATCCCTATGGGTGCTTTAGTACAAATTGATGCTGTTGTTTCTAACTGTGAAGGTACGCCTCCACAAGCATAATAGGCACTTGATTGCAGCTAAGTGATTTTTTAATTGCTATAGCTGCATTCAGCTGACAAAGATTGGGCAGGTTTTTATTATTTGATAGTTTAAATAACGGTCAAATGATAAAAGCCTGCCCTTGAGGAAGACAAACATCTTCGTATAGTACTTGTTCCAATCACTTTTACTTTGACCGCACTGCTTACCATTAATTTTTCTGGTTGTTGAACACCATGCAACTGTAACTTTATTGTTACAACTATTCTTGAAATAAGTATTATCACTATCTCGTTGCACATTTATACAACCCATAGCGCTTTGCCCTGCCAATGCTGAAGCAGGAAACACCATGCTTAGTACTACAACGACACTAGCTATATATAGCTGGACATGATAATTGCGAATAGTAGTATTATTTTTGACATCGTAAATACCCCATTACAAAAAATTTATGTCCTTTCTATTTGTATTCCTAAATAAAAAAGTTTGTTTATATCGTTAAAATGAAATTTATTACTATAAAGTTCAGGTACGGCTTCATTTACTATGATGATAGGTGGAACCAAAAAAAATTCATCACCCTAGCGGGGGGCTAAAATAAGCAGCGATAGGGGGAGTTCTAGCCAGGCCCAAAAGCCTGGCTAACAATAAGAGGAAATAAAAGCTTTTACTTGAGGAAACGCACACAAAGGTCAGTGAAGACTGACTTCGCATTTTCCTCAATGATATCACCGTGGGTGACGATAATACGTTTGAAATCCCAGTCCTGAACGTTACGGATAAATCCAGTGAACTTCTGCTTGTCTTTGATCATAAAACCCATTTTAAGCGGCGGAGCAATACAGGTGCCCTTGAAGCCAATAGGCTGGAATACATACTTGGTCATGATACCGGCAAACCCTGTCGGTACATCATCAGGATAATTCTGGATCAAGTCAGTGACAATCAGTGACTGGGTCTTTTTATGAAAGAAAACGGTTTCATTAAACATCGGCACCGCAGGCATAAATTCCCATGACAGATCTTTTTCCCAAACGTTTTCAAGGCCATCACGCAATATATGATAGTTAGACAACGGTACTTTTCTCGGAATACCGGCACTGACATAAGCTTCGGCATCAGGATAAGCCTCACACCAATCTTGTAGCCAAGTGTTGTGAGCATTGCTGGCCGCAACGATATGTTTCACTTCACCGAGCTGATCAATTTCCTGCTTCAGCTCAGGAGACAGCGCTGTGGCTGAATGCACCCACAACGAGCCATCACTAAGCTTCACTACAGTCATTCGTAGCCTGAGCTTGGTACCAGCTAATTTCATTGAATCATCATGTACCCAAATATCGTCTCCGATCTTTTGCATTCTTGGCCTCGTTAGCTATCTGAATCTATTCAATTATATTGCCAGACCACTCACATTTCGCACCCTGCCCTGATCACAGAACACTACTGAAATCGGGCTTAAACCATGATCGTCATCGCAGGCTTAAGATATCTATCTTCCCCCAACCATCGGCACCACTACCACGACAGCCTGATTACACTTGTTTCTTCTCTATCTGTATAAACTTATCAACCCCAATACGAATACTCTCGGCAAACGCCTGGGCGAGACGGGAAAGCGGTTTGTGAGCCGGCGTAATGATGGCGTGGTCAAATACAATCGTCGGGGCAAACGGGCGAAACACGACCTTACCCTGTCCGGATTTATACAGCTTATAACTGGCCGCACTGATCGGATCACAGATAGAGCAGCACAGCTGTTGCTCAACAAACTCAAAACCGGAAATATAATTCTGCAATTCAAATCGCGCGCGGTAGCGGGCTCCTTTCTCCTCAAACATGAATCGCACCAACTCGTTGATTGGATGCTGAGCGAACAGCGTAGCCAACGGTACATTATCCAAGTCCTGCGGAGTGATCACCTCAAGTTTTGCCAGCGGATGATCCTGATGCACCGCGCACACACCCTCAAGTCGAATAGGTTCGACATTAATCGAATCACGCTCTTTCGGTAGCTCAGAATAGCCAATGTCATACTGCTGCGAGGCCACCCAATCATGCACGATGGATGAGCTACGCATCATCATCGAAACATTGACCTCTGGCCGGTCTTTGACAAAGTCGGCAATAACATGAGGCATAAAAAACAAGGCAGCTGCAGGCATGCAAGCCACCCTAAGGTTACCCCGCGACAGGTTCTTCACTTCCGCCATCAGCTGCGCCGACCGCGTAAGACGCTCCAGCACCGCTTCCGTTTCTTCCAACAAGAAATACGCTTCGGGCTTGGGGACCAGACGTCCTTTGTTACGCTCGAACAGCTTAAAGCCCAGCTCGTTTTCAAGGCTGACAATCATCGAGCTGACTGCCGGCTGGGTTCGACACAGCGAACGGGCGGCAACTGACACCGAGCCCGATCGCATAACGGCGCGGAAGGTTTCCAACTGCTTTATCGAGAGATTGGTATCCATACTCACCCTATAAGAAAAATTTATCGAATTAGAGAAATAATAAATTTGTTTCTATTGGCTGTCACCATTAAATTAACAAGGTATTCACAAACGCAACAATAAGGAAATGTGCAGTGGAGCAAACATTCAGATACCTACTGACCGGATTGATTGCAGTGGTCGCGCTGACACAATTTGTCCAGGTCATTACCCGATATGTCTTCGAGATCCCGATCATGGGCCTGGAAGAATCTATCGTCATTCCTACCCTGTGGCTATATATGCTGGGAGCGGTCAATGCCTCGAGGGAAGACACTCAAATTCGTGCCAACGTACTGGAAATATTCATCAGGACCGAACGCGGACATACCATTCTGGCACTGATCGGTGAAGTGATCAGCTTCGTGATTTCGCTCTGGCTAACCTACTGGGCCTGGGATTACTTCAAGTACGCCCTGCGGGTATGGAAAGAAAGCCCGACACTGTATATACCCACCTTCTTTCACGAATGTTCGCTGTTTATCGGTCTGGTGCTGGTCACCTCCTTTATCGCGCTGCACATCGTTCGGTTGATCCGCCAATTGAAGTCCCCGTCCTACTCCGCACATAAGGCATAAGATTATGGTTGAAGTTGCACTATTCGCAGTCGGTGCCTTGGTACTGCTACTCACTATCGGCGTCCCCCTTCCATTCTGCTTTGGCGGTGCGCTCATGATCATGACCTACATGGGCGACGTTTCCATGAAGGGCAACATGATGTGGGGAGCTGGCCAGCTGACAAACCCCATTCTGCTTGCGATCCCCTTGTTTGTCCTTGCCGGCACCATCATGAGCCAGAGCGGAATTGCTGCCAGTCTGCTCCGGTTTGTTAACGTATTTGTCGGCCATATCCGTGGCGGACTGGGCATTGTCGCCTCGGTTAGCTGCGCCATTATCGGTGCAATTTCCGGCAGCGGCCTGACAGGTGTGGCGGCTATCGGCCCCCTGCTGATCCCCGAAATGGAAAAACGCGGCTACCCTCGTGCCTATGCTACGGCCCTGATCGCCAACTCATCGATCCTTGGCCTGCTGATCCCGCCAAGCGTCACTATGATTGTATACGGCTGGGTCACTGATACCTCGATTCTGGCCTGCTTTCTCGCAACGCTTGGACCCGGCCTGCTAGTCACATTCAACTTCGCGGTCATTAACCTAGTCATGGCTCGCAAATTCCCGCTGGTTCTGGACGACAAGCCATCGATGTCAGGGCTGATAAAAGAAGCCTCATCGCGTACGGTCCATGCCATTCCGGCGCTGTTTATGCCGATCATTATTCTGGGCGGGATCTATGGCGGTATCATGACCCCGACGGAAGCGGCTGCTGTCGCGGTGATCTACGCCATCCCGGTCGGGTTTATGATCTACAAAGGACTGAGCTGGAAATCACTGCTGGCCTCGGGCAAGGAATCGGCGACTGCCGTTGGCTCGATTATGTTCATGATCCTGTTCAGCCTGATCCTCAGCCAGATGTTCGTGGTCGAAAATGTGCCGCAGGAGCTGGTGAATACCATCTTCGGCATCACCGAAAACAAAGTTCTACTGCTGATCTTCATTAACGTACTGCTGTTTCTGGTCGGCATGGTGGTAAACGACATCACCGCAATTATCCTGATTGCCCCATTGTTGCTGCCGCTAATGACAGCCATCGGCATCAGTCCAATCCAGTTTGCCGCCATTATGGGCGTCAATACGGCCATGGGCGGGGTGACACCACCATACGCCTCAATCCTGTACCTCGGTGCCCGCATCGGTAACGTCAAGTTCTCCGAAGTGGTTGGCCCGGCAATGATGCTGATTCTATTCGGCTACCTGCCAGTCGTTGTCCTGACTTCGTTCTGGTCTGAACTATCACTCTTCCTCCCTACCGTGTTTGGTTACTAATAAGGATATTTTCAATGAAACTAACAAGCATGTTTACTCCGTCAACAAAGCTTAAAAAGTGTGCTCAAGTTGTTACCCTGACAATGGCTGCTCTTAGCGTTATGCCAGCCGCGGCAGCCACCCTAAAAATCAGTCACGTCCGCCCGCAGGGCACGGTGATTGATAACGATATAAAACAACTGGGAGAAGAAATTAAAACCGCAACCGACGGTGACGTTAAACTCCGCGTTTATGCCGCCAACGCCCTCGGTGACTACACGCTGGTTCAGGAACGGATCTCGGTGGGGGCAGTTGATATGGCGGTTCAACCGGCCTCGACTGCCACCGACCGAAAAATGCAGCTGGGCCTACTACCATACCTGGCCAACAACTGGCAGGAAGCACAGAAAATATACGGGGACGGCGCACCGGTCCGCGAGACAATGGAAGAGCTATTTGCCAAGCAGGACATAACCCTGCTGGCCGCCTACCCGGTCTATTTTGGTGGCATCTCCCTCAACCGTGATGCCAAGTCACCGGGCCAGCCCGATATCAATAAAGGGATCAAACTCCGTGTACCGCCAATCAAGAGCTTCCAGCTACTGGCTGACAATGTCGGTTACATCGGCTCACCGCTCCCCTTCTCCGAGGCATTTACTGCCGTTCAGACCGGCGTGGTTGACGGGGTTATCGGCTCAGGTGCCGAGGGCTACTATGCTTCTTTCCGTGATGTAACCAAAACCTATATTCCGCTCAATACTCACTTTGAGATCTGGTATTTGATGATCAACAGCGAACGTCTCGATGATCTGTCTGACAGCGAGCAGCAGGCACTGAAAACCGCATCTATCAACTTCGAAAACCGCCGCTGGAACAATGCCCAGCGAGATCAGGCAGCCAATGAGCAAAGGCTGGCTGACAACGGTGCTGAAATCATCAAGGTTAGTCCGCAACAGCTGGCTCAAACAGCAGAAAAAGTTCGTAATACGGTATGGCCTGAAATTCTGGACGATATCGGTGCCAAATGGAGTCAGGACATCTTGGATAAAGCCCTGAACTAACTCCATCGACACTAACCGTCGGGGAATAGCAGTTATTCCCCGATCCAATCGATTGTTTAACGAATGCAGAGAAATCACATGAAACCGGAATATGTCGTTATCGGTGGCGGCGTGGTGGGCTGCGCCGTGGCTTACGGGCTGCTAAAGAGTGGGCACCAAGTTACTGTCCTTGACGGTGGAGACAGTGCCCATCGCGCTTCACGGGGAAATTTTGGCCTGGTCTGGCTATCCTGCAAGGGACTGGATGCCCCGCATTATGCTGCATGGACCCGACGCTCTGTCGGTATGTGGCGCGAACTGGCCGACGAGCTTGAACAAATCAGCGGGGAGTCCATCCACCTCGTTCAAGACGGTGGTTATGATTTCCATTTTTCCGAAACCGAAATGCAGGCTCGTGTTGCCCAATATCAACATCTTCGCAAAGTACTTGGTTCCGATCATCCGTATGAAGTATGGGATCAGGCCAAACTCAAACAAGAAGAGCCGGAAATAGGCCCGAATGTAGTCGGTGCCATTTTTGGCGCAGAGGACGGACACGTCAACCCGCTCAAATTGCTAAGCGCTTACACCGAAGCGATCAAAGCGTTGGGTGGTACGGTTATCACCCAAGCCAATGTCGAGCGCATTCAGCAACACGCCGACGGACGATTCAGCGCCGAGCTGCAGGACGGCAGCCTCATTACCAGTGACAAAATCATTCTGGCAGCAGGATTGGGCGCAGCCAAGCTTGGACCACAAATTGGCCTAAAAGCGCCCGTTAAGCCGCAAAAAGGCCAGGTACTGATCACCGAGAAACTACCGCCAATGATCAATCGCCCTTCCGGCATCATTCGACAAGTTAATGAAGGCGGTATTCAGATTGGAGATTCCAAGGAAGATGCCGGACTTGACGATCAGGATACGATGGCTGTAACCGCGGCCATCGCCGAGCGGGCGATTGCCGTCTATCCCTTCCTCGCCAACACCCGTTTGATCAGAAGCTGGGGGGCTCTGAGGATTATTTCCCCAGACGGCCTACCTATCTACCAACAATCACCCAGTCATCCGGGCGCGTATATCATCAGCTGCCACAGCGGGATCACACTCGCTGCAGCCCATAGCTACCTACTGCCGCACTGGCTGGAAAATACTACCGATTCACCTGACTTGGAGCTATTCAGTGAAGACCGATTCGAACTTTCTGAGGCTGAATAACGCCTCGCAGGACACTTCCCAAGAGGTTCGCTTCTTCTGGGAAGGCAATGAAATTACTGCGCAGCAAGGCGATACCATCGCCGCCGCGCTGCTCGCTGCCGGGATCCCCCATACCCGAGAGACGGCCGCTTCCCAATCTGCCCGCGCACCCTTTTGCATGATGGGGAGCTGCTTCGAATGCCGGGTAGAAGTCGATGGCGAACATAACGTGCAGGCCTGTATACGCCCGGTCGAATCCGGCCTCAATGTCAGACGCCAGCGCAGCTAAACTAAGAAGGAATCATTATGCTCAATGTTGATGTCTGCATCATAGGTGCAGGACCGGCAGGAATGGCCGCAGCAATTGACTGCGCCAAGGCCGGTGCCAGCGTTGTCCTGCTCGACGAGCAAGCCCGCCCGGGAGGCCAGATCTACCGCGCCATCCAAGCCGACGGGCACCCGCTAGGCAATATTTTCGGCCCGGACTACCTTCGCGGTGCAACCTTGGTAGACGCCCTCGACAATACCAAGCTAAAGCACATTACCGAAGCCACAATTTGGCGGGTTGACCCAGATAAAACGGTATTCTGGAGCCAACGCGGCAAAGCCGAGCAACTGAAAGCCCAACGTATTATTCTGGCTACCGGTGCCCTGGAGCGTTCATTCCCGTTTCCGGGCTGGACCCTACCCGGCGTAATGACCGCCGGTGCCAGCCAGATCTTACTGAAAACCGCCAGTATCGCCCCCAAGCAGGCCATAATGGTCGGAACCGGCCCGCTGCTATATTTATTGGCAGCCCAGCTGATCAACGCCGGTGCCAAGCCCGCCGCGATTGTCGACACCCAGACACCAAAGCAATACCTTCTGGCCAGCCGCTACGCTATAAATGCCCTCAAGGGGCATAAGTACATCACCAAAGGTCTCAAGCTGCTCAGGCAAATCCGCAAAGCCGAGGTTGCCCACTATACCCAAGCCACAGATATTTACGCTCATAGCAAAGATGATTCTAAAGACAAGGTCGAGCAACTGAGCTTTCGCAGCGGCGGCAAGGAAATTATCCTGCCAGCGACCACCGTCCTGAGCCATATCGGCGTGATCCCCAATGTTCAGCTAAGCCGTGCCATGGGGCTTGAACATGATTGGGATCCGGTACAGCATTGCTGGCGACCGCGGCTAGATGAACACAACAATACCTCGTTGTCCGGCGTTGCTATTGCCGGTGACAGCGGCGGGATCGGTGGCGCGCTAGTGGCCGAATATCAGGGACAGCTTGTCGCGACCGAGGCGCTTCATGCTTTGGGCTATCTTGACAGGACACAGTGGCAGCAGCGTACCCAGACGCTCAAACAGGTAATCCAGCAAGAAAGTACCATCCGGCCATTTCTCGATACCCTGTATGCACCACCTCAGCAAGCTCTGACACCGCCAGATAACACGATTGTCTGCCGCTGCGAGGAGGTAACCGCAGGCGAGATCCGCCACCACGCCCGCAACCAGAGCAATGGCATCAACCAGATCAAAACCTATACCCGATGCGGTATGGGGCCTTGTCAGGGACGCTACTGCGGCCAGACCGTGGCTGAAATCATCGCCGACGAAACCCGCACCGATATTGCCGAGGTAGGCTACTACCGGATCCGCCACCCGATCAAACCGCTGAAGCTCGGTGAGCTGGCTAGCCTAACACCAACCGGCGAATCATTTATTCAGCGATACATAATTAACCAAGATAAAAACAAGCAAGACACAACCAATCAGAACGCAAGCAATCACGACAAGGAAAGGAAGCATGACAACTATCAAGAGGCAGTACACCAACCCGCGAATGAGTAAAGTCGTCATTCACAACGATACCGTCTACCTGTGCGGTCAGGTCGGAGTTGGCGGCACCAGTGTTGCCGAGCAAACCCGCGAGGCACTGCAACGGGTAGAGATACTGCTGATTGAAGCTGGCAGCGACAGGCAACATGTTCTGCAAACCACGGTATGGCTGGCTGACATGAGCGATTTTGACGAGATGAACCAGGTTTGGGACCAATGGTTCGAAGACGGTTTCGCTCCGGCCCGCGCCTGTGGCGAAGCCAAACTGGCACGCCCTGAGCTGGATGTTTTTGTTGTGATGGGTGATGGTGATTGCACTTCGATCGGTGCCGGTCACTGGATCCACGCTACACGTTACAACGCCAATATGACCGTGTTATTGCTGGA
>Ga0209272_10002165_pt1 | contig 11275 bp, 10 predicted proteins | sample tdDd002_FD_187125 | JGI IMG/M metagenome (GOLD analysis project Ga0209272, IMG submission 187125) | Marine sediment microbial communities from the Atlantic coast under amendment with organic carbon and nitrate - tdDd00.2 (SPAdes)... | ecosystem: Environmental > Aquatic > Marine > Coastal >... | reverse complement strand
CCATTCTTAAGAATACAACAAACAGGATAAGATTAATAATAGCCATGATCCAAAACTCAGGAGTTTCGGTAAAATCGGTAGTTCTTGAATAATACATGTTTTTGTTTTTTTTAGGTTTGAATTCTAAATTTAACAATACATTTCTACTAAACAAAATCGGTTCCTTCTTTTCGGAAAGTGAGGGTCCAACCAACCGAGCCATTCAACTCACGAGCCACAAAAGGAGAAATATCATGATTATCGGAAAGATTTTTTAACCAGGGATGCTTTTTTTGTTTGGTAATTAAATCCTCTTTTATCTGGAGCAAGTATTGCAAGGCAATATCGGTGAGTATCACCTGATCAGCCATATCGTAATCTTTTGGCTTGAATGGTAATGCTACAGTAGCTGCCAGATAAATACCTGAAGTTCTACGATTCATTCCATCTACATTGCTATTGATATCACCGTAATCGATAAATAAATAGTAGGAGTCAATATCAGAAATGTACTTTTTAATTATATCCTCATTCACTCCAAAAATGTAATGTTTGATATCCGGAATCATAGAATGTTCCTCTAAATTTTGGATAGATGTTTTGAATGCCTCGTAACCGGGAATAGTAGATTCTCCTTTATTGAATGTATCTAAAACGCCTGATTTTTCGGGATATTTGGCAAAAAGTGTAAATACGTCCTGCATTATTGTTTTCATCCTAATATTTGTTTTACCTGGTGAATACTTAATCCTGCTTTACTCGCAATTTCTACAACGTCCATTTCATGATCTTTCATCGTTTTAACGGCATCGTATAAATCCTTTAACATGAGATCGAGGAACTTGATTAGTGGCATTTGATCAATCTTTTCGAAGTCACCATGATTTCGCTCACTCAAATTGAATAAGCTTTCGTTGGCTCCAATACTTACACCACCTTTTTTACTTGGTGTGTGTTTCCAAAGTAATCCCCACTTGGTTTTTAATTTGATAAATGTTAGGAATGCCTGAAGATTTAGCAATATGGCATCCAGTACTATTTCATCAATACCGATAAGTTGATCGGCACGGTCGGCAATTAAATCTCCATTGAAAGATTCCCCTTCCGGAGCATACAAACAAGCAACAATCATTCGAAGATAAAGCTTGTTTTGACTGGCTTCGTATTGGCTTAACAACTCAGTAACTAAATTGAATTGTGAGGCAACCATAGAGGTTTGAAGCATATTTCCTTTCAGATCCGTCGTATAACCTTTTAGCTTCAATTTTCCGACAGTGATATCAGGTACCAAATTTTTGCACCAACATGCATCGATCTTGTATTGATAATCTTGTCTTGACAAGTATCTCACTTCCGGTGTTTGTTCTAAATCTTCAGGAGGTGTTTTTCTGAGTTTTGAGCGTAAATCTGGACTAATATTATCGAGGGATCCTTTAGGGTATTCAATCTGAAACATGAATGAGAATTCCCTGGACATACGATAAATGTTTTCGGCATGTAGGTTTCTTTTTTTCTTAGGGACTCTCATTCCTTTTAAGCCTGCAATATCTGTAAACCATAAGGCTTTTACATCGCTAACCGATATTGTTTCCTCTGAATATTGTTGAAACAATGGGAGCATTGCCAGGTACTGATCCTGCGTTAATTCTTCCCATGAATTGGGAAATTTATATTCGTTCTCTCCTAAATAAAGACTAATCATGACATGTAATAAGATTTATCATCCTCGTTATTGATATCGGTACCCAAAAAAGCCGATGTTCCTGGAGCGGGTTTATTCAACTCAAAATCGACATCATTCATATATTCGTCATATTTGGCAAGAAGAGATTCACTCAATTTTTCGATTGCCTGACTTTCGGAGTATCCGGTACGCATGGTTCTGGAAGTATCCCGATCGTTGTTACGAATCGATTTTGGTAATTCAGTAAAATCCAATCGCTTTACTGCATGTCCCATAGTATAGAATACTACAGCCTTTTTTACAGCTACTTTTAATTTTTCATTACCTGCTTCGCTCAATCGCTCTTTGGTCTTGATCATTGAATAAATATGATCTTCGCCAATTTCACGAATAATGAAAATTATCTTGCTAAAGAAGTAATGAGAACGACCTATATCGTAGTATCTATCGAATTCATCGGCAGATTCAATCAATAGGTTTTCCCGATCCTTATAGGTTTGAGTTTCCTTCCATTTAAGGAACTCAGCTTCATTGTTGTTGAATAAATCCAATAGGCTATCCATATAGATCCACAAATTGGAAATATAAGCTTCACGCTGATTCTGCTGTTCGTATCGGTAGTAGTCTTTTCCTTCTTCCTTTTGTTCCTGAAACCAGAAAGGAGCAAATTCATACATTACCAAATTTGCAAAAGCACCTTGAAGATAGCCAACCGCTTCGTTCCATTTAGGCTTATCGGCAGCTTTCGATTCATGATAGGCTTTCAAATCATCCCACATGTCTTCAATCAGGTCCTTCAGCTTCTTTTTAGCAATATTGGCAGATGACTCCATGCCGTCAAATTTTCGTGATGCATCGACACCAGGAGCCAAGGTTCTGAATTTTTGTATTCCGTCAAAAAAATCAATTGTTACCATCGTTCATTGATATTAAAAGGTTTTCAATTCTTGATAATTGGCTTGAATTATTACTCACCTGGCTCTGCAAACGATCAGCAGGAGGAGTATCCTCTAATTTTTGAGGTGCATCGTTGTAGAAGCCAAGTCTGAAGCCTTGTTTATAGAGGTGTGGGAAGTTTATACGAATTGCCATATTGAACACCTCAGAACAAATTCGCTCCGGAATAGATAGATTGTGCAGATAGATCAGATAATTGTAATAGAGATCGGATCCGGACTTGGAAATGATACCATCTTTACTGATTGAAGAAATACTGGAGTCGATTCCTTTAGAGGTAGTCAACACTTCATCGGCACGTTTGTCATAGCTAATTAAAGAATTGATATACTCCTTGTATTTCAGATCGATAACCTCAATTTTCCAACGGACCTCTTCTTTTTCTCCATTCTGGAAACTATTCGAAACAAATATCTTTCCCTGGTTCTTGGTTCCAGATAGATACTTGGATAATTTCTTTATCTCCATGTTGGTGTACTCAATCAAATATCGTTCTGAGAACTCTGTACCAATTACAATTTCTTGTCCTGTGATTTTATCCTTAATTGTAATCAAAGGCTGATTAGCTTCTTTAAGTTTTTCGTTTTCATCACAAATATTTTCAAGCATATTTTTCTTATGCTCTAACCAGGCAGCAGGAATAATCACATGTACATTACTTCCAAAAGAGTTTTCCAGATATGAGTTAATGAATAGAGGTGTTTTACTTGTTCCTTTTATCCAATCCTTGGTTCCCTCGTAGAACTTATTTAAACCGTAATGATTGCCAACAGCCTCGTTTCTATGATGCGATACAGCTACTTTGTGGGAGCTTGGATTCTTCATGTTCAGCATATCGTAACGCTTGAATCGATAATCGATACCGGCATTCCAATTGCCAACAAATACATGTTTGAAATCACGATACTCAAGATCTTCATAAAGTGGATCCACTTTTCTTGAAGTAGCTAATCGTGCACGTTTGTTATCGATCAATTCTAATCCGGCAATTGGTTTGCTACCTATTAACCTGGAGCGATTGAAACGCCACTTAACAAATGCATCCTCAAAGAAGTAATACCTACGGATAAGAGCTTCTGTGAATTGCTGATAAGATTCAAAGCCATTCTCAACCCAACCATCCAACCAATTGGTAATCTCTTTACATTCCTGCCATAGCCTAACAACCTTATTCTTTTCGAATGTATTGATATAAGGCATTAGTCCCTTACCATATAGAATATTGATCTGCTTATCCATTAAGCCAGGAAGGATCCTATTACCATGGATCATCTTCTCAATCTCGTTAGGCAGGCGGTTGTCTGCACCTCTTGCAAGTATGCGATAACCATTCATTGAAAGCATAAGTGGCTGCTCACCAAACAAAGGAGATGTTCCACCCAGATCATCATCGGATGATGTGTTGCTATTATGCCAGGGATCACCATCACCCAACTGGAAGGATATCACTGTATCCTCACTAGTATATACACCAAGCTTGCCAAAGTTCTGTACACTCATAGTATTAATCTTTATAACCAATTGATCTTTCTCATTTTGAAATCAGGAGGAAACGCAACGAATCTCCATAGTATTCGATAGCAGGTCTTTGGGTTCTCGTCCGTATCCTGAAAGCAGAAGTAATTATCACTACCAACAGCAAAGACTTCTTGAGGCAATTGAGCTCTAGTCTTGCAGCCTTCACGTGTAGTAAGCTTATCTGATGCCTGACCTTTGGTCCTATTGTAAGGATAGAAGGCTATCGTGAAGCAGCCGTCCGGAACCTTCGACACCTCCTGTGCTAATCGTATTGCATCTAATCCATTGATTGTCTCCATATATCAAACCTAGTTGATAGCCGTACCTGAACAAAGGACAAGAGCCAATGCAATGCATGCATGTGGTGTATCAACCTTGTGTCATTATTGCCATCTCACTCCGCATTGCAAATAAATATTTGTTTTCGCTCTGAATCGTGCGTAATCATTGGGCTTTCCTCATATTTCCAGACTTTTTGATTTACTGCATCGCACATTAAGAATTTAGCGTGGCGTGCCCTAAATCTTCTGTTTTCTCTCCATTTTTCGACTTTTTGACCTTAAAACCGATGAAAATCAGGCGTTTTGTGTTCTTTTTGTTATCAAAAAGGCTAATTATTGTACATTTTTGGACAATTATTAGCCTTTTTTGGACACTTTTTAGCTGATTGTATTCTCTAAAAGGAGGGGTGCTTTCTTGATTACATTCGGAAGAACCTTGTGATACTTTCCAAAGATTAAATACATTAATGCGGATGGAATTTGAGTGGATAAACCGGCTTGATATTTCCAGTCCAATTTTACCTCGCTTGATTTATCCAGGTCGATTTTACCATCTACTTTGAGAAGTGGTGAAACAAAAATTGATGAAATCAAATTTGGACATTGATTTTCACAAATTCGGAGTTTGATTACGCTTCGAAGTTTTTCAGCCAATATGATTCCAAGCAATTTGTAGTGCTCATACAAGAAAATGGTTCTTTGCTTTTCATTCATGAGTTTTACTTTGAATCCGTAAGCTTCCAATTCGCGTTTGAGCAACCTGGCATCGGTGGTGAGTTTATCTTCTTCTACTTTTTTCTTATTACCGGCACGATCGTAATAGAGATTGATTTTCTTATTCTTAAAATGAGCTCCAAAGAAGTCGAAAAACTCCATGGCTAAATCACCTTGATTCTTTGGTTCCCAACAAAAGAACTCTTTCAGTACTCTAAACTCATTGGTACGGCGGTTTTCCTGACCAACAACAAAAGATTGAAAGTTACCTGGATCGTAACCAATATCTAAAGGTTTGTTCGGATCGAAATGTTTTAGATACTGAGCATCGAGCTTAAAGGTATCTTTTAAGTTGAATTTCAGGATTGAATTGTAGATGTAACTATCGGAAAAACAATGGATTGATTTTTTGAAGCCTGCAAAGAACATGTTTTTTACCTGGCGACGACGTAAGGCACAAATGGATACCAAAAATTCTTCAATACTTAATGTGTCAAGCTGAGTTTGGAAAAACTTTTCACCTAGGAAATCTTTATTTGCAAATGAACTTCCACGTAAATAATAAGTGCTATTCATTTTCATATCCCGAAGTATAGGATCCCAAATTTGTAAAATATGCTTCTTCTTTTTGATAGTAGCTCGAAGTTTATCTCTTTTGAATAAATCTTTTTCTTTATTGAGTTTCATTTCAGCATTAAGTAATACCAACATGTTATCATTTACATGTTTTGCTGCTGAAAATATCTCCTCGATAACATCTTCGTGCATGTTCTTTTCATACTCTTCAAACCAATTGTCCTCACCCAGATCTACACGAGCAGTATCGGAAATTCCAGTGATGCCCTGATAATATGGACTCACACGAGCAGCAGCATCAGCACCACGAAGAGCGGGAAATAAACGAGACTTGACTTTCTCACCTTTGTTGTGTTTCATCTCCTCTATAAAAGCATGAACACCGGAACGACCGGCAACTGAATCGGGTTGATCAGATGCCACCAATTGAAGATTGGATCCGTTGCTGAAAATCCATGAATGTTTTGGATAGGAAACCGGATATCGAGGCTGTGTAAAATGTTTTGGTATATCTGCAGTACCAACAACAAAATCTTCTCCCTCGACCATCCATGGTTCTTTTTTTTCACCTACCGGCTTTGTAAACTCAGCACGAAGAGCAGGCACCACATTGGACATTAAGGAAACGTAAGATTTATGGACCAGGAAAGATAACTCTCCAGGCATATCGTCAACTACACGTTTCATTCTACTAGCCATGAATGTAGTTTTTCCAGTTGCACGACCCCATTCTCCAATCAGAACATTTGTATCGATCAATGTAGATTTGATCTGCATGTTGTTCATGTAGGTTTCGATCAGCTCATTTATCTGGAGTTCGTTTGCATCAGTCATTTTCTACCTCCTCGTAATCTGCATCGGTAATGTTCATGTCCTCCAGTAGCTTTTTTCTTTCATCTTTATCGATATGGTCCTTCAGCTCATTGTTGATTAAATTTAAATAGTAACCATCGCTGTGTTTGCGAGCGATTTCCTTTAGATTTTTCTTTTTGAAGCCTAATTCTTCATGAGTGATTTTATTCGATACCAGGAAGTAAGTATTTCCACCATTACTTTTAGTGGTTGTATTGGCAGCTCTACGAAGTTCGTTTGCGCGATCGACCCATTTAGCCGCCTCGTTAAACTTTCGTTGCTTACGGAGACCTAATGCAATGTCTTCGAGTTTATCGGCTGTATCCATATCCCAAACAGCTTGAGCAACGTTGTTATCAACGTGCAAATATTCAAGAGCAGCATAAATTCGACTTTTTGCCGTAGGAATTGGAAGGTTAATATTCTGTTCTACCAATACTCGAGTTCGTAATTTTGTAGCAGCCCGGGATATGCTTTTAATGGAGTTGGTGATTTCTGCAGCCCATTGAATTTGCATAATGAATGCTTGCATTTCGGGAGATATTGCCTGCGAAACTCCTTTCACAAGGAAATCATTCACAATGTCCGGAGGCAAGGCTTGTAGTTTATCTAATGAAGTCATACGCCAAATAGATCTTTAAAATAGTCTTCGTCTTCTTGTTTTCTTTTGAGATAACCCAAGGCGCGAGCAGCTTCGCCTGCACCTTCGCCACCTGTTTGCACATGCCCATCGAGTTTCTGCATTACTTCCTGCATGGATTGAGCTTTGCCGATTTCGTGAGCTCTGGATACATCGGAATCGGGATCCTCGAACATTTGGAGAACTGCCTTTTCTTCAACTATTGGCAATTCGAGCAACAGCACTACTGTTTTCGGACCATAACCATAAGCAGCCAGGTCTTTTATTTTATCCAGAAAATCATTATTTATCTCCATTGCTTTTGGTGCTTAAAACTTCTTTAAAAACGATTGATCGCTCCTGGTGTTTATTCAGGTTTTCACGGTCTTTTTTCTTTTGGTTACCTGATCGCTTCTCACTATTGAGAAAGCTTTTGTATCGCTTGACATTGTCTCTGCAATTGGCATATTCATCCATGAAGTCGTCAGGATTATCTTGAAACATATCTTCTAATTGACGGCGCAATGAATGATGAATAATGAGCGGATGTTTGTAAAGGAATTTTCCATTATCATTAAAAGACTGGAGCTCTGCGAAAGCTTGTAAATTACGAATGCGGAGTTCGGCCAACTGTGCCACCTTTGTTTTAGTAGATGAGTTGTCGATCTCCGCATCAAGGGATTTCATCAGATTGTAATCGTTAATTCTATAATTGTATAGAAGCGTTGCTATCTGAACGTCCGGAAGTTCAAGTCTTTTCCATTTGATATTTGGATATTCTTTTTCCTTCTGGTTTAGCTTTTTTTTTGCCCACCTGAAGCAGCCAACAATTCATCCTGCTTTTTCTGCAGTACTGGAGTAATGGTATCGGATTTCATATCTGCCAATCCTTCATCCAGGTTCAGATCAAAAAGAATTTTCTTTTTCTCAGGATAAGGAAGTGTAGGTAGATCTGCTTTCAGCAAAGTATTTTCAGCCTGCAGCTTTTCTTTTTCTTCTTCGGTTTCCTCAATTTTTTCCTCTAAATCTGCAACTTCTTCTACCTTTTGCTCAAGTTCATCCTTTTGCTCAGTAATGGTATTTTCCTGTTCCTGGATGGTTTCATCTTTGGCTTCCAATTCCTCTTTTTGTTCTTCAATTAAATTGGCAGCTTCAGAATTGTTTTTCAATGCTTCATTAGCATTATCCATTCTTTCACAAATAGATTTTGGCAGCTTCAGCATTGTTTCCTGGGCATCTTCCGGAAGCTCTTTCACCATTTCAATAATTTCATTCAAGATGATTTTTCTCTCTTCAGAAGATGGAGTATTATGCAGTAAAGCTGATTTTTTTGCAGCCTGACGAACAATGTGTTTTTCCTTCCATTTGTTGATTAAATCAAATGTGAAACCTTCAATTTCTCCAGGTAGATGCTTTTGAATGTCTTCTGGAATAATAGGAAGTAATTTGGAAATAGCTGCTGCAGCTTTTTCTTTTGCATTGTCATCGCTATCAACACCAAATCCAACAAAGTGTTCCTTAATTCGTTCGATAGTAACACCAAATTCCAATAAAGGATTTCGAGAAATTTCGCGACGATTGTCAACAATCTCTTTTTCGGAATCGACATGATCGATTAAAGCACGAAGTACTTCGTTGGCAAATCGATCACCTTTTGCAGTGGATTTAAGAACTGAATGTTCCGGAGCTTTCTTTCTGAGAAGATCTAAATCTTTCTCGACATGTTGTGGAGCCTTTAAATTATTGTAGGCTGCTAATTTCTGTTTGAGATTCATCCGATGTAATTTTTTGATTATTACTTAATCAAATGTATTTGCAATGCAGAATCTTATAAAGGACAAGAGAAAGTCAAATAGTCGAAAAGTCTAAAGGTGGAATGGTTTAAACGTAAAAAAAGGATGCTCGAACCACCAAGCATCCTTTTACTTCACTAACCAAAATATAAACCAAACTACTACTACGCTGTTTGTACTCTATCAACTTCTACCAGTGTGCTTGAATCCTGGATTCGGAATGTAATTCTGGATCCTGCATTTGCAGTCCAGGTTGTTCCATCAACCAAAATGTATGCTGTATTATCGGCAATGGTATGTGCATTTGCACCACCGGTACCATAAAGAGTAATATATCGACCATAGTCAGCAGAAGCAATTCCACTAACTGTAGTCAAGGCTTTTGGAGCTGTATTGTCATTCGGCAATTCGTAACGATCGTTTGCTGTAATTGCCAGTTCAGTTGCATCAGTAGCAACAGAAACAGCATCCTCTCGAACAATTGCACCAATATAGCGTTTCGGCTGTCTCATGGTCTTGTTTTCGAAAGTATAAGTTACTGCACGAGCTTCTTTATCGTTCTTACGATCGTAAGCTTTCAAGATCATAGGTTTGCCATAAGTACCATGCATAAATACATCGTCGCTATCTACTTCGCTAAAGAATAAAATGAACTTACCACCTGCCTTTTTTTCGATATAATCGAGCAATTTATCTCTATTGCCTCCCATTATCATTACAAAAGTATTGGTTGCTTCAATAGTGATATCACCTTTTTCTCCAGTTGAATTATCGGTTGGTACATCGTGCGCTTCGAAATAGTGCATGTACTTTCCTGCCTTAAGCGGAATGTCTGCAACTTGTCGGGCAGCATTCGGTTTTGGGAATGGTACAGAATCATCTATATCACAAGTTTCTAAAAGCCATACTTTATAGGCAATCATACTACCAGTAGTTTCTGAATCGGAAACATCATCGATATTACCAATAGCACCCATTGAGAAAAGAATGAGTGGACCAGCCATCATTTTTCCTGAGAATTCGATACTGGCAGGTTCCTGAATCATGAATCCAAGAGATGGAATGGCTAATGCAACAAGCATAACCATTAAGAAGCCACTTAATAATTTTAAGTTGGCATTGATCACTTTATTTCGCGACCAGGCTATTTGTTTTGAATGTAATTTCTTCATATCAATTAAATAAGAAAATTCACTTTTGAGTTAACTATTGAAGAGCCGATCCGAAGACCGGCTCATGAATGAATCAAAGAAACTTAGTTTCTAGACTCCGGAAGAGTTGGTTGAAGAAGCTTGTTTACTTTACGAGTTCCTGCTTCGGTTCTCTCAAGCTCTAAGAATTTATCGCCTGTATCGTTCAAGATTAGCATGATGTAATCTCCAACCGCTGAAGGAGCATAAGGTGCAGTAATAGAATCGAACTTACCAGACTTGTCAATTGCTTGAGGTTTCACTGCAGAACCACATTCGATGATGTAAGCAACTCCTTTTTTAGCTCCGGTAATATCTGTGATCTTCTGATCAGCAGTAGTATTTTCCTGAGTGATGAACATGAAGTTTTTGGTAGCATCGGCAGTTGTGGCATCGTCAGCCAATTTGGTAACTGGCTTATTCATGAAAATTTGCTGAAGTTCATAGTTATTTGCTACCAACTCAGCTCTAGAGTTGAATTTCTTACCAACAAAAGCGGAAACGGTACCTTCTTTGAATCTTGAACGTGCCAATACGTTTTCAAAATCTTCCTGAAGTTTCAATGACATCATTTCACCTGGCAGATTTTCCAAACACTGAACATTACCTGGCTTGGTTAAAATCATGAACTTTTGAGTTTCAACTGGCATCCAGTAAATAGGTATATCCTGATCAGGAACTTTATCAGAGTAAACTCCAACAAAATCTGAATCTTTACCAAACTTTTCACGAAGAGCTTCAGTCCACCAAGCTTTATGCTTCTTTGGTAACACTAAGGTAAATTGATCAATTTCTTCATCGCCTAAAGATTCATCAACATCTGCAACAAATGCCTTAACAGCATCTACCATTACAGTTCCAGTATTGTCGTAATCTGCATAAGCAGCATCACCATGGACTAATAATTTGTTTTGAAATTGGTAGCGAAGCAAGGTGTAAATGATACCAGTAGCACCATTGATTGCTAAACCTGCAGTTCCTGAAGTTGGTTTCACGTAGATTCCACGAATCTTACGTTTATTTTGTTCTTGAACAGCTTTTTCCAAAATTCCAACAAGCATCCATTCGATCATCGACCACTTGATATCACCAGAACCTTCTGTGTTCTTGTA
>Ga0209272_10002160_pt1 | contig 11302 bp, 11 predicted proteins | sample tdDd002_FD_187125 | JGI IMG/M metagenome (GOLD analysis project Ga0209272, IMG submission 187125) | Marine sediment microbial communities from the Atlantic coast under amendment with organic carbon and nitrate - tdDd00.2 (SPAdes)... | ecosystem: Environmental > Aquatic > Marine > Coastal >... | reverse complement strand
CTCGTGATGCAATGAAAGAGTTCAATTTTAATATGGCCTATATCGCTAAATATTCACCGCGTCCGGGTGCTTTAAGTCACCGATGGTTCGACTCTGTACCCATTGAGGTGAAGAAAGAACGTCATCAAGTGCTTACCGAAGATTTGAAACTCACTTCAAGAAGCTATAACGATAGTATGATTGACAAAACATTCAGAGTTTTAGTTAGAGCAGCTGCAAAACACGATGGTTATTTAGCAGGACTAACTGAAGGAAAAATCAATGTTCGCTTTTTATCTGACAACACAGATTTAATTGGACAAATTGTAGACGTTAAAATCAAATCTGCTACTGCTTTCTCTGTCGAAGGAGATCTTTTAGTATAATAGAATGAATACCTGTGCACGATATCAATTGGAGTGCTTACAATATAATTTACAATGAAAACAATTGCCTTTAAAACTTTAGGTTGTCGTCTGAATCAATACGAAACGGATGCATTAGCTTCTACCTTTCAAAATAAAGATTACAAATTAGTCGATTTTGATACGGAAGCTGATATCTATGTGATTAATTCTTGCACTGTGACGCATCAAAGTGATCACAAATCACGTCATTTCATCAGTCAGGCTAATCGTCGAAACAAAGATTCGGTATTGGTCGTAACTGGCTGTATGGCCAACAATGCTAAAGAGGAATTAGAGAACAGAGATGAGATTAACTACGTTCTTGAAAATGATAACAAATCAGCTCTTTTTTCATTGGTTGAAGCGCATTTTAAAGGCGAAATGAAACACCCTTCACAACTTGACAAAGATCTTTTTGCTTACGGTGCCACCGAAAAAGGATTTCATACGCGCAGTATGATCAAAATTCAAGATGGTTGCGATAACTTTTGTACGTTCTGTATCATCCCATCGGTACGAGGTCGTGCCAAAAGTCGCCCTTTTCAGGCCATTCTAGATAATGTGAAGGCTGTTGTTGATCAGGGAGCAAAAGAAGTGGTGATCACAGGTGTTAATATAGGTCGTTACGAATTTGAAAACTACAAATTTGATGACTTAATTGAAGCCATTCTTAACCTGGATGGTGATTTCAGATTACGTATATCATCCTTGGAGCCAGATGGCTTTGGTGATAAATTTCTAGGCTTATTGTCGCATCCTAAAATGACACCTCACCTTCATCTGTGCTTACAATCGGGTTCCGATGAAGTTCTTTTGAGAATGCGCCGTATGTATACCATCAAAACCTTTAAAAATACGGTAGAGAAAGTCAGAGCCATTCGACCTGATTTCAATTTCACAACAGATATTATTATCGGTTTTCCGGGCGAAAGTGAAACTGACTTTACGGACAGTTGCAACATGATTAATAAGTTGGAATTTGGCCATGTACACGCCTTTAAATACTCTATCCGTAAAGGAACGCGTGCTGAAAGAATGGAAAACCAGGTTCCTGAAAAACTGAAAACAAAACGAAGCGAAATATTGAGAGGTATTTCGGAAGAGAGTAAGCTGAAATACAGAAGTCAATTTATTGGTCAAACCCAACGTGTCCTTGTTGAAACCATCAATGGAAAGACAGCTAAGGGATACGGCGAACATTATATCCCGGTTCAATTTGAGGCTGAAAATTTAAAGAAGAACACATTTTATAATGTGATCATAAAGGATATTGTATCTGATAAAGATGGTTTATTGCTGGGAGAGTTAATGTAACTTTCCTGGTATATAGTTTAGGAAATTCACCTAGCACCATGGAATATAACAGAGTCGATAGCAACGAGTTCTTTACCTTTTAGAACTTTAATTTGTACACATAGTTCATCGGTACTTTTTGCGTTCATTCTTGATTCTGAAAGTGCGATGATGGCTCCTTTTAAAGCTAACACTTTACCTTTCTGTAGGGTCTTTTTATTTTTAACACGGCTACGACTATGCATTTCCAATTCGTAATTTAAAAATACATTTTCCTGGCTCGCATTCTCAATCTTAGCTCGAACTGAAAGAGAATTCAATTCACCTTCAATCTCTACCCAGGCATTTATCTTGCCTTGTTTAGGAGCTGTTTCTCCACCAAGAAAACCGATAAACTGAAATAATATCAGAAGCTTAAAGATCATTGACAATAGTTAAGTAAGACGATGATATAAATTTAAAGAAGATTGACATAAAAATTACTAATTCCCATAATACATCTATCAACAATTCAAGTCTATTAGTCAATAATTATATTATAAGAGATGAATTAAGACAGCTTTATATAAAAGGACGCTTGATGTGTTATTTGATTGTTATAACTAGGAAATAAAACTGGAATAATCCGCATTCAAGAAACGACGCAGTTCATCGGTACTAATTCTTACCTTGATTTTACCCCCCATGATATAGGAGATATTTCCTGTTTCCTCCGAAACAATAATCACATGAGCATCGGTTACCTGACTAATACCAATAGCTGCTCTATGTCTTAAACCAAGACTACCAGGGATGTTAGGATTGTCGGAAACAGGTAAAATACATCTTGCAGCAAGAATTCGGTTATTATCCAAAATTAAGGCGCCATCATGTAAGGGAGAGTTCTTAAAAAAGACAGACTCTAACAGACTCGATGAGATTCGTGCCTTTAGGATCTGTCCTGTTTCAGCAAAACTAAATAAATCGGTACGTTTCGTTATGACAATAAGAGCTCCTGTTTTTGATTTTGACATATTCTCACAAGATTCGATAATCGCTTCAAGCTCTTTTTCCTTGACTGACTTTTCGTCTGAAGAAAGCCATTTTTCAAAGGAAAATTTTTGGCTAAACTTATATCGTGATCCCACATGAAGTAAGAATTTACGAACCTCTTGCTGAAATACAATAATCAAAGCAATAACCCCAACACCAATAAACTGACCAAGAATACTACTAAGTAATTCCATATTCAATGCCTTCACAAATAACCACATTAAATAGAATAGGAAGAGACCAACAAAGATATTGATGGCAACAGTTCCCCTTATCAGCAAATATATTTGATAAAGTAAAAATGCAACCAAGAGTATATCCAGAACATCAAAGAAGCTTAGTGTTATAAAAGCTAGGGTCATATATAAAGTATTAGGCCAATTTTGGCTTGAGAGTAATCAATGCGTACTAATAAAAATGTCTTCTTAACAAAAGTAAAAATTTATAATAGATATTACCTTACAAGAAATGCTCAATTATTGAATCTGCATCTTATTATAGAGATTTACGCATTCCACAGCTTCTTTCACATCATGAACCCTAAGGATATGCGCACCACCCATCAAAGCAACCATATTTAATGCAGTCGTACCATTTAAACTATCCTTAGCTTCACCGCCCAGTAATTTATAAATCATTGATTTACGAGAAATACCAATCAGTAATGGCAGACCCAATGATTTAAAATCGTTCAATTGAGCCATAATTTCATAATTGTGTTCCAGTGTTTTTCCAAATCCAAAACCAGGATCAATAATGATGTCTTTAGCTCCTAATTCATTTAATTGCCTCACTCTTTCCTTAAAAAATTCTATAAGTTCATCCATTAAATTCTCATAAACCGCATGGCTTTGCATGGTTTGAGGTGTCCCTTTTATGTGCATCATGATATAAGGTACTTTCAAGTCTGCAACCGTTTCGAACATTTTATCGTCCATAGTTCCTCCCGAGATATCATTCACAATACATGCGCCAAACTCACGAACAACTCGTCGAACAAGTTCTGAACGAAAGGTGTCGATTGATAATATGGCATTTGGTAATGCTTTTCGGATACATGACAAAGCTGGCTGCATTCTTCTCCACTCCTCTTCAACATCTATATCTTCGGCACCCGGACGAGTTGAATAGGCACCCAAATCAATAATATCAGCACCTTCGTCTATAATTTGTTTGGCACGTTCAAGAATGGAGTCGGTATCGATATATTGTCCCCCATCAAAAAATGAATCTGGTGTCAAATTCAAAATCCCCATAACCAAAGGTTTATCAAAAGATATTGATTTCTTACCACACATAATTGATTCGATCTTCTGATTTGAAGAATTTGTTTTATATTTTTGCATGTGATGAATATTTTCGTTCTAAAAACTGAACAAAAATAAAAGAAAATTGTCAAAGCTCTCAACTTGCGCTGGGATAAGACTACTTTTTATTAATCATGAATATTCGATAGACTGATTTATCATACTTTAAGCCTCATATAAGGATGACTACTACAGAACAAATTCAAAAACCAAACATGACAACTAACGAGCAATACGATAGCATTATTAAAATTTGTACAGATATCTACACCAAGAAAATGAAAGACTATGGTACCGCTTGGCGTATCTTACGTCCTACATCTCTTACAGATCAAATTTATATCAAAGCACAACGCATTCGTAGTATCGAGGAAAAAGGCATGAGTAAAATTGAGGACGATATTCGTTCTGAATTTATTGGGATTGTGAATTATTGTATCATGGGCATCATTCAACTGGAGTTGGGTACTTCAGAAGAAGCTTTAGCTGAAGATAAAGCTCTTGAATTATACACTAAATACTTTCAGGAAGCAAAAGAGTTGATGGAGAAGAAAAACCACGATTATGATGAGGCCTGGAGAAGTATGAGAGTTTCATCCTATACCGACTTGATCTTGATGAAAATTAATCGCACCAAGCAGATTGAAGATAATCTTGGAAAGACAATCATTTCTGAAGGTATCGATGCCAATTATTTCGATATGATTAACTATTCTGTGTTTGGATTGATCAAGCTGGAATTTGGAGAATAAACTAACAAAACGAATACATTACCCAATTAATTATTAGCATGAAGTTTCTAAGAACCATAAGCCGCTTTTTAGTCGGATTCCTCTTTATCTTTTCAGGATTTGTTAAAGCAATTGATCCCATGGGATCGACCTTTAAATTTAAGGATTACTTTATGGCTTTTGGAATGGATTCATTGGCAGGATTAGCCTTTTTTATGGCTATTGCTCTTGCTGCGCTTGAGTTCTGTGTGGGCATGCTTATCCTATTTAATGTGCATAAAAAGAGTGCTTCATGGTTGGCCTTGCTTTTCATGTTATTCTTTACCCCACTCACCCTAATATTGGCTTTAACCAATCCGGTAACCGATTGTGGTTGCTTTGGCGATGCCTTGATTTTGACTAATTGGGAAACATTTGGGAAAAATGTCATCATCTTAGCCTTTACTCTGGTCGTATTTTATACCCGTAAATTAGAAAAAGACAAGAGTTCTAAAAGAATACAGAATTTGATGCTTGCTTTTTCGCTGACAATTGCATTGGGAAGTTCTTATTATTCATACCGTCATTTACCATTCATCGATTTTAGACCTTATCACATTGGTGCCAATATTCAAGATGGCATGCTAATACCTGACGGGGCGCCTGCTGATGAATACAAGTCTATTTTCAAGTACGAAAAAGATGGTGTGATTAAAGAATTTGATGAGAGTAATTACCCTTGGCAAGATAGCACATGGAAGTATGTGGATGTCCAGCAAATTAAGATTAAAGAAGGCTATAAAGCGCCTATCCATGATTTCTCTATCTCAAACGAAATGTTTGGTGATATTACAGATCAGGTCTTAAATGATGCTTCTTATACCTTTTTATTGGTGAGTCGTCATTTGAATGAAATAGATTTGGATAGTCAAAAACAAATCAATGAATTGGCATCCTGGGCAAACAATCAAGCCTATAACTTCATCTGCTTGACAGCCTCTACTGATGATGAAATCAGAGCTTTCAAAGAAAAACAAGGAGCTACTTATGAATTCTATGCCACTGATGAAATTCAGCTTAAAACCATGATTCGTTCCAATCCAGGACTCATACTTCTGCAAAATGGAACGATTTTAAACAAATGGCATTGGCGAGATATACCCAAAACAACAGAAATAAAGGCTAATTTAGCAGCCTATTCAATAACACAACATCAAACACTAACTAATAGATTAGTTATTTTAAGTATTACAACAACTTTATTGCTTTTAATCGGATGCTTCCTTATGCTTAAATTCCGATTTAGAGCTGTAAAAAACAGATGACAGTTATGAGAAAAAAAATTGTTGCAGGAAACTGGAAAATGAACAACAACCTTCAAGAAGGTATCGAGTTAGCAAAAGAAATTAATGGTTTGGTGGAATCAACCGATATCAAAGATGTTCAGGTTATCATTGGTGCTCCTTTCGTTCACCTTACAGAGCTTAACAAAGCCATTACCAGCAATAAAATTCGTATTTCGGCTCAGAACTGCGCCGATGAGAAAAGCGGTGCTTACACAGGTGAGATTTCAGCTTCAATGATTGATTCTACAGGGACTCAGTGTGTGATTCTAGGTCACTCAGAGCGTAGAAGCTATTACGGTGAAACAAATGAGATTTTGGTTAAGAAAACTGATCTTTGTCTTGAAAATAAATTGACTCCTATCTTCTGTATTGGTGAAGTATTGGAAGAGAGAGAAAGTGGAAAGCATTTTGATGTTGTTAAATCACAAATTGCAGAAGGCTTATTCCACCTTTCTGCTGAAGACTTCGGAAAAGTTATTTTGGCTTACGAACCAGTTTGGGCTATTGGAACAGGTGTGACAGCATCTGCTGATCAAGCACAGGAAATGCATGCATTCATCCGTAAAACTCTAGTTGAGAAATATGGTGAAACTGTTGCTCAGGATTGTTCAATTCTTTACGGTGGAAGTTGTAAACCATCTAATGCAAAAGAACTATTTAGCAACGAAGATGTAGACGGTGGTCTAATTGGAGGTGCTTCGCTAGTAGCTGAAGACTTTATGGGCATTGTAACTGCTTTTTAAGACGTAAATACGCAAAAAATAAAAGTCGGGAAACTCTATGTTTCCCGACTTTTTTTATGTCATTTAATGAATATTGTAATTCTTTATTCTTTCAAACTCCGGATACATGCAATTGCTTTCTCAGCATCATCGGCATCCACAATCAATTCCGCAACATCAGGAGATACATCAATAAAACCAGCATGAATCCCCGTCTGAAAATCATCCTTAACAAAGGAAAGGACATCCATTTCCTCCAACCTTTCTTTATAATAATTTACCTCAATTAAAGATCCCTTATATACGCAAACACTTTCTTTTCCTTCAGTCATAATATATCAGTTTTATAGGGTGAGACTACTGTTCCTATTAAAGATAAAATTTATATACCTAAAATCAAAGGAGCTTGCGCAATTAGATTAAAACAGGATTATAAGCATTTAATCTAATTGATATCTCATAATTGGTCTTTTATCTGACTCTGTGTCAACTTTCTGAAAGCCCATTGCCTCATAGGCTTTCTGGATACCAGCCCAGGCAAAATTATCCGGGTATTTGCTAAAATTTGAGTTGCATTGATGCGATTCAAGCACTTTGGCTCCCTGAGTCTTACAATAAGTTATAAGATGTCCTAATAAAGCTCTCTTAACGCCTCTTCTTCTCCAATCTCTGCGAATAAATAAACAGGATATGATCCATGTTTGTTCATCAATTATTTGCGTTTCATGTGATTTTGGTAATCTGGGAAAATCTTCTCGATTTCCCAGAGAGCACCAGCCTACCGGTTCATTATCATTGTATACAATAATACCTGGAATCTGTCCTGATTCAACAAGTGCTTTCATTGCTAAACGATTGCCCTCTCCTCTACCCGCCTCAAACTCATCGGCTTGCAATCGACACTGCATACACCAACAACCTTCACAAGCTCCTTTCTCAGTAAAAAGAAATTCAAAGTCACTAAAATTAGAGGAATTCAAAGGCTGAAAACTGAGATTGTTATCTTGATTAGCTTTCTCCATAATTCTTGTTTTTTGTTTTTAAGATACAAAAAAAAAGAACCGGTTTTACCTAGAATGATTCAATTTAGGGCGTATACGCTGGCGATATATTTGACTCTTAGAATACTTGTTATGAAACAACAATCGGCACCACTACGAATGAAAATCTTTTTGTTAAGCTATCTACTATCAAAAAAAAACCTGACTCAAATTGAGTCAGGATATATTTAAATTGCAATAATTGTATTTTACAGTGAAATCACTTATGCTTTCAATTCTTTTTTTCTGTAATAAACAATAATCGAGGCTATTGAAATAATTAGCATAATGGTGCACAGAAGTGAACCTTCAAAACCAAACTCTCCCCCATTTAATGTTTCATTCCCCACTAATTCGACTGTAAATAACGATTTAATGTTCTGCCCGCTTACAGAATACCCGAAAATTGGGCCTTGCAAAAAATTCCAAAACAAATGCAGACTAATAGGGAACCATAAGTTCTTTGTATAGATATAAGAAGCTCCTAATAATATACCTGCAAGTAATAAATTAGTCACACCTAAAACTGATAAATTTGGATTTAAAAGATGCAAGGAAGTGAATATTGCAGCACTTAATAGAAGTGCCCAAAATTTATTCATCCCCGTCATTAAGTTATTTAATAAATAGCCTCTTACAAATATCTCTTCGTTTAGCGATACCACTATAAAAAGCAGAAAACTCATAAAAATACTTAGAATATTCAATTCTAAATACTTAAACTCTACAGAGCCTGTTACCCAAAGTATTAATGAGCCCAAACCCAATATAATAACGGCATAAATAAAACCTAAGCCTATATCCTTAAATCTGTTATTAAATGAAAAACCTATTGATTTTATCGACTTTCTATCAATATATTTTCTGAAAAGAAAAACAACAAGGGCTGTGCCGATAAATCCTGAAAATTGGAGAATCAGTTGTTCTCTCATTCCCATATTTTCCATTGCCGATGGATCGGTGAGACTAAGGCCAGCGATTAATACACCTATCACTTGGAATATACCAGTCATGATTAAAAATAAAATCATCACAAGGACTATTCTGGCCCATAATGGTAAGGAAGGTTTTCTTTCAATTTGTTCAATCATCTATTTAATCTTTATTGGGTTATTATGTCCCATAAAGATAATCGAAATACCATGATATCAAATAGGATTCTTATTACTTATAAAAGAATTTCATGATGGGCTATCTTTCCAAAGCCCTCTTGACTTCAGCCAAATCAACTTCTTTAAAAACTCTAGTTATAACAGTTCAAGCATCAGTTCATTTTCCAAAATTAGAATCGTAAACTAAGCTGATTGTATAGGCAAAAGCACAATTCATTTTTTTCAACAAAAAAAGGGAACCATTTTCTTAAGAATGATTCAATTTAGGGCGTATGCGCTGACGGTATATTTGACTCTTAGAATACTTGTCATGGAACTTTGATCTAAGCTTGATTCTAGCCTCTTCCGACAAGCTAATTATTTCTTTACACTCATCAGTACAACAGCCCTTATATTGTTCTCTGCAAGCCTCGCATTGGATAAAAAGCAAATGGCAGTCATCATTAGCACAATTGGTATGCGTGTCGCAAGACGCACCACATTGGTGACATTTACTTATAACTTGTCCATCAATACTCTCTCCGAGACGTTCATCAAACACAAAATTCTTCCCAATAAATTTTGACTTGAGTCCGGATTGCTTAATTTGACGTGCATACTCAATAATGCCTCCATGGAGTTGATTTACATCATTAAAGCCATGGTGTTTTAAATAAGCACTTGCTTTTTCACAACGAACACCTCCTGTACAGTATAGCAGAACCTTATTGTCTTTTTTATCTGCGAAATCATCTACAACCAGTTTAATTTCTTCACGAAAAGTATCCACATCAGGACAAATGGCATTCTCGAAGTAGCCAACCTCACTTTCGTAATGGTTTCTCATATCAATCACAACCGCATCCGGATCATCTAATGAATTATGGAATTCCATTGGCGTAAGATGTTTACCAACATTGGTTACATCAAAAGTTCCATCATCCAATCCATCTGCAACAATCTTAGGGCGTAATTTAATGATTAACTTGAAAAATGATTTTCCATCATCCTCTACAGCCCATTTAATGGGCATATCTTTTAACTCTTCTCTGGAGTTCAAAGCTGCAATAAAAGCATCCAGATTATGCTCTGGAACGCTCATTTGTGCATTTATGCCTTCTCTGGCAATATAAATTCGTCCAAGACAATCTAATTTATCCCATTCAAGAAATAAATCATCTCTAAAACTTTGAGGATCTTCGAGTATAACGTAACGGTAAAAAGAAAGCGTTGTACGCTTAAAGTTTTCAGTTTGAAGTTTTTTTAAAGCTTCTTCCTTACTCAATTTATTATGGAGCTGCATCTTATTTTTATTTAGAATAATTTAACATGCAAAAATAAAGGAATTGTAAGGAGTTACAAATATTCAGGTCACAAATAAGACTTACAAGTATTTTATTCGAGTAGATATATAAAAAAAGGCCTCCCAAACGGAAGGCCTTTCATATATTTAATCGATGTTATCGAATTAGATAGCGTCGATAATTGCATTTAGTGTTGCAGAAGGACGCATTGCCTCTTCAGCAAGCTTATCACATGGCTGGAAGTATCCACCAATGTTCATAGCTTTACCTTGAACTGCGATCAACTCTTCGTTAATCTTAGCTTCATTTGCCTGAAGATCTTTAGCTACATTAGCGAAACGAGCTGCCATTTCAGCATTCTCAGTTTGTGCTGCAAGAGCTTCAGCCCAGTACATTGCTAAATAGTAGTGAGAACCACGGTTATCCAACTCATTTACTTTACGAGATGGAGATTTTCTCTCAGCTAAGAATTTAGTTACACCTAAATCAAGAGTCTCAGCGAATAATTTAGCTTCCTTATTGTTAGCATATTCAGCTAAGTGCTCGAAAGAAACACCTAAAGCAAGGAATTCACCAAGAGAGTCCCAACGTAAGTGATTCTCTTTCTCGAACTGCTGAACGTGCTTAGGAGCTGATCCACCTGCACCTGTTTCGAATAATCCACCACCATTCATCAATGGAACGATAGATAACATCTTAGAAGAAGTACCTAGCTCGATAATTGGGAAAAGGTCAGTTAAGTAGTCACGTAATACATTACCTGAAACTGAAATAGTATCTTCACCTTTTCTGATACGCTCTAATGAGAACTCAATAGCATCAACTGGAGCAAGAATACGAATATCCAATCCTGTTGTATCGTGATTTGGTAAATATGCATTTACCTTAGCGATAATCTGAGCATCGTGAGCTCTGTTCTCGTCTAACCAGAAAATAGCTGGAGTTTGAGTAGCTTTAGCTCTGTTTACTGCTAATTTAACCCAATCCTGAATAGGTGCATCTTTAACTTGACACATTCTGAAGATATCACCTTCTTCAACAGCCTGCTCCATTACAACAGTTCCGTCAAAT
>Ga0209272_10002158_pt1 | contig 11309 bp, 12 predicted proteins | sample tdDd002_FD_187125 | JGI IMG/M metagenome (GOLD analysis project Ga0209272, IMG submission 187125) | Marine sediment microbial communities from the Atlantic coast under amendment with organic carbon and nitrate - tdDd00.2 (SPAdes)... | ecosystem: Environmental > Aquatic > Marine > Coastal >... | reverse complement strand
TAGCGATTTGGATGTTAAGCTCATTCGCAAGCTAAGAGTGATTTTTACGGGTTACATACCCAAGACAAAGGTCAGCGTTGCTGGCCTTTTTTGTATCTGAAAGGAAGGAATCTATGCGCGTTAATTTTATCTTGAATCCACCGAAGAATATCAAAGACAGAATCTACAACGGATTAAAGGCATTCAACCTACAACACTTTCCAGAAGCAGATATTCAGTCACTCGCTTGTATCGCTGAAGATGATGAAGGTCATTTTCTTGGTGGCCTGACAGGGGAGATATTTACCAATACCCTGTTTGTTGAGTTCCTGTGGTTGGACGAAACTAACCGCTCAGCGGGCACAGGACGCAAACTCATGGAAACGATTGAGCAAGAAGCGAAGAACCATGGTGTGACTCACCTTTATTTGGACACTTATACTTTTCAAGCGCCAGGCTTTTACGCGAAACTGGGTTTTGAGGAAGTTGGTCGTTACACCGGTTTTCCTACCGCTGGTATTGATAAAATCTTCTTACAAAAGAAAATCGACTAGTTCTTACAGTTCACTAACATTAATACCAGCCACATCCTCATAATAGGCTGGTTTCAGTAGACCGCTTAAGCGAATGATTAAACAACGACATCCTATAAAAACAGCGCGAATTACACTCTTGTTAGTTGGGTGGGTATGCGCGATCTGTTTTATGCAGAATTCGGCGTTTTTCAATGTTTGTGCGTTTAAAACCGCCGCACTGTCTGAACAGACTAAAGTGCTGGCGGCATCTGCTGATGTGCCTGAGAAAGCCGAGCTTGGTGAACAGTGTGACTTAACTGAAAAGCTACTCAGCAGTGCAAAGCTGAACTTAGAGCACCTAATGGTGTTTAGCTTCATTCTTCTGTTAGCCATAGTCGCTTGGTTGGCTCAAACGCGTTCTCAGTTCGCTTCTTTTACTGAGCCGATTGTCCCCAAAACCCGTATCCACCTCAACCTTTGTGTTTTCCGAGAGTAACGTGATTTCTATCTGATTGACTTCAGAGGAATACATCTATCTGTTACTTTTTGCTGCGTAGGCTTTTACGCAGTGTTATTTGGAAAATACATGAAAAATATACTGAATTTACGACACTTTAGCGCCACGTTAAGTGTGATGGCGTTAATCTGCTCATTTTTCTCGACTGTAACGTTTGCTGCGAGCGACACAGGTTGGATGACCAATCCTGACCATCCGCCAGTACGAACGCGCTTTGTCTTAACCGGTCAAGCAGACCCTACTAACCAGCTTGTAGAAGGCTATTTGGAAGTTGAGCTGACTAAAGATTGGAAGACGTACTGGCGTAGCCCGGGAGAAGGAGGCATTGCGCCAAGTATTGATTGGGGCGCTTCTGAAAATCTTAAAAGTGTAGATTGGCACTGGCCTTATCCTCAGCAATTTGAACTTTTGGGTATCCATACCCTCGGTTACAAAGGTGATACGGTCATCCCAATGACACTTAATATTGAAGATTGGCAAAAGCCCGTAAATATTGATGCGAAGTTGGTTTTGTCGTCGTGTACCACAATTTGTGTTCTGACGGATTACCCAATCAAGCTGAGCATTACACCTTCAGATCTTTCCATGTCCGAACCCGATCTGTTTAAGCATGCGCAAGCGATAAGCCAAGTACCTAAAGCGTCTCCGCTTATTGAAAAAGCGACGGCAATCTGGGACGAGAATAAGCAGAGATTAGAGATCTCTCTTGATAAAAAGCTGGGTTGGAATCACCCGGAGTTTATTCTTGATGGTAAAACAGAGCAGAGTAAAGAGTACAGTTACAAACTGATCGATAAGTCGATAGATGGACAATCAGCAACAGCCATCATCGAAGTCTCCAGCTGGCTTGGTGACATTGATTTAACAGGTGAATCACTATTTGTATCGATAAAAGATGACAACTTCCTAGCAGAGCAAGTGATTGATGTCGAACTTGGCGTTAGCAGCGCAGAGCCTTCGTCAATTATCACTATGTTAGGAATAGCGCTACTTGGCGGGCTTATCCTCAATATCATGCCATGTGTTCTCCCTGTTTTGGGGATGAAACTCAGCAGCGTGATTTCGACTCAAGGTTTAGCGCGTCGACAAATTCGCTGGCAGTTTTTGGCGTCTTCCGCTGGGATACTGACATCATTTTGGTTATTAGCTGGCTTTTTGTTGGTGTTAAAGCTGACTGGCAATGCGGTAGGTTGGGGGATTCAGTTCCAAAACCCTTGGTTCATCGGCGTGATGGTGCTAGTCACAGCCTTATTTGGTGCCAATATGTTGGGCTTATTTGAGATTCGACTCTCTTCAGGCACGAATACTTGGCTTGCTTCGAAAGGAGATAACTCTTACGCCGGTCATTTTACACAAGGGATGTTTGCAACCTTGTTGGCTACACCGTGTTCCGCACCATTTTTGGGTACGGCTGTCGCGTTTGCACTAGCGGCATCAAGTTTGGAGCTGTTTGCGATTTTCACTGCGCTGGCGCTTGGGATGGCGTTACCTTGGATTCTTGTTGCGCTGTTTCCTGTGCTTGCCACTATGCTCCCTAAACCAGGGGCGTGGATGAATAAAGTGAAGTACTTGTTTGGTGCGATGATGATGATCACCAGTAGTTGGCTGCTTTATCTACTGAGCAATCACTTACCGCTGTTTTGGGTATTGCTTGTCGCTTTGATAGGGCTTGTCTGGCTACTTATGAAGATAAAACGAGTTCATGGTGATAAAGCGTTGGCAATTTCCGGTGGTTCAGCTTTGTTTGTGACGACTGGGGTATTTATCCTCGCGAGTATGACGACGCAACACTGGGCGAAGCCACTGCCAGCAGATCTTCCTTGGCAGCCTTTATCAAACCAGTTAATTGAAAACTCGGTTATTCAAGGCAAAACCGTGTTTGTTAATGTAACGGCAGATTGGTGCGTGACATGTAAGGCAAACAAGATAGGTGTGATTCTTCAAGATCCTGTTTATAGCACGCTTCTAGGTGATGATGTTGTGCCCATTCAAGGCGACTGGACACATCCTGATGGGGCGGTGACGGATTATCTGAGAGCCAATGGTCGTTATGGTGTGCCATTTAACATTGTCTATGGTCCAAATGCGCCTCAAGGCATTGCACTTCCGGTTCTTTTGACTGAAAACGAAGTGATGGGTGCGATAGAAAAGGCAAAAGGAGAGGGTTAAGTATGGGGATGAAACTACTCCGCTTGAGTAAAGAATTCGTTATTTATCTGTTTATCGCCATTGTGATTGCCTTAGTGGTGGATTGGTATCGAAGTAAAGATATGCCGACAGAGTCCGCTCCTCCATTTGCGGCAACGTTAATGAATGGTGAGCAAGTCGATGTTATCGCTCAAAGCTATGAGTCTCCGGTGATTGTCTATTTCTGGGCGACTTGGTGCGCAGCGTGTAAATTTGTGAGCCCAACGGTTGATTGGATTAGTCAATATTATCCAGTTGTTGCGGTTTCTGGCTCTTCTGGCCCCAATGAGCGCGTTAGCCACTTTCTTGCTCAAAAAGGTTATGACTTTGCCAACATTAACGATCTTGGTGGCGATCTGTTTAGAAAGTGGGGCATCTCAGTGACCCCAACTATTGCCATCATCAAAGATGGTCAAGTAGAAACCATTACAACTGGAATTACCACTCCACCAGGTTTGTTAGTTCGCACTTGGTTGAATCAGTAGGAAAAGAATATGTTTAAGAAAATTACTTTAGTGAGTGCGTTGTCATTGGTTATGTTAGCGCCTACTGCATTTGCTGAAACCCAACAACAGAAAATCGATGCGATTGTAGATATGTTGCAAGATAACCCGGAAGTGGTTGATACTTTGCATGAAAGTTTGGCCGCTTATATTGTTCAGCAACAGCAGTTTAAAGAGGTAGTTGCCAGTAGCCAAAACTACATTAAAGAGCCAAACCACACCTTTATGGGGTCAGAGAATCCAGAGCTGACCTTGATTAATGTGACAGACTACAGCTGCCCTTATTGTAAGAAGCTTGATGTGGAACTAGAGAAGTTAGTTAAAGCTTTCCCACAAATTAAAGTGGTTAACCTATATGTGCCTTTAAAAGAGGGAATCTCTGATCTTAACTCTGCATCTTTCGCATTGAATGTTTGGAAAAATGACAAAGAGAAGTATCAGCAAGTTCATGAATTATTGGTGAAAAAACCGGGTTCTCATAACCCGATGTCATTGGCGATGGTCGCGAAGAAAACCGGAACAGAGCAATACTTGAAAGCGGACAAAGCCATTGAGCAACAGTTAGCTGAAAACTATGCATTGTTTAATGGTTTTGGGCTTCGAGGTACGCCGGCTCTGATCATTGGTGAAGAAGTGATCCCTGGTTACGTTCCATATGATCAGCTTGAAAAGGTGTTAGAAGAAAAACTCACCCAGTAATTGAGTGAAAGGTTAGATACAAAGAAGCCTCCAATTTAGGAGGCTTCATTTCTATTGGATGAAGAGTACGGATTGCCTAGAGCGTGTGTTGGTGCTCTGCTATCAGTAGATCCATAGCCAGCTCTGCTTTCTCGTAAGCTTCGCCAAATGTCTCTGTTTCACCAAACGCCTCTACCACCTCGTAGTAACATTTCAGTTTCGGCTCAGTGCCTGACGGGCGAACAATCACTCTAGCGCCCCCAGAGAGGTGATAAATCAACACGTCGCTGGCTGGTAAGTCAATGTTTTCGGTACGGCCATCAGCGTAAGTCTTGGTTAATGCTTTAAGATCTTCAATGCTTTCAACGTTGCGACCCGCGATTTGACTTGGTTGATCTGCACGTAGTTTGTCGCCAATCGGTGGCGCTTTAGGATCAAGTGCTGTACTGTGCTGGGCATTGATGTACATACCATGTTGGCGGTAAATCGCTTCAAGTTGATCCCAAATAGTTTTGCCTTGCGCTTTAAGCTCTGCCGTCAGTTGGGAGAATGCAACCAGCGCAGATAAGCCATCTTTATCCCAGACTTTATTACCGACTGTGTAACCTAGCGCTTCTTCGTAAGCGAACAAGAATTGCTTTTCTGGCGTCTGCTTTTGCATCGCAATATTGGTTAACCACTTAAAACCCGTTAAGGTTTGGTAATACTCTGCGCCAAATGCTGCAGCAATCTTACTCAGGAGAGTAGAAGACACTATGGTGTTACCAACTAATTGTTTCGCTGACTCTGTTTTACTCAGTAAGTAGTGACCAAATAGGGAACCGACTTGGTCACCGGTTAGCATTTGGAACTCACCATCCGCTTTTTTTACAGCCACTGCGAATCGATCTGCATCCGGGTCGTTGGCACAGGCAATATCGGCATTATTTGCTTTCGCGAGAGCGACCACCATATCCATTGCGCCAGCTTCTTCTGGGTTAGGGAAGTTGACGGTAGGGAATGCGCCATCAGGTTCACGTTGCTCTTTTACACTGTAAACCTTGGTAAAACCTGCGTCGGCGAGTAGGGTCTCTGCCATGTTCGCCCCAACGCCATGCATCGCAGTATAAGCAACGCCGACGGCCTCCGGTTGCTGGTGGTTGCCGAGCAAAGCATTGCCGTTCATTGTACTGCGATAAGTTTGGTAGTAATCCTCTTTTAGCCAAACCAACAAGTCGTGTTTTTCCGCATCATCAAGGCTCATTAATGGCACAGGTTTCGCCGCGGCGATGTCTATCTCTTTGGCGATACCAGAGTCATGCGGCGGAATAATTTGCGCGCCGTTTTCCCAGTAAACCTTAAAGCCATTGTATTCTGGTGGATTGTGGCTTGCAGTGACCACAACTGCGGCAGCGGTATTGAAGTGATGAACACCAAAAGCAACGATAGGTGTTGCGGCTACATCATGAGTTAGATAAACCTTAATCCCAAGTGAGGTGAGAACAGACGCAGTGTCATGGGCAAACTGCATGGAATCTGGGCGGCCATCATAGCCTATGATCACACCGCGGTTACTGGCATCTTTAACTTGTTCGATCAGGTAGTGACCAAGCCCTGTCGCCGTTTCTTGGATCACCAAACGGTTCATTCGATTAGGGCCGCAGCCAACTTTACCACGTAGGCCGGCAGTACCAAACTCTAAGCGCTGGCTAAAGCGGTCTTCTAGCTCTTCAAACTGCTTTTCATCAATTAAATGTTGGAGTTCTTCACGGGTACGGGGATCAGGATCTTTTTCTAACCAATGAGTGACTTGTTCCATCATAGTTTGTCTACCTTTCTAATTCGTTATACCAAGTGTATGACATTTGTCAGAGTATATCTGATAACGATTATCATTTGCGAGTGCGCAATCGCTAAACTACATCGACGTGGTGCAAAATCGCGTTAGCACTTTCTTGCACAATCGAAAAACGCCAACTAGTTTTTATTAACATAAATATAACAAAATTAATCAAATTTGCTGTTTATACGGAGTTTTCAAAGCCCACAGACTGGATTGGACTTTTTTGCAACTGAAGTCCGCTGGGGTCTCAAAGCAACCATCACTTGATGGAAAAGGCAGAGGAGAGGTCTTTTGAAAGGATTAAAGGTTACCGTGTGGCGACTGATCAAATGGATGTGTGTTGGCTTTGTTGCTCAACTATGTTCGACATCTTTAGCGATTGCCGAAGAGAACACCTACAACATGACGAAAGGTGTAACGGACATTAGTGGCAAAGTGTATGACTTACACATGCTCATCTTTTATATCTGTTGCGCTATCGCTGTTGTGGTCTTTGGCGCGATGTTCTATTCCATGTACCACCATCGAAAGTCAAAGGGCGCTGTCGCTGCTCACTTCCATGAAAGCACCAAAGTCGAAGTCATCTGGACCGTAATTCCCATCATTATTTTGGTTCTGATGGCTATTCCTGCGACAAAAACCTTAGTGGCGATGGAAGATACCTCTCAGTCGGATCTGACGATCAAAATTACTGGCTCTCAATGGAAGTGGCATTACAGCTACTTCGACGAAGAAGTTGAGTTCTTTAGTTTGCTCGCAACAAGTCAGAAAGCGATCGATGGCATTGAAGAGAAAGGGGCACACTATCTGCTGGAAGTGGATAACCCACTTGTGTTGCCGATCAATCGCAAAGTTCGTTTTCTTTTAACTTCAGATGATGTGATCCACTCATGGTGGGTGCCTGATTTTGCTGTAAAGAAAGACACCATTCCCGGTTTTATTAATGAAGCGTGGACTCGTATAGATAAACCCGGCGTTTATCGTGGCCAGTGTGCAGAGTTATGTGGCCGAGCCCATGGCTTTATGCCTGTGGTCGTGCATGCGATGGAAGAGGCCGATTACGAACAATGGCTCATGGATAAAAAAGCGGAGATTGCTAAGGCTAAGCAAGAAGCAGCAGCCTCATTAACCGCGACGTTATCGAAACAAGAGCTGATCGAGCTAGGTACTCAGGTCTATGTTGATCGATGTGCCGTCTGTCACCAAGCAAATGGTGCAGGTATCCCTGGCGCATTTCCTGCCATTACGGGGAGTAAAATTGCGACAGGTGATATCGCAACGCATATCGATACGATCGTAAATGGTCGACCAGGAACCGCGATGCAGGCATTTGCGAATCAATTAACTGATAAAGAGATCGCCGCTGTCGTGACTTATCAACGAAATGGTTTGGGTAATGATACGGGAGATGTCATTCAAGCATCTGACGTAAACGCATTCAAAGCCGAGCAATCTGGAACATCTGAGGAGGGCCAATGAAAACGTCCAAACCTGAGTTAGCAGAAAACATTAAATCGGCTCCTGCAGCGGACGCAGATTTAAGCCGAGCAAGCAGTGCTACTTTAGTGGATGAGCATGACCATCACGAAGCTCCGAAAGGCATCACAAGATGGCTCTATTCAACCAATCATAAAGATATAGGGACACTGTACCTTTGGTTTAGTTTTATCATGTTCTTAACCGGTGGTGCGATGGCGATGATCATTCGTGCCGAGTTGTTCCAACCGGGTCTGCAGTTGGTTGAGCCGCAGTTTTTTAATCAGATGACCACGGTACACGGCTTAATCATGGTATTTGGTGCCGTGATGCCTGCGTTTACTGGCTTAGCGAATTGGATGATACCTATGATGATAGGTGCGCCTGATATGGCATTGCCACGCATGAACAATTTGAGTTTTTGGATCTTACCTTTTGCCTTTTTGATTCTGATTGCCTCACTATTTACTGAAGGGGGCGGCCCTGATTTTGGGTGGACTTTCTACGCACCTCTTTCAACGACCTATGGCCCAGACAGTACCGCGCTGTTTGTATTCTCAGTTCATATTATGGGTATTAGCTCAATCATGGGGGCGATTAACGTTATTGTAACGATCGTTAATATGCGAGCTCCGGGGATGACGTGGTTCAAGATGCCAATGTTTGTATGGACTTGGCTAATTACAGCGTTTTTGTTGATAGCGGTGATGCCGGTTCTCGCAGGGGCGGTGACCATGATTTTGACCGATAAGTACTTCGGCACGTCCTTTTTTGATGCGGCAGGTGGTGGTGATCCTGTGATGTTCCAGCATATCTTCTGGTTCTTCGGTCACCCTGAAGTGTACATCATGATTTTGCCTTCTTTCGGTATTGTCTCTGCGATCATTCCGGCGTTCAGTGGTAAGAAGTTATTTGGCTACCATTCAATGGTCTACGCGACCTGTAGTATTGCTCTGCTTTCATTCTTAGTTTGGGCTCACCACATGTTTACGACCGGTATGCCGGTCTTTGCTGAGCTTTTCTTTATGTACTGTACCATGTTGATTGCGGTGCCGACGGGGGTGAAGGTATTTAACTGGGTTGCCACCATGTGGCGTGGTGCAATGACATTTGAAACGCCCATGTTATTCGCCATTGCGTTTATTATCTTGTTTACTATCGGTGGTTTCTCTGGGCTGATGTTGGCGATTGTACCGGCTGATTTCCAATATCACGATACTTATTTTGTGGTGGCGCACTTCCATTACGTACTGGTATCAGGGGCTGTGTTCTCGATAATGGCGGCGGCCTATTATTGGTTGCCTAAGTGGACAGGGCACATGTACGACCATAAGTTGAGCCTCTGGCATTTCTGGTGCTCCGTTATTTCTGTCAATGTACTGTTTTTCCCGATGCACTTCCTCGGGTTAGCCGGTATGCCGCGCCGTATTCCGGATTATGCGATCCAATTTGCCGATGTGAATCAAATCGTCTCCATTGGTGGATTTGCATTTGGTCTTTCGCAGCTTATTTTCTTATGGCTAGTGATCAAATGTATCCGCGGTGGTGAGAAAGCTAAAGCGCGCTCATGGGAAAGAGCAGAAGGCTTAGAGTGGACGGTACCAAGCCCAGCACCTCATCATACCTTTTCAACGCCACCAAAAGTGGACTAGGGAGACGTTATGCAGGGAAGCGCGAATCCAAATAGAAAACTGACGCTAAAACTATTGGCGGCAACCGTTGCCATGTTTGGCTTTGGTTTTGCGCTTGTCCCACTTTATGACGTGATGTGTGATGCGTTAGGAATCAACGGAAAAACCAATACAGAGTCTGCGCTACAACCACAAGGTATGGTTCCTGACACATCACGTCTCATACGCGTTGAATTTATGGCCCATCGAAACCAGGGGATCCCTTGGTCTTTTGAACCGAAACAAACATCGATGGACGTTCATCCGGGTCAAGTGATTCAAACAGCCTATTTCGCCCAAAACCTATCAGCTAATGAAATTGTCGGCCAAGCAGTGCCTTCTGTTTCTCCTGGTTTAGGCGCCACTTACTTTAACAAAATCGAATGTTTCTGCTTTAACCAACAACCATTGGCTGGGCAAGGAGAGGCAGAAATGCCTCTGATTTTCTATATCGAGCCAGATATTCCAGACTCAATACATACGCTGACTTTGTCATACACGCTTTACGACATTACTCAAAAAGCAGGTGAAAGCCTTGAAGTTGCGCAGGTGAACATGACGAAAGGTTCGAGCGACCCATTGCAAGGAGCAACAGAATGAGCTCAAAACATCCCTCATATTATGTACCTGCGCAAAGCAGTTGGCCTATTGTTGGAGCCGTTTCACTATTCTTGATCGCCGTTGGCGCTGGGTTGACGGTGCAGAACATGGCTGAAGGCGGTGATGGCAGTGTGTTTGGTAAGTTGATTTTGCTTAGCGGCTTTTTGTTTTTGTTGTACATGTTTGCCGGTTGGTTTAGCAACGTGATTACTGAATCCATGTCTGGTAAATATTCGGCGCAGATTTCTCGATCATTTCGCCAAGGAATGAGTTGGTTTATTTTCTCAGAAGTGATGTTCTTTGGTGCGTTCTTTGGTGCGTTGTTTTATGCACGTATGATTTCTGTTCCTTGGCTAGGTGGTGCAAGTAATAATTTAATGACCCACGAAGTGCTATGGCCTACTTTTGAGGCATTGTGGCCATTGACATCGACTCCAGACGGTACAACCACAGAAGCAATGAGTTGGAAAGGGATACCACTCATCAATACGCTGCTTTTGCTTACTTCCTCTATTACGTTGCACTTAGCTCACACTGGACTTGAGAAGAATCAACGCATGGCTTTGATTGTGTGGTTAGAAATTACCATCGTTTTAGCTTGCTTCTTCCTTTATTACCAAGGAGTGGAGTATGTACACGCTTATCAAGACCTCGGGTTGACGCTGCAGTCTGGAGTGTATGGCAATACCTTTTTCTTATTGACGGGTTTCCATGGCATGCATGTGTTCTTGGGGACTACGTTTCTGATCGTACTGCTGGCGAGAGTGGCTAAGGATCACTTTACGCCGAAAGATCACTTTGCGTTTCAAGCAGGCAGTTGGTATTGGCACTTTGTTGACGTGGTTTGGTTGTGTTTGTTCGTCTTCGTTTATGTTATTTAGGGCTCAATTAAGCCGCTGCTGGAGCGGCTAATAAGGGCGAACGTTAGGATCAATAAAACCTGTCAGTAGGGCAGCAACCATAAGGACGACGGCTAATGCGGAAAGAAATACACGTCGACCGAGGTAGAAGCTCATGGGTTTGTCTTGTTCGACTTCTTCTTCGTTTTCCTGTGGGCCTTTGACCATTTCAAACATAGCGCGAGCCAAATTGAAGATGATGAATAGTAGCAATACCACGAGTAATAGTTTGAATAGAAATACCATGAGGGTGTCCTTATGTTATCTATTAAAGAGACCAAGATTTTGGCTTGGCTTGTTATTAACTGTGGTTGTGTTTTCGATATTGATCAACTTAGGTTTATGGCAGCTTTCCCGTGGTCATGAGAAAGTGCTGTTAGAGCAAAGCCTTAGCGAGCGAGAATTTTCTGCCAATATTGAGTTAGCAGAATTAGACATCAACCAGTATCGATACCTGACCGGA
>Ga0209272_10002156_pt1 | contig 11313 bp, 9 predicted proteins | sample tdDd002_FD_187125 | JGI IMG/M metagenome (GOLD analysis project Ga0209272, IMG submission 187125) | Marine sediment microbial communities from the Atlantic coast under amendment with organic carbon and nitrate - tdDd00.2 (SPAdes)... | ecosystem: Environmental > Aquatic > Marine > Coastal >... | reverse complement strand
CATAAGTGGTAGTGTCCATTCTGGGTTAAGCGCAAACTGCGATTACCCGACAGGGATCTTGGGTCTATAAATAGCTGTACATAGTAACGAATGACAAGGTCAAATCCAAATTGAAATCGCGCTATTTACTGCCTTTGGGTAAATTTTCGGCTGAGCGCTTGATAAAAAGCCTTTTAGCACCCAGTTATTGAATGACTAAGCTGCATTATAAGGAATTAAGATGACCGTTTTGATAGAGCCAATTCGCTGTGAGCAAGACTCGAAAATCCGCGACATAATCAAAGCTGTAGGAGCTGAATTTGGCGCCGTTGGCGAGGGTTTTGGACCTTCCGATCCTGAAGTCGATGCCATGAGCGAGCATTATGTCTCTGACAATAAGAGCCTTTACTTAGTCGCGACGTTAAATGGCAAAATTGTTGGCGGTTGTGGACTTGCTCCGTTCAATAGCTCAGAGCAAGTCTGCGAGTTAAAAAAACTGTTCTTATTGCCAGAAAGCCGCGGATTAGGGTTAGGCAAAACGTTGAGTGAACAGTGCCTCTCGTTTGCAGCTGCGCAAGGATTTAAGGCCTGTTATCTGGACACGCTTTCGTCTATGACTTCGGCCATCAAGCTCTATGAGAAGCTTGGCTTTGAGCATCTCGATAAAGCGCTCGATGGCACAGAACATGGTAAGTGTGATGTCTGGATGTTAAAGCAGCTTTAACCTTCTTGTTCGACTCGATTCCGGCCTGCTGATTTCGCTTTATAGACCGCGTTATCAGCGGCTTTAATCAGATCATTAAAGTCTGCCATTTCAGGCGTGCGCTCCCCAACACCGACACTAATGCTGCCACGCCACACACTTTCGCCAACTGGCACCAGCATTTGATTCACTTTGTGACGGACAAGCTCAGCGATATGTACCCCACCTTCTAATTCCGTATTAGGACATATAACAAAGAACTCGTCACCACCTAGACGACAGACGAGATCATCACTGCGGAACGAATCGGCGAGAGTTTGCGCTAACTCAATCAGTAACCTGTCACCTGCGTCATGGCCTGCAGTGTCGTTGACCTGCTTAAAATAATCAACATCAATCATGATACAAACCAATGGCTCATCATTTTCTGCCGACTCCTGCCAATACGCTTTCAATTTACGAATCGCACAACGACGATTTGGCAGCTGAGTTAAAGAATCGGTTAAGGTCAATTCTTCTAGTTGTTTATTGGCTCGCGACAGCTGCTTGGTTCGCTCTAACACTTTATCTTCAAGACTCTGATTAAGTTCAAGCAGCTCCTTGTTTCGCTCGGATACTTGCTCAAACAGGCCACTCAATGCTTTAAGTAAAGGCTCAGTCGAACTGTCTTGCTGTTTCTCTTCTGCTTCCCACGCAGTCTTAGGATCAACTCCAGACTCTATCTGAGCGACCTGACGCGACATATTCTGGTCGATGCCCAAGATGTGGTAGGCCAACCAATGAATTAAGAAATTCAGTAAATGTTCAGAAGCTTTCTTGTTTTTTTCACTGATAAAGGCCTGCATACTGATGATATCCGCCATAAAAGCACGGTGGATCTTAATATGCTCTTCGATATGCTTCTCATACAAACCGGCACTGCGCATGAGTGCCTCTTCTTCCTTGAAGTGAAATTCAGCGTAACGAGACAACTCAAATAGAGCCATACGAATATCGTGCAAAGAGATATTGTTCTCTGCGATTAACGCCCCGTAACGATTGATGATCCCAACAAGATACTGATGCTGTTCATCCACATCGTGAATACCTGTTTCGTAGCAGCTATCCCATTCAAATGACTTCATTAACCAATACCTTTAGACTTTGCCACTACCGCTATAAATTAAGCCTAGCAGTTTATAATAACCTTTATCATTAAATGGATTTTACATATTTAGCAGCTAAATCTAAGGGTCAAAAACCAAAAAAGGGAGCTAGATCAGCCCCCTAACATATGGAATCGATGTCACACATCACGTTTTGTCAAAAATTCATCAAAAGTAGTACTGCAACGAAAGTTCGATAAAGTCATCTTTTCGCGCGAAATAGAGTAAGTCGTCCGGCGTTTCATTCTCAAACAACCATCCATTCACGGTCCAAGAGACATGATTCGTTAATCGACTTGATGCCTCCAGTTTTGCGCTATAAACATCACTGTTATCTAGGTCTTGACTGATACCAAACAAAATCTCGGTGCTGTCTTCATCATTTAAAGCCAATCGAGTGCCAGCAAAAAGATCATTCTGACCGACAGATTGGGCGTTGTTGCCACGACTGTCATACAAATACTCGGCTATCAGCCCGATATCCCATACCGTGTCGAACACTCCTACTATGGTGTATTCAAAGCCGCCAACGACACCCGTATGATTGTCAAAACTGTCGCGATAAATGCTTTCTATTTTCCACAGCCAATCGCCGACAATACCTTGAATATCAATCCCAACTTGCTTGGCTTGCGCGTAGTAAGGTTTTAGCTCATTACCATGGATTTGATAATAAGGGTCTCGATTGGTGCCTTGGAAATAACTTAATCCTAAATCCCAATCTCCTAACATTTGTGAGTATCGAAGCGCGTAGTCGATGTGTTTTTCTTCACGTGAGGATTCATAGACCGCGTTGCTCGATACTGGGACTGTTGGCCTCAACCGACCATCAACACCCGCAAACGTACGCTCTCTGAAATAAGGCAAGATCATCGCATCGACAGTGCCCCACTCTTTGATAGAGGTGAAATGGACCATCGGCTGACCGAGTTTATCTTCGCCATCTACCGACTCAATGGCGTCTGTCTGGTTGACGACATCCACAAGATGCGCAGACTCTGTCACGCCCCAAAAGACTTTACCGATACCCGCACGAAACTCATAGTCGTCCCAATAGGTGAGGTATAACGCCTCTCGAATATCACCGTGGCTACGCTCTTCATCTAAGCTATCCAAGCGATAAAAAGGCGTAAAGGTAAAATCAGATGATTCACCCAACTCCCAATACAATTCAGGTTGAAACACTAACGAACTTTGCCCTTTGTCTTGCCCTTGTAATCCGTGGCTGGCAAATTGGCGGTGCTCTGCATTAATTTGCCCTGACAACTCAACGGCGTGACATTGTAACGCAATAGTAGTGAGCAATGCGCTGGCCGTTAACCGACCAGCTAGATTGATGACAGATTTCATACCACCTCTACTTCACACGCTTAAGGACGTTTTTCTCGAAATCTTTCTCACGCAGTCCGGTTTGAAAGTCCAACAGGCTAGTCGTTAGCAAGGTACTTTTACCCGTTTGGTGATTAACCATTGCCATGGTATGAGCGCGCCAATACTTATCAAGGTACTGTTTGTAATCATCAAACTTGAGTGTTTTGAGCAATGTACCTTTACGATCATAAAACTCGACCTGTAGCGGGCGATAATGTTCAGTGTCTAACCAGACCAGTTGCTTAGTGTAGCCGGAGTTTTTATCGGTTGGCGTTTGCTCTAATAGATAGGTTGTGACGCCATTAAGGTCCTGATTACCTAGATGGTTGAAGGTGTACTTTTCAAGCTCAAACGAGCTAAGATCTTCATAGGCGAACTCACTGCCCATAAACGGGCCAGACTTATTACGCGATGAGATACGTTTAACGCGTTTTAGAGCCGGCAGGTAGAGCCACTGATCATCCGCTTCAACACTGTGAGAGTGATTGAGAAACGCGGTACCTTTAACATCGCGTGGCTGATCGAAAATGGTCAGTCCCTTATCGCCATCATTGGCAACCTCAAACGACTTCAAACGCATTTCTCGGGTGCTGCTTTCACCTTGCGCATTTTTTAAGATCATCTGCATGGTAGCGACTGAGTCCCCCCACCCTTCATCACGCGCTTTACGTTCTTTAGCGATCTCCAGCCCTTTCTCTGGAGATGCAAAACTTTGGCTACTAAGAGCTAACAAAGCTGTTAGCGCGATGGTTTTGATTATTGAGCTGTTTTTTACTTTCATCGTGACATCCTTTTAACTTTGTAATTGAGTCGTTGCTGGAGTCGCAGTTGTACTAACGGTCTGCGGCTCATCTTGGCTATAGCTCGCGGTATCAAATTTCATCAGCAGCGCTGGTAGGAAAACAAAATCAACCACTAAAGCGATAAAGATAACGATCGCACTAAGCTGGCCCATATCGGCGTTAAGCCTAAAGCTCGACATCGCCAACACAGAGAACCCTGCCACTAGCACGACAGTGGTAATCCACAATGCGCGGCCTACGGTATGGAAAGCGTAACGGACCGCTTCTTCTGCGTTTTGCCCTTCCTTTCGCGCTCGTTGGTATTTAGAGAGGAAGTGCACCGAATCATCCACCACGATACCAAGCGTGAGAGTCACTACTACTGACAGGCCAAGGTTGATTTCACCGGAGAACAGTGCCCATAGACCAAAGCCGATAATTGCCGGCGCCATGTTAGGTACCACACTGATGATGCCGAGCCTCAGCGAACGTAGAGAGAAAATCATCAATGCAGAAATTAAGATCAAGGTGATAGGTAAAGTCGCCAACATACTTGCCATGTTAGTTTCGCCAATGTGAGCAAACATTAGGGTTGGACTCGACGCGACGACTTGGTACTGAGGTGCATGCTGGTTAAACCAAGCGTAAATACGATTCTCAAGATCAACCATCTCTACACTGCCAAGGTTGGCCACGGTCGCAACCATTTTGATAGAAGACTTATCGACATTGATTTGGTTATTCAGATCAAGCCCATACGGCAGAGACATTTCATACAGCAGCAGGTATTGCGCGGCTAACTCTCGATCCAATGGCAAGGTATAGTAGCTCTTCTCATCGCCATGCATGTTTTTGTTCAAACGCTTATACACGTCCGATAGCGTTGCCACATGGTCGGTTTCTGGTTGTTCACGCAGCCACTTAGAAAAATCGCCGATGGTCTGCAAATAGGTAGGATCTGCAATACCTTGAGACTCATCACTTTTGACCACGATATTGATGTTACTCATGCCACTGATGCGCTCTTCCATAAAATCAGCGGCTCGGCGGAACTCGCTACGGGAATCAAAATATTTGACTGATTCATCATTGATTTTATTAAGCGGTAACAAGCTTGCAGAAACAGCGATCACCACTGCAGAGACAGGCAACAGCACTTTTCTGTGTCTAACCACCCAATCACCTAGCTTGTCCATAACATCACTTGGATCTGGGTTGTGTGCATCAACCGCTTTGACTTTAATCGGCAAGATTCTAAGCATCGCTGGTAGCATAGATAATGAAAGTAGGCAGGCGATCATCACACCAAGGGCGGCCAGATTACCGAAATCTCGCAATACCGGAGAATCGGACATATTCATCATCAAAAAGCCAATCGCCGTCGTAATAGAGGTAATGACGATAGGCATAAAGTTAACGCTGACACTTTGATCAATCGCGTAGCGTTTACTGTGACCAAGCTTCATATTCTGGCGCATCGTCGCGATAACATGAACACAATCGGCCACAGCGAGTGTCATCACCAAGGTTGGGATATTGACCGTTGCGGTACTAAGAAACATCCCTGCCCAGCCCGAAAGCCCCATAGTCGCAGCAACAGAGCCGATAATAACGACAAGTGTCGCCACCACGCTGAGCACAGAACGCAACATCACGGTTAAGAATAATAATATGACGAGCAACATAGTCGGAACCAAGGTCGAGCTATCATCTTGCGCGGCAACCATAAACGCATGGTTCATCGCAATGATCCCAGCTTTATGGAATTCTACATTCGGGTACTCAGCTTGGTATTGCGCGATCATTTGATTCACCGCGGCCACGACTTCGAGTACTTCAGCGGTTTCATCAACTTCAGGTAATTGCACGGTAATGTTCACGACTGACACATCACCTTTTTCTGAAATCATCGAATGCTTGATAACGGGCTCAGAGAGCGCGATTTGTTTCACTTTGGCGATGCGTTCTGGTGTTAGAGGGTACTCATCAAGCAAGAGATCTTCGACGATCAGATCGTCGTCTGTTGCTTCGGTATGCTGGTAGTTCGCTAGCGAGTCGACACGGCTTGAATATGGGACTTGCCATGCATCTTGAGTTAGGCGCTGAATCAGCGTTAAGGTTTGTGGCTCAAAAACGTTACCGCTTTTAGGCGCAATAACAATCGCTAGGTTGTCTGACTTGGCGAAGGTCGTTTGAATTTCATCAAACGCTCGTAGCTGAGCATTTTCGCCATCAAAGAAGATGTTGTAATCACCTCTAAAATAGAGATTTTTACCACCAATTGTTGCGGCGATCACCATCAGCATGGTCAGTAGTAGCACCCACCAACTTAAACGAGTGGGCGCCGTTAGCCAGTTTGGCGGCTGTTTTGAGGTTGTTTGTCTGGTATTCATCACACTCTCCGTTTGTGACGTTTCGTCAAAATTCATTACTTAAAAACCAGCAAGTGCTGGTATTTAAGTAACAAAACTCAAATGAAAAACCGAACCAAAGTTCGAGTGTCATTTATTGACGATTCGTCACAAACGTTGCTTTAAAAAGCCCAAAAGGGCTTTTATTCAGAGTGATTAACGGCCGACAGACTGTAAGTATTCGACCTCTTGAGCAAACAACTCTTGCTCTACTCTTTGCCAAGTCTTACGGTAATCCCTCTCAGTTGAGAGCGGCTTCCAATTCAGACCATCAAGCAACATATTCGCATTATGTAGAACAGAAAACGGATCTTGAAGACGGTGAATACAATGACTATTCGACGCATTTTGCGTTAAAGCATTCGAGCCAAAAGCAATCGACCAGTTAGCAAATACGATCGCATCTGAGCCTATCCCCGGTGAATACTTTAAATCACCTTGTTCGACTGCAAAATTGACCAGTTGATCTGCACTGCTAATCACCTGTTCTTCTAGTTCATTGAGTTCTTTTACTCGCTCTGGTGATGCTTTTTCGAGTACCCATGGGCTCTTAGCCATGATGGCACACGTTGAAAGCACTGGCTCCATACGCGCATAGATTCGATAACCTACGTGCATCGCCACTATTTTCTCACGAGTGCTACCTTCAAATTCGGCAGCTCTAGCGAACAATATCGCTTCACTTTTTAGTGAGTGAATACACAAAGCGAGGATCACATCTTCTTTGCTACAAAAGTGATTATAGATAGTCCCCTTCGAGTAGGCACTCGCCGCAGTCAACTTATCCATGGACAAGTTACTCCAGCCCTGCTCTTGCACTAATGATTTAGCTAACAGGGTAAGTTCTACTTCTCTATCTGCAATCGCCTGCTGCTTTTTGGATTTACCAAAACTGCACCCAGAGCGCTCGCTCTTATCACTTTTTTTACAGCCAAAGCCAAACATGATCAATTAATCCGTATCAGTCCATAACTCCTTAACATGCTAATTGTAACACGAATAACGACAGCGTGATAAATCACTTTTATGACGCATCGTCATTTTTGACACTTCGTCATAATAGCGCACATATTGATCAATTCAAGTGAATTTATAAAAAACATTTATGACAGCTATAGATTCTCACTAATGCTACTCTTTGAGCATCACAACGCTTAAAAGGAATGAAATATGAAACATAGGGTCTACTTGTTGGCGATACCACTGATGGTTTCGTTCGCTACCCACGCGAACAACTGGAATGGTGAGTTGTTAACCGAAGGGCTGAACGTGCCATGGGGCTTAAGTTACGTTGGCGACAACCGCGTGATGGTTAGTGAAAAAAATGGCACTGTTGGCTTACTGAATCTCAGCAATAACAAATACACTGCCATCGGAACACACCCGAATGTTCGTGTTTCTGGGCAAGGAGGACTGCTCGATATCGCCCAATCCCCTTTTGATCATCAGCAGATCTATTTCACCTACGCTAAGCAAGTGGGCAATGCAATTGAAACGACCCTGAGCACGGCCAAATTCAATCAAGGTCAATTATCCGATTGGCAAGATTTACTGAGCACTCATTCCGGTTCAGACGGTGGACGCCATTTTGGCAGTCGTATTACCTTCGATAATCAATCACTCTATTTTAGCGTCGGAGATCGTGGCGAGCGCAGTAACGGGCAAGATTTAACAACCCATGCAGGAAGTGTTTTACGTGTAACCCCAGCGGGTCAAGCAGTAGCGGATAATCCCTTTGCCGCTAATGGCACTGCCAAGTCTGAGATATGGAGCTATGGCCACCGTAATCCTCAAGGGTTATTTTTTGATATAACGACAAATCAACTTTGGTCGATTGAACACGGTCCAAGAGGGGGCGATGAAATCAACTTAATTGAGAAAGGCGCAAACTACGGCTGGCCTATAACATCACATGGTAAGGAGTACTGGGGACCGATAAAGGTTGGTGAAGCGCAAGAAAAAGAAGGCATAAACTCACCGAAGAAGGTGTATGTTCCATCAATTGCGCCAGGATCTTTGATCCTTTATCGTGGAGATATGCATCCTCAACTAAGCGGTAAGTTGCTCGCTGGCGCTTTGAAACTCACGCATATCAATGTTCTTACCTTACAAGGCAATGAAGTGTTCTCCGAGCAACGAATCTTAGAGCATCTAGGTGAGCGAATCAGAGACATAGAAGTCTTACCAAATGGTGAGATTATATTCAGTACCGACAGCGGGAAGATCTATCGCTTAACGAGTAGTAAATAATCGATACGCAGCAGTAACCGCTAGCGCTAAATTGAAGTATCAGTGCTCTCTGGCTTGCTACCCGACCATGTCGCTTGATTACGCCCATTCTGCTTACCCACATAGAGGGCTTTGTCAGCGACATTAAACATCGACTCTTGCAACTCTCGATGAGTTATGAAGTACTCGTTGATATCCTGCAACGTGGCCACAGAGCCGCCCAATGTAATCGTCAGTGTGCCATAGGGCTGATTGCCTTCATGAGTGACGTTTAAGCCTTCAATCTCTTTTCTTAACCGCTCGGTAAAGTTGATCAACTGATTCATTTCAGGTCGAGCGCAAAGAAGAACAAACTCTTCCCCACCATAACGGAACGCCAAATCATTATCTCTTGCGAGTTCATTGATTTTTGACCCAATAATCGACAGGGCATTGTCCCCTTCCGTGTGGCCGTAGACGTCATTGAACGCCTTAAAATTATCGACATCACAAACAATCAGGCCAACATATTGCCCCTTGGAAAGGTGGTGTTTCAAAAATGGAATCGCGGTGCGTGAATATTTGTAACGTGAGCCGAGCCCCGTCAGTGGATCGGTATCCGACCGCGTACGAAGGATAGTAAGCTGATGATCCAATTTCTTCAGTAATCCTTGATAAGCACGCGCCAACTGGCCAATTTCATCACTTCTATCCAGTTCACTCAATGTATTGAGATTCTCACTGGTGTTGTCGGAGCGCATGTGACTGGCTAATGACTTGAGTGGAGAGACTATCCAATGCGAGACCCAACCAATCAGTACCAGAGAAATAGCCAGTGCAACTATCGCCTCAGCAATGATCTCTTCAACCAATGAGTTTTGTAAGGCAGTAAGCTCGCTTGCATCAAAGACCGCCCATACCTCACCACCATTTTTATTTCTCAACGGCAGAACAACATTCAAGGTACAAAGCTCTTCATCTAAGTAGTAGCTTTCGCTATTCACTGGCATTTTTTGCCAAGGAATGTAGATGTTCTGAGAGACAAAGATACTTTCTGCAACCGCTTCATACTCGCGCTTCACCCTATTTTCAATGAACTTAAGCTTTTTATGTCGAACCGCATTTGCAGGATCTGTTGCCTCAATCTGGACTTTTAAGTCCGAGAGCTTACTTTCTAAATCATGCAAGTCCTCTTGGCTAACATCCGCACGCCACAAGTACTCTAGGCGCTTAAAGTAACTGATGTGCATGGTCTGCGAGGAATAGTCGGACGTGCCTGTAATATCAAGAAACTCTAGGTCGTCAATCGATGCAAACAAGTCTTTGGTCGCAGGCATGGTCAAATTGGCATAATTGATACCAGCAACAGAAGTGGAAATAAACGAAATATGCGGCGCAAGCGTAAGCTTAGCTATACTAGCGGAATACTCTACATGCCTGTTCCACTCACTCTGGTAGCGAGTATAACTAAAACCCGATACGAGGATCAGCACCAATAGAAGATGCGATACGACCAACATTTGGTTGATCGATAGCTTTTTCACTAGCCTTTTAGGTAACTTTCGGAACTTCAAGAAAGTATCACTCACTGTACATCTCTAGAACAGGCTCAGTGCATGTTCCATTGATACAGATATCTTTATAGGTGGTATGGCAGCTTTGACAAAAGGTCGGCTGTAAAGTTGGGTGCTGATGACTGATATCTTCACCCTGGCGATTGTAGCTGCCATACACGGCTTCTCCGCCAATATGCTCCGTTACCCACACAATACCTTGTGCTTCCGACACTGCGACAGCGGTCGGCCCGTCGCTGTATGGGCCATGCGTTTGATATTCGGCTAATTTGTTCGGGTTGACCCTAATGGTTAACGGAGAGCCCAGACCATTATTAATCCAACTGTAAGCCCTTACGGACTCTTGAATAAATAGAGAAGTATTGGGAGGCAAAACCGCATCGGCTGGTAAATTTGCTGACTCTTTTACTATCGGCCAATCGAGAAAGTTTTCGGGAAAAGAAGCGATCGATTCGGCTTTTACTGGTAGGACAACTAAAGCAGTGACGAATAGAGATATTGCCAATAATCCTTTGGGTCTACTCATACACATTTACCTCACTGAATTGTGTCATTATCTTTATATATTTTGGTCATTTTATTTGATTTAAAAATAAAATCACTAAAAAGTATGAACAAAAATCAGTCTAGATGGACATAAACAAGGCAATACTAATTAAGGGTTAGATATTTAGCACTAGTTTCATAAAGGAAAGGGCATAAACGCAAAAAACCCCAGCATTTCTGCTGGGGTTTTAAATTTGGAGCGACACACGAGGTTCGAACTCGTGACCTCAACCTTGGCAAGGTTGCGCTCTACCAACTGAGCTAGTGTCGCAATAGTTTCTCTAAACGTTTAGAGATAGATGGTGCCCCGGGCCGGACTTGAACCGGCACAACGCGAACGTCGAGGGATTTTAAATCCCTTGTGTCTACCAATTCCACCACCAGGGCACACAAATCTAAATTTGTGATGCCTTTACTGAAGTAAGTAAAACACCATCTTGATATCGAACTAAAATTCGCTATCCAAAAATTTGGAGCGACACACGAGGTTCGAACTCGTGACCTCAACCTTGGCAAGGTTGCGCTCTACCAACTGAGCTAGTGTCGCAAATGGAGGCGCGTCCCGGAGTCGAACCGAGGTCCACGGATTTGCAA
>Ga0209272_10002150_pt1 | contig 11319 bp, 5 predicted proteins | sample tdDd002_FD_187125 | JGI IMG/M metagenome (GOLD analysis project Ga0209272, IMG submission 187125) | Marine sediment microbial communities from the Atlantic coast under amendment with organic carbon and nitrate - tdDd00.2 (SPAdes)... | ecosystem: Environmental > Aquatic > Marine > Coastal >... | reverse complement strand
GCCAAACGGGAATGGGCCGAATATATTTTGCTGGGTATATTTTTGGTAAAAACTCTGGATAGCCTGAGGAGTGTTGTTGCCAAACTCTACTGGGATTGTATAGTCTTTTGCGACTTTCCCTGCGGCTTTTGCTTGCTCAAGTAACTGTTGTTGGAAACGGGAATCTGCGATTTTGATTAGCTCTGTGTATACAACATGATCGGGTTTACCGCGCAAATCAGCAATACCGTATTCGGTAATGACAATATCTCGCAGCTGACGGGGAATGGTTGTGTGCCCATAGTTAAACATGATGTTCGACTTCAGCTTACCGTTGCGCACGGTACAACTGCGGAGCTTCATGATCGAACGTGAATCTGGTAATTGATGGGACTGCGCGACAAAGTTGTATTGACCACCCACCCCGCTGACTACCTGGCCATTTTCTAGCGCATCGGAAATTGCCGAGCCGTTTAGTGTGACCATCATTGCGGAGTTAACGAAACGCGCATGCTTGCGCTGGGCCTGCTTGAGTTTCTGGCTGCCAATGAAATGATCATAAAGATCATTGACATAGTTAACACTGGTCATGCAGAACTTCTTATGATCCTCGTCACTCATCTCATTCAGTGCATCGTAAAAATCTTTCGGACCAATGAAGAAGGCACCATGCATAACGGCACCACCGGTAAGCTTGTCGCCCAGGCAGAGTTTGGTGATCCACTGTAGCGCTTCTGTATCGCCCAAGTCGGCCTTCATCGTTTGCTGCTGAGCCTGCAGCTGTCCGTCGATAAATTCAACCGATTGACGGAATACACCAATACGTTTCAGGTAGCTCACATCCTGAGCGGTTAATTGCTGTTTAATTGCATCGTGTTCAAGCAATGTTAGTAAAGTAGAAACCGTGACATCCGTGGTTATTTTCTTTCTGTTGAGTAATGTCTGAACTGTCAGATCTTCAAACACTTCACGTTTTAATATCCCGGCCTCGTAGAGGCTGACAAAGCCATCGACCATCAGTTCACTGCAACCATACAGGCCTTCTTCAAATGTTCCGCGATCACCGACATGACGGCAAACTGGGAACTTTTCAGACACTTTCAGTTCATCCATGATTTGGTTGTATACACGGTTATTTTGGTGTCGAAGCAACGCGCTGTAGACGAGGGCGCTACTGAGAGAGCCTATCCCTATCTGTAGTGTTCCACCATCTTTTATTAGCGTACTTGCGTAAAAACCTATCATATGGTCTTCAGGTGAAATACTGGCGTGAGGGGCTGCAAATAAGGAGTAATCCTGATGTCCGGGTTTTAGATTCTGGTCGAGCACAAAATCAAAAACATTATCAGCCACTTCAGCATGGTTTTGCATGAAAGGCATGTTTGTATTTACTTCAGCCACCATTGCGACAGGAGTGCCATTGTCTTGCATCTCTTTCATAACCGGGGCAAAGTCTAGGGCCAGATCCGAATTACTGCCCAAACTATAGGTTGTCACTCCGTCAATGGTACGTTTGGCTACAAGCTGGGTAACGACATTGACGCCTTTGTCTAACAAATCACGGACTGCATGGGTGTAGTTGGTACTGGTGTAGTTCTGCTGTTGTGGGCTGTTCATAAAGCTGCCCGCTTTGAAGAAAAACTCACTGATGGTGATATTGGCAGGTACCGCTCCTTTTCTTAGGTCCATGATATAATCAATATCAGGGACACCATCGAACTCTCGCTCGACAAACGGTTTTAGAAAATTCCTCTCTAGTTTGCTTTTCCCTACCGGTTTTTCCAGTGTAATCCCGGTCTCGATGCGAAGGGTAATACTTGGATCGGCCTTGGCTCGCTGATACAACGCATTGATAAATGCAACAGATTTTCCTATTGCCAGCGGCGCTCCTAGTACAATTTCTTTACCAACAACATCAATAATATGATCAACCAACTTATCGGCATCAGAAAATGCTGTGGCTGGCGTTCTTTCCTCTGATGAGGAAGTAGTGGCAAGGTGGGTAGTAATACTGGTATCAACTAACTCTAGTACTGACATTTTGCATTCCTTGTTCGATATTTTTATTTGAGATAAGTATTTCTTATTATTATCGAGTAGTATTTTTAGCCTTAAGAATAGAGTCGTCACTCTAGTTTTATAATTTGAGGTTAGTTTTATTTCAATAAATTGAACTCAGTCACAGTGAACATATTTCGCCAAAAAAAAACACAAATGGGTAGAGAATTCTAATTTCAATAGGGGGGAGCATTAAGGTGTTGAAAATTAAGAAATGTTTTGAGCTTAACAAATTGTGATCTTGCTATCAGTTAATTGAATGGATTAGAAAGAATGATCTAATTCTTATTGCTAAGCTTTGTTTTGGTTATAAATTTAATTTAAGACCCAACGAGATATTAATAGGGAATGAGTTATGATTAATCCAGTAAAAATGATAGGTAATATAAAATCAGTGGCTGATTTGGGTGAAACGTCACTGAAAAATGTCGTGTTTGCTAGCTTGGGTGTATACAGTAAAGGCATAGAGCAGGTTGGAATGGCCCAGCATTTAGTTACCAAACGTTTTAATGGTTTGGTTGAGAAAGGGCAAGAGGTTGAAACTGAAACAATGGATCGTGTTAAAATGACTCAGGCAGCCATTTTGAAACGTTCTGAATCTCAGTTTAACTATACTTTGAATAAAACGTGTGGACTTGACCGTAACCGCCTGTCTGATTTTGAAGAAAAGGTTGATCGACTGCAGCTTGCCGTAGAAAAACTGGCCAAAGAAGTAAAGTAGCAACTCGTGAGTGTTTTAGGTTCACCGATTATTGTTTTAGGTTCACCGATCATTGTTTGAGGCAGATTGGCCGCCTAGCAAGTTAGATAAGGAACATCATATGCCAAGTTTGTCTCTTCTTGACTTCAGTTTTATTGCCTTTGAAACGGCGAAAACACCAATGCATGTCACTGGGTTAGTGATTTTGGATCCACCAGAAGAACAGGTGACAACATTTGCCCAAGACTTATATAGTCACTTTTTGCAACAAACAGAGACTGTTGCCCCGTTTAACTGGAAGCTAAATTGGCCGCTGACAGGTAAGCCTCGTTGGGATGCCTTGCCTAACGTTAATGTTGAGGAGCATTTACGGATCACAATGTTGCCATCACCGGGAACGGAGCAGCAACTTCAGCAAGTCGTTGGCCGTTTGCATAGCCAAGTGTTAGATCGTAGCCGCCCTATGTGGGAACTTTGGGTGATCGGTGGGCTTGAGAATAATCGCGTAGCCATTGTAATGAAAATTCACCATTCAATGGCGGATGGTGTACGAGCGAGCCGTATTTTTACCGATAGCTGCTCACCTGAAATTGAAAACTCGTTTACCAAACCATTCTGGCAATGTGACTTGCGTAAGAGTAAATCTCAGCGTCGCGCAGAAACACACCTGACAGATATGGTGATGAAAACAGCGATGGCAGCATCGAAACAGATTTCACTGATCCCATCGATGTTTCGGCTTGGCAGCAAGTTGGCACTGAAGGCCGTGAAGCTTGCTGATTGTGATTTAAAAGTGCCGTTCACTGCTCCCAAGACACCGTTTAACCAGAGTCCGAAACGAAGCCGGGCTGTCAGTCTGGGCAATTTCTCCATTGGGAAGCTGAAGCATATCAGCCATATTACTGGCGCTTCCATGAATGACGTTTTATTTACAGTGAGTGATATCGCACTGAATCGTTATCTGGTCGATCGCGCCATGCCGTTGAGAAAGCCTCTGGTTGCAATGATGCCGATTAATCTGCGTAGAAAAGGCGATGCTGAATCCAAAGGCAACAAGATGTCGGTTGGGCATGTTGAATTGGGCAAACCCCACCTAAGTGCCTTGGAAAGGCTTGAAGCAATCCAGCATGCAACGCTTGATCTCAAGAAAGAAGCACTGAATATTTCACCTGATGCATATGTGAACTACTCATTGCTGGTCAATGGTGTGTCGCTGTTTAGTGGCAAGTTTGGTTTGAATAACTTTATTCCGCCAGTGAGTAACCTGCTTATCTCAAATGTTCCCGGTGCGAAAGAGAAACTCTATTTCATGGGAGCAAAAGTCCAAGAGCAATATCCGGTCTCGTTGCTCATGCCAGGACAAACACTGAATATTACTTTCTTTAGTAATGCCGATACAATGTACTACTCACTGGTGGCTTGTAATCAGTCGCTGCCTGGCTTCGAAGTTATTGCGGAGTATATGACAGAAGCGTTGGAAGACATCGAAGCCGAAGTGATGAGCGCTGCTGCATCGGCCGTTGCAGAGCAGTTTGAGTACCGAGAAGATGAGACTCTTGCGGTTGAGACTGCAGTAGAAGCTGCTCATTATTCATTAACGCCAGAAGATGAAGAATTCGAGCGTTTGTTTACTGAAAAACAGAAGAAAGTCGAAGAGCTAGAAAAACAATTGGCAAAACTTACTGAGATGCTTTCAGCAACCGTTGACGTTGACCCTCAGGCAGTAGCGAAAAACCAGGATAGTATTGAAGAGCCAGAAAATAAGAAAGCAGTGAATACACACTAATTACTGATTTTTCATAACAACAAAGGGCCATATAGCGATATGTTATATGGCCCTTTTGTTATTATATAGTGGTTCGTAATTTTTGATGAGTCGATACCGGCACAATGTTTTTAGTAACGTTATTATTCTTGTCTAGTAGCCCGAAAGGACTCTTATCGTACGTAATATTATTTGTTTAATTCATTACCATTCCCTATTTACCCCTTGTTGTTCTAATAGGTTCGGTTATGAATGTAAGTAAAGTTGCGTTGGCTATTTCGGCTGCCTTTATCATCTCTGGGTGTGGCAGCGACAGCAATGAAAATGGAAAAGTGGCACCTAAGCCTACTTTTCCTCCGGCAATTGAAAGCGAGTTGTTGTCTGTCACTGTCATCGATGGTTACCTTGAAGGATCTACGGTTTGGTTGGATAAAAAAGAGAACCAGAACTTCCTTCCTGATGGTGATGAGCCACGGGCTGTTACCAATAAACAGGGCGTTGCAGTTTTCAATGATATTGCCCCTGATAGTTTTGATAAGTATGTATTGGTGGCAAAAGCAACGGCGGGCAAGACGATTGATCACGATAATGGCAAGCCCGTAGCAGGTTCGTTTTATTTGACTGCCCCGTTGATGACCAGTGAAACGGCGCTATTACGCTCTTCTCAAGAGTCCAAATCGTATTCAAGCGTTATTACCCCTCTGACAACCCTTGTCGAAATGAAATTGAGACAGCCAGCATCCTCTGCCAGTGAGGCATCTATTATTGCAGCAAGTAAGCAGGTTGCTGAAGAGCTAGGCCTTAACGCCGATAATGCGCACATTGTGCTATCTGACTTTAAAAAGCTCTCATCTGCTGATGCTACCAAAGCTGAGCAGGCGGCAGTATCACTTGTTGTTTCTGGAGCCATGCCTGCGACAGTTGATGAGCTGTCTACACAGTTTGATTCCGTGTTGACTCACGCCAGTACAGTTAACAGTAGAGTGAAAGATGTTGCTGCCGACGAGTTGGTTATCCATGCTGCTGATGGTACACGGGTAGTCAAAAAAACAGATAGCGATGGCGATGGTTTGATTGATGCGTTAGATGCATTTCCTGAGGATGACAGTGAGTGGTACGACACTGATGGTGATGGAAAAGGCAATAACGCTGATACCGATGATGATGGTGATGGCGTCGATGATGAAAAGGATACCTTCCCGCTAGAATCTTCCGAAGACACAGATACTGATACCGATAGTATCGGCAATAATGAAGATAGCGATGATGATAACGATGGTGTCTTAGATATTGATGATGCCTTCCCGTATGATCCTACTGAAGATAGCGATACTGATAAGGATGATATTGGAAATAATAAAGACACCGATGATGATGGCGACGGGGTGGATGATGCCCATGACCGTTTCCCTCTGAATGAAAATGAATCGGTAGATACTGATAATGATGGTATCGGCAATAACAGTGACGACGATGATGATGGCGATGGCTATGCAGATAACAAGGATAATGAGCCGCTGAGCAAGCTTGTTATCCCTGAAACGTTCAATGCCTGTCTTGAAACTCTGCCTGATTACCCAGAAGGTACAGCAGCACGCCCCGATGGATCAAATAGTCTGTTATACACTATTTCAAAGCTAAACAACGGCCAGACAGAGCGTAGTCAGTCAACACAAACAGAGCGTTATGTCGGTCAGCGCGTCGGATTGCCAGATGGTAATCTAGCGGAAAGAACTATTGATGTAACCCAGATTGTCACTCAAACACCGGGGGCACAAGCAGGAGTCTGGAATCCCGGCTTTGAACTATCTTACGTCGATGCTGATAATCAACAATATCTTGGCTATGAAGATGTATTCCGCCGCTGGTGGGGGATCAACCTTGCGACCAATGCGCCCAATGATATGAGGTTGAAGGAGAAGACAACGAGCTGGGTGGACCGCATTGACCATCGTTCTCCAGAAGCCGCAATAAGGCATGAGAAAATTTCTTCTGTCTATGTCGGAAAAGAAATCATTGATACTTTATTTGGACTTCGCGAAGCCTGTGTCGTACAGCATGATTCCGAGTTTAAGTGGAATGATGCTGGCAAATATTCAGTTGAAAGCGCTAAGCGTTATCTGGATAAAAACCGGATAGTGGTTAGAGAGGAGAAGGATAACCTTGAATATAACCTCAATAGCGAGGGGGGGCCAGAGAGTGAACCAAACTGGGGGTATACTGATTCTGTTAAAGTGCTGAACGGCATGATTCATAATGGGGTATTGTATGGCAAGGATCCTGTAACTAGCCATATTCCAGCAGATCAGCCTGTTACGATGGCACAGTGTTTGGCTGATCTCCCTGATGCTAATTATGAACGGAAGAAAAATGACAGCCTACTATTCGATATGTATCGCTCTAGTAGCAAAGTAGATGCGAACAGTAAAGAGGTTGAGACAACAGAGCAATATGGAACGTACGAACTCGTCTCGTTGGTAGATTCAGGGATATCTTGGCAAGGATATGAAGGTTTAGTTGAAAGTTTGCTAAAAGGTACATTCACAAGTGGTTATGCGTTCAGTGAACGGTATTTCGAGCATGCTAATGGAATGATGGCGGGCTTTGAAGGCCGCGAGAATGGCACTGATAATATCGCCTGGGGTCATAAAAACACCTTGAGTCAGCAGCGCTCAGTTGAAGGTTCTTATTTCATGCCGGAAGTTCATTATCATGATGCAAGGTTGCTAAACTCGATAGAGCAAAAAACCAGCTTTAAGCAGGTGCAACATGTTGTTTTTGCAGGTGTAGAACAAGTTGTTGACTTCGCGTTAGATAGAACTGTTCCAGCATGTAAATACTACTCTCGCTTGGAAACCACCTTCTATCAGGCTGATGGCTCGCCACTGTTGGATGAAGCTAACAATCCGGTTAAGGATTTTATTGATGAGACGGTATGGCGGGATAACAAAGGGATAATTAATCGTGATCGTAAGACTCAAAAATGGGATTATGAGCATTGGTATCGCAAGCCTGCAGTGAAGCAGTAATAATCGTATTCATGAAAAAAGGCCGCTAAGCGGCCTTTATTATTGAAGAAAATCAGAATCGTTTTATGCGTAAGTTGCCGCCAGATCAGCAACTTTATCGACATACTGCTGCATTGCCGTTTCTGCATCCATACCCTTCAAGCCTTCCCATGCTTCATATTTGGCAGCCCCTTTGAAATCAAACATACCTGGACGCTTGCCATGCACATCCCCATCTGTTGCTTGCTTGTACAGAGAGTACAGTGCCAGCAATTCTTCGTTTGACGGGCGCTTGGTTAGCTTTTTAACGTCCAATTGAGCTTGTTCAAAGTTTTCTTTTAGTTCAGCCATGATTTTATCCTTAAATTATAGTTACCTAGCCACACCCTTGAGACGAGTGTTTGTTGGATTACAGATGAATACCTTTCAGCAGTGCGGAGAATGCAATGAGCTCTGCCGAAGAGGCTTTTTCGCTTCTTTGTTCTTTCCCCTGATCACTTTCTTTGGAATCAGGGAACATTCGGAAACTGCTGTTCATTACGATTTCAGCCAGTTTCGGAAATAGTGCGTGTACCAAGGAGCCAAAAATACCGAGGTTGGTGGCAATACGTTTTGGCTTGTCGATAATTGCCGTTGCCAGCAGATCGGCGGCTTCTTCCGGTGTCAGCGTTGGTACTGACTTATATATCTTGGTGGGTGCAATCATCGGCGTTGCTACCAGCGGCATGTTGATGGTTGTGAAATTCACATTGAGATCTGAATATTCAGAAGCCGCACAGCGCGTGAATGCGTCCAGTGCCGCTTTTGAAGCAACATAAGCGGAGAAACGTGGTGCATTGGTCAATACCCCGATAGAAGAGATGTTGATGATGTGGCCGCCACCTTGCGCTTCCATACTTGGAAGTAGGCCTAAGGTCAGCTTCAATGAGCCGAAGTAGTTCAGTTGCATTGTTCGCTCGAAATCGTGGAAGCGATCGATTGAATTGGCAATTGAGCGGCGAATAGATCGTCCGGCATTATTGATAAGAATATCGACCTTACCATGAACGTCCAGCACATCTTTCACCAGCTGTTCAACCTGATCGATAGCGGAAAGATCACACTGGAACGTGTGCGCAACGCCACCACGTTTCTCTACTTCTAGCTTGGTGTTTGCTAGTTTCTCTTCATCGCGTGCTACCAGAATCATTTCAGCACCGTTTTCAGCCAGTTTGAATGCGGTAGCCTGTCCGATCCCTGAACTTGCGCCAGTGATCATGATGATCTTGTCGTTGACTCTTGCGCTCAGGCTACGATCGCCAGAGATCGCAGGATCAAGGTGGCGTTCCCAGTAATCCCAGATTGCAGGCGCATAGGTCGGTAGGCGAGGGCATTCAATACCGGAGCCTTTAAGTGCCATTTGTGTTTCACGGCAGTCAAATTCGGTCGGGTAAGTGAAGAATTTAAGTACTTCTGCCGGAATACCCAGGTCTTTCAACGTGACATCAGTAATTTGCTTAACTGTTGGTAGAGACATGATGGCATTTTTGACCTGATTCGGAACCAAGCCGAATAATCTGGCATCGAGTCGAAGCGCCATACGGGGGGCATGGCCAGCTTCGGCAAAAATATTCATTACTTCGCCAGAGCGGTAAGGTTTTGGGTCGGTAAGGTGGAAACAACGACCGTCAAGCTCATCTTTGTGGGCGATATGATCTAGCGCATCGACAACATAGTCGACCGGGACAATATTCAGGCTACCGCCTTCAAGGCCAATTGTTGGCACCCAAGCCGGTAGAATAGCGCGAACTCGCTGGATCATTTTAAACAGGTAATACGGACCATCAACACGATCAGCAACACCTGTTTTTGAATCACCAACAACCATACCCGGGCGGTAAATTCTGTATGGAATGGTGCAATGTTCGCGTACGGTCTTTTCTGCAAGGTGTTTGGTTGAGAAATAGGGGTGATCGAGGTTTTCTGCCTCATCAAACATATCTTCGCGGAAATGCCCTTGATATAGCCCAGCGGCAGCAATTGAGCTGATGTGGTGGAAGCAGCCAGCATCCAATGCATCGGCGGCTTCTATCGCATTTTTGGTTCCTTCAATGTTGACTGCTTCTTGTGCTTCGGCGGTCGCATTTAGATCGTAAATTGCTGCAAGGTGGAAAAAGTGCTGAATTTTCCCTTTTAGTGCAGCGGCAGTGCTTTCTGTCAAACCGAGTCGAGGCTGTGTCAGGTCACCCATTATTGGCATGATGCGATCTGTCGGAACATCCCATTCCATCATACAGGCTGTCAGTTTTTCTTGGGCCTTTTCATTCCTGCAGAGGATATAAATAGTTCCTTCGCGCTTGAGCAGTTTGGTGATGAGATTACGGCCTAAAAAACCAGTTCCACCTGTTAGAAAATATGCCATTCGCTCTCCTTAATTGACGGGCAACATTCTTTATTCCTTTAAGAAATATACGTTACACTGGTCAGATTAGTTGTCTTTAATTAATGTTTGAATTTATTAAATAGATCACCTTTTTATTTTGCAAAAAGGTTCGTCTTTCAAATTAACTAAGGAAACAAATCCAAAATAGTTAAAATAATCTATGATTGAAAGTGTGATAAATAATCAATATCAATGACTGGGTATTTATAAACTGGCTGGCAAATCATCGCGACTAACTCGAGAGGATATTATGTATGATTTCATAATTGTGGGGGCAGGCTCGGCAGGGTGTGTACTTGCTAATAGATTGTCTTCAGATCCGACTATTAAGGTTTGCCTTGTTGAAGCTGGACCGAAAGACTCCAGTGTAATGGTTCATGTACCGCTTGGCATCATAGGTATGATGCACTCCAAGAAAATGAACTGGCGTTACTACACGGAACAAGAGCCTAATCTCAATAATCGACAGCTTTTTTGGCCGCGTGGTAAAACATTGGGAGGTAGCAGTGCCTCCAATGCGATGTGTTACATACGTGGGCATGCCTGTGATTACGATGAATGGGCATCGCTAGGCAATAAGGGCTGGAGCTTCCAGGATGTATTGCCATACTTTAAAAAGTCCCAGAGTCAGGAGCGGGGAGGGGACAGCTACCATGGTGCTAAGGGGCCACTAAATGTTTCTGATTTAAGGATAAAAAACCCGCTTTCGGAGGCGTTTATCAAGGCAGCCAAACAGGCTGGTCATAAGTATGTCGAGGATTTTAACGGCGCTGAACAAGAAGGTGTGGGCTACTATCAGGTTACGCAAAAAAATGGTCAGCGATGCAGCACCGCTGTCGGCTATCTAAGGCCGGCAGAGCCAAGAGATAACCTAACCGTAATTACAGGCGCACTGACAACGCGAGTTCTGTTTGAAGGGACGAAAGCGACGGGGATTGAGTACCTTAAAGATGGACAGAAGCATACGCTACGAAGCAATAGGGAGGTGCTGCTCAGTGGCGGTGCAATTAACAGCCCACAGTTGTTACTTCTTTCTGGTATCGGAAATAAAGAACAGTTAAATCAACACAATATCCCTATTGTGTGCGATCTTCCCGGTGTCGGGGAGAATATGCAGGATCACCTTGATGTGCTGGCTGTAACCCGTGAGCGTACCTTTCACTCAGTTGGAATTTCACCCATAGCCTTGTTACGATCTCTAAAAGGGCTCGTCGATTATGTGTTGTTTAGGAAAGGAAATTTCACCAGTAATATCGCTGAGGCTGGCGGTTTTGTGAAAAGCTCGCCGGACTTATCAGTACCGGATGTTCAGTTTCATTTTTCCCCTTGTTTTCTTGATAATCACGGCCTGAATTTATGGCAGACAGTCAGGCATGGTTACTCACTT
>Ga0209272_10002149_pt1 | contig 11321 bp, 11 predicted proteins | sample tdDd002_FD_187125 | JGI IMG/M metagenome (GOLD analysis project Ga0209272, IMG submission 187125) | Marine sediment microbial communities from the Atlantic coast under amendment with organic carbon and nitrate - tdDd00.2 (SPAdes)... | ecosystem: Environmental > Aquatic > Marine > Coastal >... | reverse complement strand
GCCATCGGCAACATGGACCCATTTGCCCGCTCTAACGTGTTATCACGCGGCCTAATTTGTGAGCACCAAGGTGAGCTTTGGGTAGCCAGTCCGCTAAAAAAGCAGCGCTTCAATCTGGTCACTGGCGTATGCATGGAGGATGAGCGTTTCAATATCAAAGCGTTCAAAACTCGTGTTACTGACAGCAAGGTAGAAATTGCTGCCTAAGGTGTGACCCTTAAAGTGGCATACGCCGAGATTTAATAGCTAAAAGGCTTCTTGCTCCGAACTAATTTTTACGGAGAGAAGGTGAGGTACAGGGAGCCTTTGTCTATTCAATCTTAACTTTTAATTTATAAACTTTGTGTAATAAGGATTATTATGTCTTACAACAAACCTGCTGAATTCGTTCAGACGATGATCGACACTGGTGAAGCAAAAGTGCGAACATCTACACGTGACCTGATCTTACGCGGCACGATGGCAGGTATTATTCTTTCTCTAGCCGTTGTTGTTGCGATTACAGCTATTGTACAAACAGGTGTTGGCATTGTCGGTGCTTTAGTCTTCCCTGTTGGTTTCTGTATTCTAAGCCTGATGGGTTACGACCTGCTTACAGGTGTTTTCGGGCTGGCGCCGCTGGCTAAATTTGAAAGCCGCAAAGGCATAACTTGGAGCAGTATCCTGCGCTGTTGGGGTTATGTTGGTCTAGGCAACCTTCTCGGCTCTCTACTTGTTGCTTTCCTTATTGCTCTCACATTCACAATGAACTTCAGTGTAGAAGCAGGTGCAGTAGGCCAAAAATTCATTGGCGCGGCAACAGCACGTACTGTGGGTTACGCGGAACATGGTATGAATGGTTGGATCACAGTGTTCGTTAAAGGCATTCTTTGTAACTTGATGGTTTGTCTGGGTGTTATTGGTAACATGACAGCGCGTTCTGTAGCAGGCAAAATTGCAGCGATGTGGCTACCAATCTTTATCTTCTTCGCACTAGTGTTTGAGCACGCAGTCGTCAACATGTTCCTATTCCCATTAGGAATGATGTTAGGCGCTGATTTCAGTATCGCGACTTGGTTGAATTGGAACCTTATCCCAACAGTTCTGGGGAACTTAGTTGGTGGTCTTCTATTTACGTGTGTTCCTCTGTACCTGACTCACACAAAAACGGCTCCTGCAATTGACGTTGAAAACGATGCTGAAATTTATGCTGAACCAGCACTAAGCACTAAATAACCATCTTGTCTGGCCTCTGTGCAAAAAGCTCGGGGCCAAATTTGAACAAATAGGCGTTGCTATGACCACCAATCACACATCATTAAACCGCGGCTTTGTTTCTCTTGTTGGTGCAGGTCCGGGGGATCCCGATCTGCTTACAGTCAAAGGCCACCGCGTAATACAACAAGCTGATGTCGTGGTCTATGACAGGTTGGTATCGCCAGAAATTCTGGCATTGGCAAGCCCTGAGACAGAAATGATTTATGTTGGTAAACAGCTCGACTTCCACTGTGTACCGCAAGATCAGATTAATCAGATTCTGGTCGATAAAGCGCAGGTCGGAAAACGTGTCGTTAGGCTAAAAGGCGGTGACTCGTTTATTTTCGGGCGTGGTGGTGAAGAACTGGAAGAGCTGGCCAAGTATGGCATCAAATATGAGGTTGTACCGGGTATTACAGCTGCTGCAGGAGCCACTGCCTATGCAGGGATCCCGCTTACTCACCGTGATCATGCACAAAGTGTTCAATTTATTACCGGCCATGTACAAAAAAATGGCCGGGAAATTGACTGGCCCTCATTGGCACAATCAAACAATACACTGGTGTTCTATATGGGGTTAAAGCAAAGTGGTTACATTAGCGACAAGCTCATCACACACGGTTTAGCCGCAGACACCCCTTGTGCCATTATCGAAAACGGCACTCGCAAGGAGCAACGGGTACTCACAAGTAGTTTGGCTAACCTACCAGTAGTAGCAAAAAGCGCTCAAAGCCCTGCTTTGATTGTTATCGGCAGCGTGACGACATTGAGCGAATCATTGCAGTGGTTCAATCAAGAGTAATCGAGTTAGTTTGTTAATTTAAGGGGCACTTAATTGTGCCCTTTCACTGGCTTCTATACCATCTTAGCTTCGAGCGGTGACTCCAACCTTTTCTGGCTTAGTCTTTCCGTACTTATTGACCGCTAAATTAGCAATCACCATACCCAACAGCATTGCAGCGATAAACACCAGCATCGACGGATTCAGCCCTGATATTGATGTGACAGCAGGCCCCGGACATATCCCCGCAATCCCCCAGCCTAAACCGAACAATACAGCTCCACCCACCAGCTTCTTATCAATCATATGATTATTGGACAACCTGAAGCGTTCGCTACACACAGGAGCAGTACGTTTTTTTATCACCAATAAATAGATGGGCATAAATACTGCCAGTGCCCCGCCCATCACAAACATCAAACTCGGATCCCATGCGCCGGTAATATCTAAAAAACCAAGAACCCGGTCCGGGTCGACCATACCCGAAATCATCATCCCCAAACCAAACAAGGTTCCGGACACGAGTGCTATTAACTGTGAGGCGACTGCCTGTGACAAGTTTTTCATTATCAATCTCCGAGTAAAGGTGAATTAGAGCAAATGCAAACGGACAAACACGGTTGCAACAGCCACGGCCATAAATACGCATGTGGCAACAATCGAGCGTCCTGACAAACGCCCCATTCCACAAATGCCGTGTCCGCTGGTACACCCGTTACCGATTTTCGTCCCTATCCCGACCAATAGCCCTGCGATTCCCACCCAAAAGAAAGAAGAGACAGGTAGTGACTGGGGTAATTCAAAACCCAACTTGGGAGCCAACAGTGCGCTAAAAACCATGCCGATAACAAACAAGACTCGCCATAACACTTCACCATTTTCTGGCTTCAGCAGGCCTGAAACAATACCGCTGATCCCGGCAATTCTACCGTTTAACAACAACAACAGGCTTGCGGACAAACCTAACAGCACCCCTCCGAACAAAGCATCCCACGGAATTTCAAACTCCATCACACTCTCCTCCAGTTTCGCTTTATACAATTAAAAAGCGCTCTTTAAATTAGAGATTACTAAAGTATGATTTTTAGTCAAGAGTAAATTAGATAAAATTAAATTAGACTTTGCTAATTAATGGTTTTATAGTGATATCTATTGCTAAAGCACAAGGCGAATTGTCACTTTTCCAGCCCAGCGCTATTTCCAGCATTATCAATTCTTACAGGAGAGTGTAATGACCAAAATCCTCATCGTCGGTGGCGTGGCTGGCGGCGCGTCAGCAGCTGCACGCGCTCGTCGTCTCAGCGAAGATGCACAGATCATCATGTTTGAACGAGGCAACTTTGTGTCGTTTGCAAACTGCGGCTTGCCTTACCACATAGGCGGCGACATCAAAGATCGAAGCAAACTGCTGCTTCAGACTCCAGAAAGTTTCCTAGCCCGCTTTAATGTTGATGTTCGGGTAATGAACGAGGTAGTTGGCATTGATCGTTCTAAAAAAACGGTAACTGTCCGCAATACCCTTGATAACAGTGAGTATGTTGAAGCTTACGACTTTCTACTATTAAGCCCCGGTGCCGCACCTATCGTTCCGCCAATTCCAGGTATTGATAACCCGCTTACCCACTCCCTACGTAACATTCCAGACATGGATCAGATCCTTAAAACGATCGAAATGAATAAGCCTGAACACGCAACGGTCGTTGGTGGCGGATTTATTGGTCTGGAAATGATGGAAGCATTTCACCAGTTAGGCATCAAAACATCGCTAATTGAAATGGCCGATCAGGTAATGACGCCAGTTGATAGAGAAATGGCAGGATTTGCGCATCAAGAAATCCGCGATAAAGGCATTGATCTTCGCTTAGGTGTCGCTCTTGAATCTGCCGAATACATCCCTAGTGGCTCTATTGCCAACGAGGATGCAGGTGAGAGCGCTGAACATCAGCACCTATGTGGTGAGCTTACGCTTCACCTGAATAATGGCGAGTCATTCAACACCGACATCTTAATCATGGCCATCGGCGTACGCCCTGAAACCACATTAGCTTCTGAAGCAGGATTAAAGATTGGTGAACTAGGCGGTATCTATACCAACGAATCAATGCAAACCAGCGATCCCTCGATTTATGCGGTGGGTGATGCCATAGAAGAAGCCGATTTCGTGACCGGCAACCCAACTCTGGTTCCGCTTGCAGGTCCGGCAAACCGCCAAGGGCGTATGGCGGCCGACAACATGCTTGGTCGCAACGAAACCTATCAGGGCACACAAGGAACAGCGATTTGTAAGATCTTCGATCTGGCCGTTGCCTCGACCGGTAAAAATGAAAAGACACTCAAGCGTGAAGGCATCCGCTTTGAGAAGGTTTACGTTCATACCGCAAGCCACGCAAGCTACTACCCTGGAGCTGAAATCGTATCGTTCAAAATGCTGTTCGATCCAGAAACAGGCAAGATCCTTGGTACGCAGGCTGTTGGTAAAGATGGCGTAGATAAACGCATCGATGTCATGGCCGTTGCCCAACGTGCAGGCATGACCGTAGAGCAACTTCAGCACCTTGAGCTGACTTACGCGCCTCCGTATGGCAGTGCGAAAGATGTGATCAACCAAGCTGCATTTGTCGCAAACAACATCATCAAGGGTGACGCAACGCCAATCCACTTTGATGAGATTGATGAATTATCTGATAACCAATTACTGTTAGATGTACGCAACCCAGCTGAACTTGAGAATGTTGGTTACATCAAAGGCTCAATAAACATTCCGGTCGACAGTCTGCGTCATCGCATGCATGAGCTGCCTAAAGACAAAGAAATCATTGTGATTTGCCAAGTTGGGTTACGCGGTAACGTCGCCTATCGCCAGCTCGTCAACAACGGTTATAAGGCACGTAACTTAATTGGCGGGTATCGAACCTATAAGTTTTCGAAAGCATAAACATAGAAAATATTTTCAATAGACACCATTGCTGTGCTCCAGTCGTACAGCAATGGTGGCGAGTTCATTACCACTTAGTGCAAAAACGTATCCTTTTCACTGGCACTGAACGCAGTTAAATCACCTGCAGGGTTTATAAGGTGAGGCAGGATTTTCGGTAAGGCCAGTTCAATATCTTCATCTTCTACCTGATTGATTGTCGCGTTATACCATCCCAGCAAGCCAAGTACGGCATAACCGATTGCATCATCGCTATCACGGTGTTCAAGGATAGTCTGCAAGAAGCGTAAAATCGTTTTATCGTTGGATTTCGTCTGTTTAAGAGCCTCGTTGTAGATAACCGATGCCTCGTCCACTAGCCCTTCAAATTCAGTTTCAACCGCGACCTTGAAGGAGCCACCATCAACAGAAATTTTCATATCAATATCACCAGAATAAATCGTGGAACGATAGTAACTAAAAAGTGGAAAATTGTCGTTCTAAGTACTAGTAATTGTTTGATAAAAGCCTAAAGCAAATTGCTTTAGGCTTTTTTAAACACAGTTCCACCAATAAATGCTAGCGATTAGCGCCAGTAGCCAGAGTGAGAACCATAACCTTTATGTTTGTCTGAGCTATCATCCTCATCTTTCTCATAATCGTCCGATGAATCGCTGTCATCCGATGAGTCATAATGACGGTGACTATGATGCTTCCAGTTGTAATCTCTTCCGTAACGTTCTTTGTACCAGTCATACCAATACGGACGCTTGAACTCTATCTTTTCCAAGTTAAGGACAAATAGGCAATCAAAGAAAATAGGTTCTCCAACTCCCCCACCGAAATCAGTTAAGTTCACCATTCCCGACAACCTAACGGTACCTTGGTACCAGGCGAAGTCACCTGACGTTTTGATCACCGCGTTCTCGTCACTGGATGCACCTGTAATGTGTGTTATTTTCTCACCATCCGGTGTCACTATCGGCTCATTTGCTTGTTGGACCGTTGTGTTACCACGGGTCACAATTTGGCCATTGGGGAAATTAAAGAAAGTAGTCCCAACAAGTTGAAGCCCCCCGTTTGGACCGTTATCAATGTTGGACAAACAATCTGTTGCCGTACCCACAAGCTCACCCGTCGCGATTTCTTTCAAATCGACATCAAAGCAAAATGCAGGATCTGGCTGCTCATCTCCATCAATGTCGGGAACATCCATTTCGTACATTTCACCCTTACCTACCAAATTCAGGGCTAAGCGCTGTTTACTGTCTGCGTCATCTTCATCACCAGAATGCTCTTTCTGCTTGTAGTCAGAATGTTCATCCTTGGTGTCATACTCTGTATTATCATCGCCTGCATCGTCTTCATCTTTATAGGAATCATCAGAAGAGTCTTCAACAGATCCATCATAAGAGTTGTATTCATCACCACTATCATTATCAGTATCGGTGTTCGTATAGCTGTCACTTTCATATGACGAGTAGTCATATGAGTCATATTCATCATCTGATGCGACGGCAAAACCAGAAAAACCAATACATACCGTCAGCACTGACAATGCTACCTTATTCATTTTCATCACGATTCTCCACGAACCTCTAGTGATATCTTTGATATTTATATGGCCAACTAAAATAACAAAGCGACGCCATTTAACTCCTTGCCATTAATCTACTTTTTCAGAAAAAACCACGCCTCCTCCAAACACAATAATATGGAAGTAAATAGGTTAGCTTTGTTCAGACTAATTGTAGATGTAATTGAACCATCTGATGATGTTCTATATTAGGGGCGATTTTTTACAACGCACTGAATAAACTAGTCATTTTCTCAGATAGAATAAGAAACAGATGCTAACTATCTATTCTCAGTTCTCATTATTAAGAATAACCAGATATAAGTAATTGAATTAAAATCAATAACAAAAAATAGTGGGCAAGGGCAATATAACTTAATTACGTTCAGTACTACAATATATACTTTTTTGATTGGAGAATAGAACTACCTCAGTGAAGAATAATACCAAGTATGAGTACAAAAAAGACTAAAAGCTTATATAAGTGAACTAGAAATGAAAGTTAAGCATTATCATGACATGAACCGAGTTCGCTTTTATATTCCTGGTCAGAAAGCATCTGCTTCTTGACGCTGGAATCTGCCAATTAAAAGCACTAGTGCCTATCTATAGTAATAGGACACTAGCAGCAAAACTCTGCACTCCAGACAAGTCTCCCTGGGGATCTATGAAAGCCAATCAACTAATGATGCCACAACAAAGTGCTCATACCTTAAACTGCCCAACGGAATCAGAGTCAATATCCTTAGGGTTTAATCCGTATTCATTGCTGCCGGGATGGCTGTCCTGAGCAAAGAAATAAATCAGTACCAACGCACCGATCAGAGGGATTAAACCAAGCAACATCCACCAGCCATTGCGCCCTGTATCATGCAGGCGCCGCACACCAACAGCAATACTCGGAACAAGAATGGCCAGAGAGTAAAATGTACCCAGAACACCAGCTCCCTCACCCGCACCTGGATTCCCCATCGCATTATCGATAAAGGCAAGAGCAATACTGATAATGATGTTGATGAGGAAGAAGTACCAATATTCTTGCCTGCGTGCCCTTCCCCTAAACACGGCATAATTTTTCAGGACATGGAAATACCAATTCATGATTCAACCTTCATATAAATAATTACTGAAAGTATATCCACTGCTTTCAATTCTGTTTTCTCTGATATTGAACAAACCCCTTATGACGTAGTCCTAAACTTAGAGAGGACAGATATAAGGAGCTAACTTGTGACCATGAAATTACTCGCTACTGCAACACTGATTTGTTGTACATATTCTGCTGAAGCTAATACCAAGCTTGACGAGCATATATTCTCCCCTGATCAAGGCGTCATTTGCGATCACAAAGCGGGATTCTGCGTCGACAGTTACGGTATCTCTATGGCCTTCACCAAAGAGTTTCTCGGACAGGCAGCACAAGACAAGATGATGAAAATGATCAATGACGTGGGCACGAAGAATTTCGATACCAGTCGGTATTCATTAAGCAATAAGGTCTATTGCGACTCCGCCCAGAAAGCCTGTTTTACCGATCGGTACCAAAAGCAGCCACAAGAGAATTACAGCCAAATCCTGTTCAATTAGTCATGATTTGCGAAAATCACTGGCGACTAGATACATCTTTAAAAGAACTGGCTCATCGACAAGTAACGATTACGGATGTGATCTATCAGCAAGCGGATCTTCTGCGATGGCTGGCGGGTATACGGGTAGACAGCATAGATCCCAAGCTTCTTTCCTACCTTGTCAGGAAAGAGATCAAGCAACTTACCGTCAATCAAATCGTGGTAAACCAGACAACGGGGAACATAGGCAATGCCATACCCACCTAATGCAGCTTTACGGAGTGCCGTGGCGTTATCGGTCGAAAAATTACCTTTAACATGCAAAATGTAATTCCCCTGTTCACCGAGAAACTGCCACTCCGCTGCACCTGTCGTCTGATAGGCATATTGAAGACAATTATGGTCAACCAAATCCTCTGGCTCCATCGGCCTGCCCAGCCGGGCAACATAAGCCGGGGCTGCACATATAACCCATTGGGAATCGAGTATATGCCTCGCAATCAAGCTTGAGTCTTCCAGATAACCAGTACGGATCACCAAGTCATAACCATCTTCGACCAAGTCAACAAAACGATTATTCAGCGACATATCAACCGTCATACCGGGATGAAGCGTACAGAATTCGGCCACGGCATCAGCCAACAAGAGGTCTCCGGAGATAGTCGGCACTGACATTTTGACATGCCCACTGACTTTTTCACCGTAACCACTGACCGCGTCAACGGCTTCTAATGCTGCCTGCTTCACATTTTTAGCACCGAGGTAAAGTACTTTCCCCGCTTCACTAACGGTTAACTTTCTGGTTGTCCGGTACAAAAGCTGCACGCCAAGATCGTCTTCTAACCTTGCGATACGCTTGCTAACCACTGAGTTTGTAAGGGAATTTAATTCAGCGACTTTGCTGAATGACCCACATTCCACCACTTGGGCAAAGAGGATCAAGTCATCGGTTTTAGCCATCATTTATCAACTTTTGGAATTAATCTTTTTCATTATTTCCCTATATCAAAAAAAAATAAAGGGTTATTGTCACACGACATTAACAAACACCCTACAATCCATAACAAGACCTGAGAAGGTCTGAAACGAAACAGCTGTACGAAGGATGTACTACCATGAATGATACCCTACTTGCGTTACTCGCTTTTTCACCCATAGTGGTCGCTGCAGTTTTGCTGGTCGGCCTTAACTGGCCAGCTAAACGAGCTATGCCTGTGGCCTTTCTACTCACTGTCGGCATTGCCCTTTACTTCTGGGATATGTCTGCCAACCGAGTTTTCGCTTCAACCCTACAAGGACTTGCTATTACCGTTGCGGTACTCTGGATTGTCTTTGGTGCCATTTTCTTGCTTAACACCCTTAAGCACACTGGCGCTATAGCCACAATCAGGAGTGGCTTTACCGATATTTCAACCGACAGGCGTGTACAGGCAATCATCATCGCCTGGTGCTTCGGTTCATTTATTGAAGGCGCCTCTGGTTTCGGTACACCTGCTGCTATCGCCGCCCCTCTTTTAGTTGCTATCGGTTTCCCGGCACTTGCTGCAGTTGTTATGGGTATGATGATCCAATCTACTCCGGTTTCTTTCGGTGCCGTCGGTACCCCAATCATTGTCGGAGTGAACAAAGGTCTTGATACGCACAATATCACCGAGAGCTTAGTTGCAAACGGTTCAACCTGGGATGTTTACCTTCAGCAAATCACCACTAATGTTGCTCTGATCCATGCCACTGTCGGCACATTAATTCCAGTGTTCATGGCAATGATGCTGACCCGTTTCTTTGGTAAAAATAAGAGCTGGAAAGAAGGTTTAGAAATTCTGCCATTCGCCATCTTTGCCGGTCTAGCGTTTACTATTCCTTATGCACTGACTGGCGTGTTCCTCGGTCCTGAATTCCCGTCTCTAATCGGTGGTCTGGTTGGTCTGGCTATCGTAGTAACTGCTGCCAAGAAAGAGTTTTTGGTACCGAAAAACCATTGGGACTTCGAGAACGAAGATAAGTGGCCTACCGAATGGTTGGGCTCATTGAAAATGGATCTGAGTGCCAGTGAGAAAAAGCCGATGAACATGGCTCTTGCTTGGGCACCATATGTTCTATTAGCCGTCGTACTTGTTGCTAGCCGTGTAAATGCAGACTTCAAGAACTTCCTGAAAAGTGTCAGCCTGTCCTTTGGTGACATCCTTGGTGAAGCTGGCGTTAGCGCTGCAATTCAACCCCTATATCTACCAGGTGGGATCTTGGTATTTGTTGCCCTATTAGCTGTACTACTTCAATCTCGCCAAGTTTCACCGCTAGTGAAAGCCTTTGGAGAATCAAGCAAAACGTTAATCGGTGCAGGTTTCGTATTGGTATTCACCATTCCAATGGTACGTATCTTCATCAACTCAGGCGTCAATGCTTCTGACCTTGCAAGTATGCCGGTAACAACAGCAAATTTTGCATCAGGTCTGGTTGGTGAATTCTTCCCGGCGCTAAGTGCAACTATCGGTGCTCTGGGTGCGTTCATCGCTGGCTCAAATACAGTATCAAACATGATGTTTAGCCAATTCCAGTTTGAAGTTGCACAAACGCTAACCATCTCGAGCGCAGCCGTTGTAGCACTCCAGGCAGTCGGCGCTGCGGCAGGTAACATGATTGCAATTCACAACGTGGTCGCTGCTTCGGCAACCGTAGGCCTACTGGGTCGCGAGGGTGCCACCCTACGTAAAACAATCATCCCTACATTCTACTACCTCATCGCTACCGGACTGATTGGCCTTGCCATCGTCTATGGCTTCCACATTACCGACGCGCTGATGACGAAGTAACTCACTTGTTAATTAGTACACGGATAAGTCACTAACGACCAGCAATACAGCTATTTCATTCGGCACCAGTGAGAAAGAGACGCTTCCCAGGGCAATCTCTCGCTGGACCGGATGGAATAGCTAACTGCTTTCAAGGAGTTCATGATGCGAATCTACCCTGCCAAGCCGGAAAAAGTTTATTTCTACGCAACCTGTCTGGTCGACATGTTCGACCCCGAAGCCGGTCTTGATGCCATTACGCTGTTGGAGCAGCAGGGAATCGAGGTTATTTTTAAAGAGAAACAGACCTGCTGCGGCCAGCCAGCCTATAGTTCAGGCTATGATAGCGAAGCCAAGCAAGTCGCCCTCAGCCAGATGGCTCTATTTGAAGAGCAATGGCCGGTCATCGTTCTATCCGGATCCTGTGGCGGTATGATGCACCACCACTATCACCGCC
>Ga0209272_10002148_pt1 | contig 11327 bp, 6 predicted proteins | sample tdDd002_FD_187125 | JGI IMG/M metagenome (GOLD analysis project Ga0209272, IMG submission 187125) | Marine sediment microbial communities from the Atlantic coast under amendment with organic carbon and nitrate - tdDd00.2 (SPAdes)... | ecosystem: Environmental > Aquatic > Marine > Coastal >... | reverse complement strand
TTTCGATGCCAGTTCGAGTTCTTATCCATTCGTCTGAAGTATCAACGATTTTCTCTAAGTCAAAGTTGGTCATTTCTTGCTCAGGCAAGTAACTACCAGTACCAATAATACCCACATTTCTAAAATCACGATGCATTTAAATCAGCTCCTAACTTGCTTGAACCTCCGCCGCGATTTTATCAACCACACCAGATGCCGCTGTTTTTTCAGCGTACCTGATTGCATTCATAAAAGCCTTGGCATTAGAACTGCCATGCGCCTTAACAACCAGACCTTTAACACCTAGTAGCGGAGCGCCACCATACTCTGTATAGTCCATACTCTTTTTCATGTCACCCAGACCGTTTTTCACCAACAAAGCAGCTACTTTAGTCAGAGGCGATTTCATAAAGATTTCTTTTATCATAGTTGTAAACGACTTTGCAACACCTTCAGAAAGCTTGAGAATAATATTGCCCGTAAATCCATCACATACAATAATATCCGTTGCGCCATCGGGAATATCACGTGCTTCCACGTTTCCAATGAAGTTCAGATTTGTTTCTTTCAGCAAGTCGTACGCTTCAATAACCAGACTGTTGCCTTTGCCTTCTTCGTGACCGATATTCGCAAGGCCAACCCGAGGGTTATCAATTCCAAGTACGTTTTGAGCATAAAGACTGCCCATGATTCCAAACTCTTTTAGATTTCTAGGTTTGCAATCCGCATTTGCTCCAGCATCCGTAAGAATAGACATGCCATTCTTTGTTGGATAAACCGAGCATAACGCTGGCCTGTCTATGCCTTTAATTCTACCGACTTTCAGAAGGCCTCCAGCTAGAAGCGCGCCTGTGTTGCCAGCAGAAATGAATGCGTCGTACTCGTTCTTACGTAAACCATCAAGTCCAACGACCATTGATGAGTCCTTCTTGGATTTAATCGCCCTAACAGGCTTATCTTCACCCGTTACAACTTCTGAAGTGTGAACCACACTAATCCGTGCTGCATCATACTTATATTTCTCTAATTCTCGATTGATTGCTTCCTCATCACCGATAAAAACGATTTCTGATTCGATATGAACCAAGGCATCAATAGCGCCTTTAACCGTTTCAAGTGGTGCGTGGTCGCCGCCCATCGCATCAATTGCTATTTTCATTTTAAGCCTCCATTACCCAACATTAAGCGCTGTCAAAATAAATTTTGACCTAAACACTTGATCTGTATTCACATTAATTTTAACGTGAACAAAATATTCACTACCTCGCACTCGTGTTAGTTCCGCTTTCGCAACAAGCTTTTGTCCTGCTGCAACTGGGACACGGTACTTCATGTTTGCAACGCCTGTGATGCACACATTTGCGTCGACAACCGCCATAGCAAGTGACTCTGCCATAGCAAAGATGTAGTGACCTTTTACGATTCGTGTTCGTTGAAACGCCATTGTATCATCAGTCTGGAGGAACGAAATCGCCCGCTTGTTCAATTCAAGATCAATCAATTCACCGACGATCTCCGCTTGTCCAAGTGTACGGACTTTTTCGTAATTATTTGTAGCAACAGACTTTACACGTTCCCTAAGTTCAGGGATGTTTAACGACAATCGGTCCAAACGAATCGTCTGAATGCTCACTTCAAATTTCTCACTCAACTCTTCGTCCGTTAAGAACGGGTCTGTTTCGAGAATATTTAAAAGAGATTCATGTCGTTCTTTCTTTTTGAGCTTTGCCATAAGATCCACTCCAAGTCTTAGTACTAATTTTTAGCACCTGCTACTAACACTGAGTATAAACATTCCTAAACCATTCGTCAATAGATTTTACGAATTTTTTAAGACTTAATTTTATAACCTGGTACTAATAGCTGGGTGTTCAACATATATTATACCACAACAGTGGTCATTTGATCGAGTATTACGAAGCTTTTCAGTACTATAATGCATAAAAATAAGGCGTCCGGATTACGGACGCCTTATTTAGGTTACAATTCAGTTACTCAATGATTGTTTTAGAAGCTTCCAGGCAGTGCTGGTCTTGATTTCAAGTTGAAGTTAAGACCATCAACTCGCTCCTTACCTTGCTGTGATTCACCTGATAACATCCACTTAGCTTGTGACGTGATCATAAGACCATCAGTTAATGCTTTATTGTCGTTATCTTTATCATGGATAACACCAAGAGCATATTGTAGGTCACCAGACTCAATCGTTTGTACTTTTACCTGTGATGCATCTGTTATGAAATAATTGTCCGTATTGTTATTGTACATTTCAACAACGGCTGCAAGAACTTTCTTTTGCTTATCATCATTTCGTGTTACCTCTCCAATTGCACTTTCATAGATTGGAGATTCAACGTTAACAGCTACATTTGTCAATACTCGCGCATAATAGATTTCACCTTTAGCGAACGTTAGAGACTCTGGTTTAACTGTAATTTGGTATCCATACTCTCCCGCCTCAGGATTAATAATTGTCTTCACACTTGTGTTTGAAGGTTGGATTTTTCCACCATTTAAAACGTCAGGATCTACAGCCGGATCATCTCCCTCTTCTAATTTGAAGAGCTGAATTGTTGGATAGTCATAGCTTAAGTACTCATTACCAACAAGTGAAAAGACGAATTCTGGATCTGTAACATTGGTATCCTTAATTTTAAATACAACAGATGTGTTAATCGGATCTTCGTAGTATATCGTTTTAGCACTTTCAAGTTTTTCATTTGACTGACCCGCACCTGGGTTGATCCCATAGAATGAGTCTGAAATTTCTGCATAGTACTTCTTAAGCATTTCAATCAGCTCATTGTAGTCTGTTATTGGCGTTTCGCCATCCTCAATATCCTTTACGTAGTCATCAACAAAATCTTCGTCAGCAAGATGCTTATCTCCTGACTTGAGTGCATTACCAAGAATATTTAAGAAATCTTGATGTTCTTTACCCGTTGATAGCGAAGTGCTATCTTCAAGATCTGCAACATCATACCTAGAACTTGTTTTCCAAGGAATAGAATCATCCTTAGCATATTGAATAATATTCTGTTCTGCAGTCGTTCTCCAGTTTGTTTTAGCTGAAGGAGTAAGCGGCTCGGCATCATTTTCACGGTACATAACATTAAACGTTTGCACTGTGCTTGTAAACGTAATATCTAACGTTTTGAAGTATGATGAATCTTCATTCGATACGTCATTTTCAGGCGTCATATATGGCTTGTAGTTGCTAATAACATCTAAGTTCACTGCCACCTCATAGCCAGGAAGACCGTAAACTGTTACAGTTTTCAGCATTTCTCCCGTTTCACCTGAAACCATCTGAATTTCAATGCGATTGTTTTTAGTAATTTGTTTGCTATCAAATTTATCCATCGCATTTTGAATTGCAGTTTCTGCAGCTGTGATTTGTGCAGCTGTTGATCCTGTATTATCAAGCACCGCATTTGCTGCATCAATAGCTGTTTGTAGATCGCTCTTTGATCCAGACTCAAATTCATCTGGTTGATATCCATCTGAAGCAGACCCCTCTGTTGATCCGCTATATTTGCCTTCTGCTTCCTTAACCAATCGATTCAATTCTGTGATGATGTAAATCACGTTTTGGTTCTTTTCTTGATCACCAAAGACCACATCTACTGGAGACTGCTTCGGTGTGTAGTAATTATTCGAAACTGGCGTATACGAAATTGTGAAGCCACTCGGCGCAAACTTCATCAATTCTGAACCTTCGCTTATCGTAACTGGATTACCTGACTCGTCGATAAATTTTAGTGTTACTTTATTTCGAACACTGTCATTATCACTAACCAAAGTTAACTCGAAGTCATCCAGTCTATTTTGTAGTTCAGTTGCAATTCGCTCTTTATCAGAATTACTCGTGTTTGAATTATTATTAGCATCATTCGCAACTTTTAAGTATTTTTTTAAAGCCTCATATTTTTCTTTATCATACTGATTTGGCAAATAGAACCCATCGCTATTTGGACCTAGTGAATAATCCTTAGCGAGTACCGCATTAACGATTTCAATCATTTTAGGTAAATCAGCTGAGTAGACCAGATCAAGCGTCTGAGCTGTAGATCCAAACACAAGAGTTATCAGTTCACCTTCAAGTCGAGTATAACCATCGATAGCAATATCTAGCTTATAATCATAATTGTCTTCGCCATCTGGCATTGGGCCATAATACGTAATTGGCTCAAGATGTATTTCGCCTTTTTTATCTTCATAAGGCAATACTTTTCCAGATTCGTCCTTAAATGTTAATACAATAGCATTATCGGAAATCACTTTTCTAGAAATAAATCTATCCATAGCGTTGTTCAGAGTTTTAAGTTCAGCTGTAATTTTCAAGTCATCATCAGATGTCGTTAAAACAGTTTCAACCGATTCGATGATTTTCTGGAATATAAACTTTGATCCTTGTTCATACTCATCGATGTCATAAAGGTCATTTTCTATCAATTCATCATTTCCAAGACCTTCTTTTGCACCGTTATGAAGAGCCCAAGATTCATTAATCAAGTTCTCTAGTTCTGCCTTTATTTTCACCAAGTAAGGTGTTTTAACAGAAATTGTCTCTGAGTCATCTGAGAATTTATACTCATTATTTGTAACAGCTTTAACTTTAAAGTATTTAAATCCTACTTGATCAGCAAGTTTGTCAACGTCTGCGGAGTAGTTAAAAGTATTTGTACTCGAACGAGCAAATTCTGTTGTTGAAGCAGCCTCGTTACCAGCGTAGATAATGTACTCTACAGCACCGTCATAGCTATCCCACGTCAAATTAATATTCGAACCATTTAAGCTGCCTGCTAAGTTTTCTACTTTCCCTAAAACCTGCACTTTTGGATCATCAGCTTTAAGCCCATGTCCAGCATGCATACTAGGTGTAGATCCTTCAATCGCAACCTCGTAGAGTTCAACTGAAGCAAGATCAACAGATGAAGATATATGAGCGTACCCCTTTGCTTCAAGTACCACTTCAACGTCTCCACTATGTTTTAATACATATGCTTTACCTTCTTCAAAACTAAATCTAAATAGGTATTCTTCACCTAGATCTGTATACACGAAGTTCTCTGGCTTGCCTAAAACTCTATGTTCCGCTACCGCGTCTTTACTGAATCCACCATCTTTCACGTATCTAACTATGACGTTTAACGTGTCAAGCGTTTTGAATTGAGATGGCAAGTCAACTGTTTTCAGATTACTTGTTGCGGTCAATTTAACATCTGAAGCATCAATGGTATTGTCTGCTGATAAATAGACCTCATACTCATCGACTCCTTCCGCTGGAGCCCAGGTTATTTGAAGTTCCTCATCAATTTGTTTGGTGCTTATGTCCACAACAGCTTCAGGTTGCTTCCATTTACGCTTTAACTGACCATTCACTTCTTGGATATCTTGGAACGTTAATGCTGTATTCCACGTGATGACTTCTCCAATAAGGCCATCAAACTGGCCATCACTGTTTCCGTTTACCACGACGAAATTGTGCGGATAAATCGTATCATCATTAATCCAACCAACGCCTGCTGGATTTGGATGACTATATTGTTTGTCCACATCACTTAACACTCTACTTGTTTCAAGCTCTATGAAGTCACCATTTACATATGCTTTATATGTTCCAGAAACTGCATCATGCACCATGTAGGCTGCGTATACTGTATTTGGTTCCACTGAAGTTAACCTAATTGATCTATGCTTATTGGTTTTCCATTCAACTTTGTTGTATACCATCGCATAAAGACTTGGTACATTTTGATCGTCAGGTGCAATAACGAAGTTATAGCCTCTAACATTTCCACCTTCTTCAAAGATGTACTGAACATCTGAAATATTATTGCCCGTTTCAAATACAACAGCCATTGATTTCTTTAAGAATTCCGACGCGTTAATATCTTCATGGGAGGCAATATTCATACCGCCATCATAATCTGTAAATTTCACAGCACGTTTACCATTTATTCCATCAGCAACAAGTGTTGGAGCACCGTCTTGTGCAACCGCTGAATTATCATAACCTGCGCCATCGTGCCACACAGGAATACTGTCTCCATCTGTAACGCTCAAATCTACTTCATTATTTCCATCAAGGTCAAAAGCGTCTAAATGTAATCCTTTTTCCTTATTGTAGTCCAAATCATCATCTGAACCATTGATTGTTATTACTAGACTTGATCTATCTGATTGTGTATTATCCAAATACTTTGATTGATATTCGAAAGTCTCAGTTAATGTTTCACCTTCATCTAGATCTAATAGAACATCAAGTTTTCCGTTAAGAATATAAATGTATGATCCATCAGGTTTTATTAACAAAACTCCATAGTCCCCATACACTTTTGTATAGTCACCATTATCAGGATTAATAGTCTGTCCATTAATTTCAGATACATATTTTGTACTATCACCTAAGTCATTAAACAGAACGTTATTACTAATCATAACTTCGCCTTGGGCTGATCCATAAATGCTGCTTGCACCTGCTCCAATTTGCATAATCTCTGTCCTTGCACCTGTTAATGGGTCAATTTTATCAATCTGCTTGTTAAATATAACAAGTAGATCTCCGTTCACAGATGCCATTCCATAAGTTGTACTTGGTATTGAGCTCACAACTCTAACTGTTTTGCTTTCAATATCCAACTCAACCATAATAGGATCTGAGCCATATGAATTCCCACGATAAGCCGCATAGTACAACTTCCCACCATGGAAAACAAGATCTCCCAACGACTGATACTGTGTGTTCATAATATTCGTAATGTTTCCAGTTTCTTCATTATAAAAATTCAGAACTGCATCTCTAACATAATAGAAGTTCCCAGACTCATCTACTGCAAGTGAATTGATATTTAGATTGTGTTTACTTAAATCCTTTTCAAAGATTACACTATCATCAATGTCTGAATAGAGATCGCCATTACCTATAACTCCATACAATGTTGTAAACTTATCGTTTGCAATGTCAAACCACGCTATGTCAGTATCAGCAATTTTTTCTGTAATTTTAACTTCTGGATCAATTTTGTAAATTCGCCCCTTGTGATCAGATGCATACAGAACTTTAACTTGATCTTCGGTCAAAGAAGCCGTACTCGTCTTAGAATCAAGTTGCTCGTGAGTGTTTGTAATTTCTATAGGAATTGTTTCACTAGTCTTATTACCACCGTAATTTGCTTCTACGGTAATCGATGGCGTACGAGTAACACTCATTGAAAAATTGTCAACACGTTGTTTATTCGAATAAGAGCCTGTAGATGCTGTAAATCCAAAATAAACTTCTGAATTATCGGCGAGATATTTATTAACAATATCTTGTTCTAGTGTTCCAACTTTTTTATTATCAAAATATACAGTAAGCTCTTTATCAGAAGCACTCCAAGTGATTCTCACATCATGCCACTTATTATCTTCAAGAAGAACGCTATGCGCTTTACTTGTCGCTCCATCATCCAACTTAAAACTAAGTGCAGTGTCATGATTCACACTACCACCACTGTTGAATGCAATATGATTTTCATAGTTTTTACCAAAGTATGGATCTTTCCCATACCACTCATCATTTTTATGTGTGTCAAATTCAATCCCTACAGAATTAGAGAAATAATCGGTTCCATAGTATCCCAACGATCCACCAGTCCAACCAACATAACTAGGATAGTTCGCGGTCAGTACGAATACCATGCCATCTGCACCAGACCGATTTTTCTCTTTCCCATAAAAACCTTCATAAGAAATATCAAAATCATAATTGAGGTCTATTTTTTCTTTTGAAAAAGCACCACTTCTCTCACTTTGCTTTTCTTGAGTTAACTTTATAAGCCCTTGTGCATGACTTGTGTCTCCAATATATCTAAAGTTCGTACCAATTGGAGTACTAGCCATACTTGAAGACTGTAGAAGTGTATTATCTTTTACGTATACAACGCCTGTATATGTATCAATTCCAAAAGCGCCATTATAATCATCTGTCAGTCTATAAGTAACTAGATTATCATCGTCGTCGTAGCCATCATGAGACGTATAACCGCTCCAAGGTTGAAGCGTAACTTTATCATAATGCCCCATCTTATACTGACTCAAATCTATGGCAAGACTGCTTTCATTATAATACTCATCTTTATTACCATACTTCACAAACCAACCGTCATAATTCTCACCGTATGGCTTATCTGTAGTTTTTACAACCACTCGATCATCACTATTTACATAAAGTAATAATTGTTTTTGATCAGAAATTTTTTCTATGTTTTTACCATTATACGAAACATCCACAATTGCATTTGATCCATTTTCAATAATCACTTTAAACGGTCCATTTGTAGGCTCATATGGATTTCGAGACTCATTGTAAAGATAGTTGTCAGATCCACCATCATTAACACCATCGATTTCCATATCGATACCTACAAGTGCACCGTTTGGCGCATATTTATTTACACTATTTTGCGTGATTGTATCCCGATCTGTCAGCTCAATATCATCTGCAAATGAAATCGATGGTACTGAAGATAGAATCATAGCTGCGGATACTAATAATGCGGTTATTCTTTTTAATCTCATATAGACCCTCCCACTATAGATTCTTCACGATGTTCATTGCTTCATCGTAACTAAAATCCTTCAATTCAACTGAATATACGATGCCTTGTTTCTCGAATACAACTCTATGAATGTTAATTTCACGAGAGTCTTTATAGGAGAGTACCAAACTTTCCTTTATAGCCACTTGCACAAACTCATCAAGTGACACATTAACGTCATCAGCAATTTGAATCGCCGCTTCAATTTTATCAACTGATTCTTCTATTACAATGATGCTCTTATACAATTCTGATCTGTGATAGTAGAAGTTTGTTTTAACATCCTCTTCATATGTATCCAGATATTGACTCTTGATAGTGCTTGGCAATGCCAGTCCTCGCAAACCTTGAAGGCTCATCATAACGATCCTATTCACACCATCCCACTCAGGTTTTACACCCATAGCTTCAGATACAAATGCAAGAGGAACAAACGTCCTACTCTCAAAGATCGTCGGAGCAGCATCAAGCATGACTGTCTTACCATTCATTTTCGCTTCTTTGTTGTTAATTTGAAGCCAAATCGTCCCTCCTGTCGGAGTTTGTGCTGTGATGCTCGCTTCATTCGGATTCCAAGTTGTCTCTACTCCGAACAAACCAAAAGTCTGTCTAAGCGGCATCATAGTTCTACCGTTCACAATGACTGCTGGTAATTCAACATTCTGTTCTTTGTCGAAAGAAGAAACCAGTTCTCCATCAACCATAACGCGCACTGGATCACTTGCTAATACTCTATAATCATCAGCAAATCCAACACCTGTGTTTAATGCAAGTAAAGCCCCCATTAGCATTATCACAATTATTTTTTTCATTTGTCATCACACCTACCTTTCTCTATTTATATATACATGACTATTTTACCATAAAACCAAGTGAAAATTCCCCTATCATTATCAATTTTAGAAATTCAACATACATTTTACTCTTAATCAATATCGACAACTATTTTAGATATCTTAGGGGTCAAATTAATACACGCACTACGAGCGTGTTGTCAATGATACTCCTACATCGCAACGATTATGTAATTTCAAAAAATAAAAAAAGCAATGGATATTCTTCCATTGCTTTCATGTCAAATATTACTATTTAACTGAAATTACTTCTACGCCTTTGTATTGACCGCAAGATGGGCAAACACGATGTGGAACCGTTGGCTCATGGCATTGCGGGCACTCGATAACGTTAGGTGCTGTCATCTTGATGTTAGCCGCTCTTCTCTTATCTCTTCTAGCTTTTGAAGTTTTACGCTTTGGTACTGCCATTTTCTACACCTCCTTATTTAACAAAGAAATCTTTGAGACCTTCCAGTCTCGGATCAATCTTCTCATTATCACAATCACAAGGGTCGGTGTTGAGGTCAGCTCCACACACCGGACATAATCCTTGGCAATCTGTGTCACACAGAACCTGCATAGGCATGGTAAGAAGGAGTTCCTCCTTAAGCACAGACTGCAGATCCAATTCACGATCTATCAGTATCTGCATAGCTTCGTGATCAGGGTCATCCCCTTGTCCTTCATGGATATCACGAGTTATGCGTCCTTCCACTGTTCTGGTGACGTCTTTTAAGCATCGATCACAACTAAAATCCACTTCCACTTCATATTCCAGATCTACAATAACGTCTTTATCGACTTTGTAAACTTGGCCATCAAGCTTGGCAGGTTTAGTATTCACAATACCATGGTCTGTTAACACTTCCGAGTCGAGTTCTATTTCTAACTTGATTGGAATTGTTTTGACTCTACCATTTAATACTTCTGAAACGTTGATTCGCAAGAGTATTCACCTCTTTACTGCAACACGAATATTATAAAATTCAGCATTGGGTTTGTCAAGTAATATTACTTGATATATCTTAAATTATTTTTTACTCACTTTCAAGTAAAATAATCAAAATTCACAAATTAAATTTGTAACCACAGTAGCTTAAACTTCCACGACCTTGTACCAGACTGCGTTACAGCCAATTACTCAGTCGAAATAAAAAACTGGAAGGCGCAGACGCCTCCCAGTCTGTTAATGAATTACTAAACTAGAGAAACTGTGTCGCGTGCGATCATTACTTCTTCATTTGTAGGAATTACAAGAACTTTTACTTTTGAAGACGGATCATTAACAAAAGCTTCTTTGCCTCGTGTTGCGTTTAGATCTGCACAAACATTAATGCCCATGAAATCTAGACCAGCACAAATGCTGCTTCTGTTATCAATTGAATTCTCGCCAAGACCAGCTGTAAAGATAACTGCATCTACGCCACCCATTACTGATGCGTATGCTGCAATGTACTTTTTAACACGATCGTCGAATACTTTAAGAGCAAGTTCCGCTCTTTCATTACCTTTAGCTGCTGCGTCTTCGATATCACGGAAATCACTTGAAACGCCAGAAATACCAAATACGCCTGACTTCTTGTTCATTAGTGTATCAACTTCAGCAATGCTCATGCCTTCTTTGTCCATAATGAATTTTACGATTGCAGGGTCAATATCTCCACAACGTGTACCCATTACAAGACCTTCAAGTGGCGTGAAGCCCATTGAAGTTGCAACTGACTTACCACCATCGATTGCAGTAACAGAAGCACCGTTACCAAGGTGACAAGAAATAAGTTTAAGTTCTTCTAGTGGCTTTTCAAGCATAGCAGCAGCTCTTTGAGCTACATACTTGTGGCTTGTACCGTGGAATCCGTATCTTCTGATACCGTATTTTTCGTATAGCTCATACGGTAGTGGGTAGATATAAGACTCTGCAGGCATT
>Ga0209272_10002147_pt1 | contig 11330 bp, 7 predicted proteins | sample tdDd002_FD_187125 | JGI IMG/M metagenome (GOLD analysis project Ga0209272, IMG submission 187125) | Marine sediment microbial communities from the Atlantic coast under amendment with organic carbon and nitrate - tdDd00.2 (SPAdes)... | ecosystem: Environmental > Aquatic > Marine > Coastal >... | reverse complement strand
CTGAAAGTACAGATTACTCTACTTTCCTTCGAAACGACAAATTGATTATCACAAAAGACAGTCTTCTGAAAACAAAAGAGATCATCAAGAAATACCATCCAAATCCTTTTAATTCAATTTCTGAAGCTGATTTTGACGCCCATATTAAACAGGTTGCAAAATCCTTTCCTAGCGATCCAATTTCTGAAACAGAATATCTTTATCAACATCGCAAAGCTTTTGATACCCTAACCTATGGCGATCCTCATTTTTTAATTTTACCACAATTAAGAAGATATCCTGAATATAAACTCAAGGGAAAGCACATAAAAGTTTGGCCATTCAAGATGATTTGTATTAACGATTCTTTAATCGTGAACGAAAGTTTAAATCCGCAATTGCAAAAAGGAGATTTACTCTTGTCTATCAACAACAGATCTGCCAAAGAAATTGTAAAATACACTTACCATCACCGGTTTATGGAGGCCACTTTTACACAGGCACAAAATCATTTTTGTTTTGCTCCCAACTACAATATTGAATTCCTGAGAAAAGGCAATAAGCACAAAATAAAAGTGACCGGAGTTCCTTTGCACAAATATCATTTTAAGGGAGAATATTTTCCTGAAAAGATGTATGATGCCTATCAAACGGGATATTTTGGTATTCACAATTTCGACAACAACAAATACATGATCAAAAAGCTTTCTAAATTTATTAAGAAGCTTCAAGCCAAAGGATATCAAAACCTTGTAATTGATATTCGTAAAAATCCAGGTGGAAGAGGTGATCGTTTCGATGAACTGATTTCTTTGTTTTGTGATAAAGATACTATTGATTATCAGAGTGAATGTAGAGTTAAAGTTTCAAAGACTACTCTGGATTATGGTTTCCCAGAAGATTCATTGGGAAAAGTTTGCAGTATTCCAGAAAGTGAATTGATACGAAAATGCCCATTACAACCAGAAAATTATCCTGGAAAAATGAACGTTTATGTATTGGTAAGTAAGTTCACTGCATCAACAGCATCTACTTTTGCCAATATCATTCAATACAACAAACTAGGCACTTTGGTTGGTGAACCTTTAGCTCATAATGCTCTGCGATATGGTGAGATTACAACCGCCAAATTAAGCCATTCTCTAATGGTTCTTTCAACCATGGAAATGGATGAATACAGTAATCAAATCAATGGAATTATTCAACCTGAAATTCTGATTCCTTACAAAGCAGATGAATACATGAATGGTGGTGATCCAATTTTGAAACACACTTTAGAACACATAAAATCAACATCAGGTTTATCCGCTAACTAAATCAAAAAACAAATCCCCTTTACAGCATTTATTAGCTATAAAGGGGATTCTTTATATTTTAAAGACATTGAAAAGTCCTAAGATTTCTTCTTAATCTTCGTCAGTTCCATCTTACGAATTCTAGCGCGAACGGCTCCTTTTGTTCTTTCGAGCTTAATAGCCATATCACCTACACTTAAGCCTTCAAAAAACATATTGATCAACTCATCGTCATCATTCCTGTTCCATTCTTTATAGGCTTCTTTGTGTTCCTTTTTTATCTTTCTAATCTTGTCAAAATCCTTTTGATCCATGACTTCTTAATTATGCTCTTTTTTTCCTTCTATTATTATTCGAAGAACCTGATCTGCCTCTTCTCCAATCCTTATTTCCTGAATTATTTGGTTTAGATGATCTTGATTTGGGTCTACTTCCTCTAGTTTTCAAAGGTTCTTCTTTTGGCAATTCTGCAATTTCATCAACCGAAAAAGGATGATCTTTAACTGCAGGAATCGTCTGCTTGATTAATTTCTGAATATCTTTAAGGTAAGGCAATTCATCCTCACTACAAAACGAAATAGCAGTACCACTGGCGTTTGCTCTACCGGTCCTACCAATACGGTGAACGTAGGATTCCGGAATATTTGGCAAATCGTAATTCACTACCAAAGCCAAACCAGCAACATCAATACCACGAGCAGCAATATCGGTTGCAACCAGTACTTTTGTTGTTCCTTCTTTAAAGTTACTTAAGGCTTTTTGTCGGGCATTCTGAGATTTATTACCATGAATAGCCTCAGTATGAATATCTGCCTTCTTAAGAATTCGGGTCACCTTATCGGCACCATGCTTAGTTCTTGAAAAAACCAAAGTAGAACCCAACTCCCTCGATTTTAAAAGGTGAGTCAACAATTTGGCTTTCGATTTTTTACTTGTATAATAAATCGACTGTTCTACCCTTTCTGCAGTAGTCTGTTGTGGCTTAATTGTTACTTTCTCTGGATTCCCTAGAATTTGCTTCGAAAGACTTACAATTTTAGGAGGCATAGTAGCCGAAAAGAACAAGGATTGTCTTCGCTTAGGCAATTGATCAATAATTCTACGGATATCGTATATGAAACCCATATCGAGCATTTGATCTGCTTCGTCCAGAACAAAATACCTAACATCGCGAAGAGAAATATATCCCTGGTTGATTAAATCCAAAAGTCTACCTGGAGTAGCGATCAACACATCAACACCTTTTGCCAAAGCCTGAGTTTGTGCGCCCTGCTTTACACCACCAAATATTACAGTATTTTCCAATCCTGTATATAATCCGTATTCGCTAAAACTTTCCTTTATCTGAATTGCCAACTCCCTTGTTGGAGTAACTACTAATGCCTTAATTCTGCGCTTGCCTTTGGCTTGTTGCTCTTCATACAAATGCTGAAGAATAGGTATTGCAAAAGCAGCTGTTTTACCTGTTCCTGTTTGAGCACAACCCAATAAATCTTTTTTTCTCAATAAAATTGGAATCGATTCTGCCTGAATTGGAGTTGGATTTGTGTAACCTTTCGCCTCAATCGCTCTTAATATAGGATCAGCTATATCTAAATTGTCAAATGTCATAATCTAATAAAAGTGATCGGCAAAGGTAATCTAATAGTTTGGATTAACAGCACACATCAAGATATTAATTGTAAATCAAACAATTAGATCAATCAGAAAGTTCGTTCACTATCATTTATAAGTATAGTGTCCAATAATTATATAACGATTTAGTAGATCCTCCACTACCTGACCAGCACCTATGTTGTGAACAAATAGTGGGCGTTTACCATCTTTCGATTTTTGATCGATTACAATTCCTATGTGAATAATTCCTCCACCCAAATCCCAACAAACAATATCTCCAGGCAAATAATCCTCTGCCTTTCTGCTCTTTATCTTAATGGTTCCCTTGCGTTCAAAAAAAGTCATAAGGTTGGGAACTCTTCTGTGATCAATATTTCTATCAGTCGATTTCAATCCCCAATTATTAGGATATAAAGAAAAGTTTGCCTTCATATCTTCATGCACTTCTTTTTGCAAATCAATACCCAACATTCTGTAGGCACGAATTACCACATCGGTGCAAACTCCTCTACCTGCTGGCACATCACCATTCGGGTAGTCAATCGAAAAATACGATGGATCGTAAATCACCTTTTGCTCTGTTAGTTTGATCGCTGCTTTCGATAGTTTATTGGAAAAAGTTTGGGCATAACCAAGAAAGAAAAACCAACAAAAAAAAAGGCTCAATACAAATCTTCTCATAACTCTAGTTTAAAATTGAAAATATTGCATTCACAGACAACAATTATTCCAAACAACAAAAAAAGTACATCCAATTAATGCACTTTTTTTTATACGAATGTAATCACTACTTCTCTGGTGAGATATATTTGTAGACCAATCCAGCCAAAATAGCTCCAACAATTGGCGCTAACCAAAACAACCACAATTGCCCCATTGCCCAATCACCTACAAATAGTGCCTGACTTGTACTTCTCGCAGGATTAACAGAGGTATTGGTTACAGGAATACTAATTAAATGAATTAAGGTTAAACCCAAACCAATTGCTAAACCAGCAAAACCTGCAGATGCTTTTGAGTGAGTGGCTCCTAAAATAATTAGTAAAAACATAAATGTCATAACTACTTCACAAATTAAAGCAGCAAGCATTCCATATCCACCAGGCGAATGTTCTCCATAACCATTAGCTGCAAAACCTCCAAGTTCAAAACCTGATTTACCACTAGCAATCATATATAAAATTCCAGCACCAGCTATTCCTCCCAACACCTGTGAAATAATATATGGCATTAGCTCCTTTCCGTCGAAACGTCCACCAGCCCATAAACCTATTGAGACTGCCGGATTTAAATGACAACCCGAAATGTGTCCTATGGCGTACGCCATTGTAAGTACGGTTAAACCAAAAGCTATGGCAACTCCAACAAATCCAATTCCCAATTCGGGATAAGCCGCTGCCAAAACAGCACTACCACATCCCCCTAATACCAACCAAAGGGTTCCTAAAAATTCTGCAACCAATTTTTTCATTTCAATTTAATTAAGGTTAATAATTAGATGTCAATTCAGATGTCAACAACATCTTTACAAAGATGTTCCACCTGCTTTGTAGAATAATAAATATAATCAATTTAATCCACATGACCACCTACTAATCAAACAGATAAGAAAATCAAAAACAAACTAACAACTAAAATATTTACCTTAACAAATCAATTCGAAACTATATGAGCACATCATTTCAGCTCTAAACTTTACTCTCACACAGATTCATTATTAAATTGAAAATCTTACTAGAAGAGATAATGCATAATAAAAAAATCTCCCTATTCAAAATGAACAAGGAGATTTTAAGTTAACTAATTATATGTAGCTGATTTTAATTCTACATGAAACCACCACCACCTTGAGTCTCGCGACTGTCTCTGCGTTTTCTTTGTTTGGCTTTGTTTTTACCACTACCAAATCTGTACGAGAAACCAAGGTAAGCCGTTCTGCTTTCCCAATGGAATTCACCCGTTTGCTTATATGGCACTTCGGATTTAAACTTAAATTTCATTCCTTCAAAAATATCGTTTACTCTAAAGGTTAAAGTTCCTTTTCCTTTAAGAATTCTATAGCTTGCTCCAGTATTGATCATCCACATTGGATCCACTTCAAATTGCAAATCTTCTCCACCTCCACGATACATAGCGAACAACTGGAATCTCAGCTTCTTGGTTGCAGTAAAACTATTCGATACTCTAACATTAAAGGAATTATTTGTGATCTCAAGATTTTCGCCGTTAGATACACCTGTCTCTTTTTGGATATACAAATCGGAACTGGCATTCATCGACCACCATTTAACAAATCGGTAATTTGCTGACAATTCTAGTCCATAACGATCGTTGCTATCAGTATTATAATATGACATCTCTACCTTTTCAACATCCAATGGATCCTTGTTTAAAACTCTTGAAATGTTATCATTCACTCTTCGGTAAAATACACCAATTGTGGCTGATCCTTTTTTCAATCCTTTTGTATAGTTAAACTCAAACGAATTGGTATACTGCGGGTCAAGCTCCGGATTTCCAAAAGAACTAATAAGTGGCGTACTCCACTCTCTAATTGGGTTAACTTGTTGAATAGATGGTCTGTCTACTCTTCTACTGTAACTTAACTGCAGCTGATTTTTTTCACTCGGTGTAAATGTAAAAAACACCGAAGGATAAACAGTAAATCGACTATCGGTATACTTAGCCTTTTCATCACCTTTAATAAACTTTCCATCTACCTCATATTGCTCAAATCGAGCACCCAATTGCATTGAAAGATTATTAATCTTATGATTCAAGTTTACATATCCAGAATAGATACTTCTATCATAAGTAAATGCCGAATTAGGTTTCTGCTCAGTTACAAACCAATCTCCATCAGGAACCGTATTTCCATCAACATAAACAAAATCGTGCTGATTTGTCACTCTAGAATTCTCAGTATCATTTAATCTAAACTCCAATCCCAGTTCTAATTTCGTATTTTCCGATAATGGATTGGTATAATCCAAATTTAAAAGTGTATTTGAATAATCATTATCAACATCATCCATGTAGTTCGAAGTCAAGTCGATCGGATTCAATAATTCTGTATAAACGGCATCTTCAGGAGAATCACTCTCACTATAAGTTGCTTCAAACTCCAAATTGTGTCCTTCTTTTTCAAAGTCTATCTTATAATTAAGATTATAAGTTCCCGTAGAATTATCCGTTTCAGATTTCATCAAACTATTATAGTCGAGCTCTGTTCCTCTATAAATCTTAGTTACACCATTAAATTCACCTTCTCTAAAATTCTGCGTAGTATAAAATGAAAGTGTATTCTTTTTATTCAGATAGATATCGGCTCCTACTTTTAACAATTGAGAATTGTTATCGCTTTTAAATTTAAATTTCTGTAAAATATCATTATCCAAAATTACATTTCCATTCTCATCTTTCGCGCTTCTCAAAACATCTCCATAATTGTCTCTTTTTCCATCATTCGCACCAAAGTTTAAGAAAAAGTTCACCTTACCGGTTTTGTAATTCATATCTAATGAACCGTTCATACGAGTATTTTCGCCTCGTGTCAAGCCCATATTTACATTTCCGTTAAAGCCAATATTGGCATTCTTGTTTAGCACGATATTAATAATCCCACTCATTCCCTCAGGATTGTACTTAGCAGATGGATTTGTAATTAACTCAATACTTTTTATTGAAGTAGAAGGAATCTGCTGTAGCAATTGAGCTGCACTAATATTAGTAGGTTTACCATCAACCAATATTCTTACATTCTCGTTTCCTCTAAGGCTAACCGATCCTGTCTGGCTATCAACGCTTACTGATTGTACGTTATTCAATACCTCTGAAGCATTTGCTCCTGCAGCCGTTAAGTCTTTCCCAACATTAATCACTTTTCGGTCAATTTTTTGAGTTACGGTAGACAGTTCTGCTCTTACAGTAACTTCACCAAGAACTTCGGTGTCCTCCTCTAATCGAACAGTTCCCAATTTATGAGCTGATAGTTTAGATGAAAATTCCAGCTCTCTCACAAACGGCTTGTAACCCATATATTGAATTTCAACTTTATTTTTTCCTTTAGGAATTTTCTTAATCGTAAACTTACCGTCATTATCGGTAATTCCTCCTGTTAATATTTTATTATTTGCATCGCGTATCACAACATTTACATACGGAAGAGGCTCTTGAGTTTTAACATCAACAATAACACCTGTTAATGATCCATTTTTATCTCCCACTGGCATATCTGTCTCTGCAAAAACAGTAAAACTAAACAACAGTAAAATGGCTATTAGTAATCTTTCTTTCATCGTTTAAATTTTTAAGGTTAGCTTAGTAGTATGACTACATTTTAAATTAAATGGTTACAAATCGTTCCTTCAGACCTCTTCTATCAACACACACTAGATTCGACAGTTTTGCAGAATTCTTTAAAAACCATTACGCCACTCCTCTATCACACACAATGCCAAAAAATACATTATTCAGATTATCAACAATTAACAGAATATAAACATTTTTCACCATGTTCGATATCGAACAATTCGTGTACGGTTTGAAACTCACATAAACAAGGATAGGTATAGGAAAAAGGAAGAGAATAAAAACAAAAAAGGGTAGCAAATTGCTACCCTTTCGTGATCCAGCCAGGATTCGAACCTGGGACCCACAGCTTAGAAGGCTGTTGCTCTAATCCAACTGAGCTACTAGACCGTCCTTATGAAATTATTTTTACCTTAAAAAAAGAAAGAGTGATCCAGCCAGGATTCGAACCTGGGACCCACAGCTTAGAAGGCTGTTGCTCTAATCCAACTGAGCTACTAGACCGTCCTTATGAAATTATTTTTACCTTAAAAAAAGAAAGAGTGATCCAGCCAGGATTCGAACCTGGGACCCACAGCTTAGAAGGCTGTTGCTCTAATCCAACTGAGCTACTAGACCATTCCCTTAAAAGGCGATGCAAATATAGGGATTTATTACTTTCCGAAACAAATATTTTTGTGTTTTTTTTCAGTAAAATTAGCACTTACATCAGTAAGGGTTTAGGATTCAGAGCGTATCCAATTCACCAAACCTTTACTTTTTATAATTTGTCTTAGCTTATCGGGCAAAACTGGTATCTCAAATTGCTTTTCATCTACCATTAGAGTGCCAGAATTGAAGTCAATTTCTATTTTATCTCCTTTTTGATAAGCTTCCACTATCTCTCGATTTACGATCAACAACAAGCCCTGATTTATAGCAGAACGATAAAAAATTCGATTTACCGATTTTACTATTACTGCTTGCACACCGGCATAAGCCAAACCGACTGCCGGATGTTCCCGAGAACTGCCACAACCAAAATTCTCACCTGCTACTATAATATCTCCTTCACGCAGTTTATCTGCAAAATTATCATCAAAACCTTTAAACAAATGTGGACGAATGCCTTTAGCATCCGAGCTCAACACCTCATAAGTTAAGTTTCCTGCAAACATTTGGTCCGTGTTCAGGTGATTGATATCGGAATAGTCCCAAACTCCAGCAGTTTTTCTATTTTCATCCCGAGCAATTAAATTTACATGAGTATGTAATTTTCGATACGGATAAGAGCCTCGCTGCTGCTTCTTATCTCTGGGATCAGTAATTTTACCAATTAATGCAGAATGTGCCACTGTTGCTGGTGACGCCAGATAAATTTCAACATTCTTGTTGCCCATTCGACCTAAAAAATTCCGATTGGCAGTTGACACAACTGTCGTTCCATCTGCAGGAATTCCCTGACCCGTTCCCAAACATGGTCCACAGGATGTTCCAAGCAGAATGGCTCCCGATTTCAATAAACTGGAAATAATCCCTTCATCAATCGCTTCCAAATAGATTTCTTTTGAAGCTGGTGCAACCATCAATTGGAATCCATCTGAAACTTTCTTTCCTTTTAAAATATCAGCTGCAATTCGTAAATCTTCCAAGCGTCCATTGGTACATGTTCCAATCAAAGCTTGTTGCACTTGAATTTCACTTACATCGCTTACTGTCTTCACATTATCCACATGATGTGGTGCAGCAACCAATGGCAATAAATCATCCAAATTAATTAAATATTCCTTGAAATATTCAGCTCCTGGATCAGCCCAAACACCTTTAATTTTTTCCCCGTAGTAATTTTCCAAAATCTCATCGGGAGGAAAAACAGCATTCTTAGCTCCCATTTCCGAAGCCAAATTCGCAAGAGTCATTCGTTCTGCAACCGACAAATGCTTCACTGCTGAACCATGATATTCAATCGACATATAATTCGCTCCCGAAGAACCAATCATTCCAATAATCCATAAGGAAAGATCTTTGGCATAAACTCCTTCGGGTAACTTTCCATTTAAGGTAATTTTAATGGATTCCGGTACACGAAACCAGGTCTCTCCCCTTTTCCATAAGCCAGCTGCTTCAGTTCTATCTATCCCTACCGCCATGGCATTAAACGCTCCAGCCGTACAAGTATGGCTATCGCTACCAACAATCAACATACCTGGTTTAGCATGATATGACATTATTTGGTGACAAATACCTGAGCCTGAATCGTAAAACTTTTTCACATTCTGTTCCTTCACCAGTTCACGTACAGCCTGATAATCTGTAGCAAGTTTAGCATTTGTTGGTGGTGCGTTATGATCTAATACAACCATCAACTGATTAGGATTATATACCTTTTCACCTCCCATTTTTTCAAATGTTTTGCGAATGCTAGCTGTATTGTCATGAGTTAAAACAATATCGGGCTTTTTAAACACAATACTTCCTGATTTAGCCCAGAAAATTTTCTCAACAAAAGTTAGGTTTTGCATGAACATCTACTTTTAAATTACCTAGAAATTCTCAAAAAGATATAAGCTTAATTACTATTCTATATTAGAACAATCCACCATTCTGATAGATCTCGAGTTGCACTTCGGAAAACTTATCTCCAAATACACTTATTTTTTTACTTAGATTAATAATTTCTCCTGTTTCAAAGTTTACGTGAATCCGATCTCCATCAGATAATTTAAGCTTTGGAATGTCGAGACAAGAAACAATTGGAAATGCAGCATTAATAGCATTCCGTTCATAAATTGCACCATACGATTCAGCTACAATAGCTTGTATTCCCAATGATTTGAAACAATCTACAGCTTGTTGACGTGAACTACCACTTCCAAAATTTTTATGCACAACAACAATATCTCCTGATTTAGCTTTTCTGGCAAACTCTTCATATCCTTTTAAATTATCAAAAGTATATTGTCCCATTGTAGCAATATCAGTAATAGTAAGATATCGATTGTGGTAAATCATATCTGTATCAATATTATTCATTGGTATGTACCAAACTCTACCTTCAACTATTTTAGGTTTTTCCTTCTTTTCATCATCCATTTCCGACGTTGCGGTCAACACCTGCTTTCTTTCTACATAATTGTGTACAATTGGCGATTCCGGAATTTCATCGAATGGAACAATACATCCTGCTATTGCCGAAGCTGCTACCGTTGCCGGTGATGCCAAATACACCTCTCCTTTTCCTTGTTTTCCCGGGAAGTTCCTATTACCAGTACTTATGGTTACTTCTCCTTCTCCATTTTGCCCAACCTGCCCAGCTGCACATCCCGCACAACCGGCATTGGAAACCATTGCTCCAGCTTCTTTAAATATATTAATCAATCCTTCCTTTAGGCATTCATTCCAAATTTCATCGGTAGCAGGCACCAATTTAAAAACAACTCCGGGAGCCACTTTTTTTCCTTTCAAAATTCTACCTGCAATACGAAAATCCTCCATTCTACCATTTGTACAACTACCTATTAAAGCAGAATCGATTGGTACACCTTTAGCTTTAATTACTGGAACCGTATTATGAGGCTCCCCAGGCAAGGCAATTCGTGGAACAAAATCATTCAAATTTAAATCAATAACTTTTTCATAAACGGCATCGGGATCTGCTTTTATCACCTCTAATTTTTCAGTTCTCCTAAATTGACTAAATTCCATTATTGCCTCATTCGGCGTAAATAAAATAATAATACAACCCATTTCCGTTGCCATTGATGAAATGGTAATTCTTTCGTCCAAAGTTAATTTATCAACCTCTTCTCCATAAATCTCCAATGAATAACCTAAAAGTGAATTTGCTCCAAATTCATTCAAAAGACCCAAGACAATATCCTTAGCAAATACTCCCTTGGCTCGCTTTCCGTTCAAGTTTAACTTAATTGACTTTGGCACTTTGAACCAAATTTTACCATTATGAATTGCTGATGCGATATCTTTATCACCCATTCCCTGACCAAAAGCACCAACTGCCCCTAAAATATTAGCATGAGAATCGGTTGTAACAGCTGTAGATCCGGAATAAGCCAAACCTTGCTCGATTAATGTATGAGTTCCGATCCCAGAATTTATATCGAACACCTTAAGGTCATTATCACGAGCAAA
>Ga0209272_10002146_pt1 | contig 11356 bp, 11 predicted proteins | sample tdDd002_FD_187125 | JGI IMG/M metagenome (GOLD analysis project Ga0209272, IMG submission 187125) | Marine sediment microbial communities from the Atlantic coast under amendment with organic carbon and nitrate - tdDd00.2 (SPAdes)... | ecosystem: Environmental > Aquatic > Marine > Coastal >... | reverse complement strand
CTACAAGTTTGGTGCGTCCTTTTCTAACTAACTGTTGAATTGTAGGCATATTAACAATTACTTTGTGATTAAATATATTTTAACAAATTGGTTGCAAAGGTATTAATTATTTCCAAATAACAATAGGCGACCCTAGTTATTTTCACAAAAAACCCTTTAAATCAGCATACAAAGATAGCTAATAGTTTTAATAGAATTTACATCTTAATTCGTATAAGATTGATATTTCACTAAATTTCAGTCTTAAAAAAACGAGAATATATTATCCCTCGAGATTTTTGAAAAAAAATCTTTAATAATCAGAATCTCCTTTTCAAGACAATATGTATTTTATGCTATAAAACATGAACTACTCGGGTTACTTTTTAAGTAAAAAGGGAATAAAGGATTAGCGAATATAATGAGCTTTTTTTGAATCGGATACCCTAAAGTAAACGAAATTGTTGATTCAATTTAAGAAAACATATATCGCCAACACAAGGTTTAACCAGCCTATCTCACTCTTCGATAAAATCGTAACTGTCAGGTAAACCTACTATGCAGTATCACGATTCGTTTATGATTCTTATAAGAGTCATGATTTTAAGCCAATTAATCTGCATTAACGCAGTAATTAAATCACCCAACTAACCTTATATTTATATGGATTACATTACTTATTCAGAAAAACTCCAACACATTAAAAATCTAGCAAAAAGAGAAGCAACAGGATCCTGCAAAGAACTAGCTGAAAAATTAAACGTTTCTGAGAGTACTGTAAAAAGAATGATACGATGTCTGAAAATACTAGGAGTGAACATTAAATTTTGCAATTACAGACGATCATATAAGATCACTCCTAAAGATTAATTTTGACCAAGGGTCATTTTTTGACCTTGTATGAACATATATTTGCGACGGAGAAACAAAACTTGCAAGTAGAAGCATTCTCAATTCATTTTTTATTAATCTCAAAATCTTTTGTTATGAAAATTACAAAATTATCAAAAAGAGCAATGGGTACTAATATGTTAGCTGCCGCAGGTTGCTGCTGTAGCTGTTGTTGTAGTTGTTGTGTAAGTGTTACGAATTCATAGTTACACAAATTGATCTTATTTCTCAGGAACAAATTGTTCCTGAGAAATTTTATCATACGGATGCTCCTAAACTAAAAACCTTATCAGTTTTTGTCTTAAAATCTATGTCTCTATTTAAGCATAGAAAAGACTAAAAATTCTGATCCAATTATTAAATCCATGATAGATAAGTTTGATGTTTTTAAAGATGAAACAAATAATTGTTTTCAATTAAGAACAAAATCTAATGCGTATGCCTTAGAATTTGATGATATCGAAAAAGAAAAGATTTTTCTTAAGATTGTTGATGCAATACAGGAAAAACCAAGCGTTACCATCAAACAAATAAAAAGGCTTTTTGAAAAAGATATCCATCCGAAAGTAGCAGAAGTACTCAATACATTAAATGAGTATGGCTTTCTACCTATACCAACTTCAATGGAATTGGTTGGAAAAGATATTTCCGAACAAACAAATAACAATAACTACAATTCTCTTGAAAAAATAAGTATCGGTGTAATTGGCGAAGGTGAATTATTCGAAACACTATCGAAACGTTCAAATTCCATTGGCTTCAATAAAATTATAAAAAGGAATTATAGCGAATTAAAGAATACCCACGATATTGAAAAACTAATTCTAAATATTGATTTTTTAATTGTAGATGCTAACCACTGGAGTCCATATCATTTGGACCTAATAAATGATATTGCATTGAAGAATGAGAAACCGTGGTTATACGTTGGCGGGCTTGAAGAAATATCCTTAAAAGTAGGCCCTCTATTTTTCGGAAAAGAAACTGGTTGCTACAATTGTCTAATAAGTCGATTAAAAAGTAATCACGAATATCCTGAAATGCTTACTGCTTATGAGGGCTATTTACATGAACGCAAAACAGCATCTAAACCAGATATGTTTCCTAGTCTTGAAATTATGTATGGCTTAATTAGTGATCTCGTTTTCTTAGAAATTGCTAAATTCTATGAATCATGGAGCTTACCTCTAACCTGGCGTACTGTTTTATCTTTTGATATCATGACTTACCAAATGTCACAGCATAGTCTTTTGAAAAAACCATTTTGTGAAGTTTGTAAACCAGAACTAGAATATAACCCTTCTCCTTGGCTCGAAGCCATAACCCTAAAATAAATTCTCAATGTCTGAAAGCACTTTAGTAAATGGATTAAAAACCATCTCAAACGAACTAGGGTTACTCTATCATATCGTAAAGATGCCCCGTTTAAATAACGATCCAAAAATGATTAGTTATGGTATCTGGCCCGCTAATACCGAATATTTGGGTGGTGAGAAATTTGGAGGACGAAGTAGTGGCTGTGGTTATGTTTGGGATGATGCAATTTTAGGTACCATAGGTGAAACTGTGGAACGGTATGCCCCTGCTTTTTGCAACACCAAAGAAGGAATTAAATCGACATATCGTGATTTAAATAAAAATGCTGTACACCCAAGTGAATATGCACTTTTTCATGAAAAACAATATGAAGATCCAAAGTTAAATGTACAAGCTTTCACCGAGGATGTTCCCTTAACATGGTTCCCAATGCAAGACTTAACTAATGGTGAAACCAGTTATGTTCCTGGACAATTTATTTATATGCCTTTCACTCAAGATGACAATTGGGTATCAATAAATACATCAACAGGTTTAGCTGCGCATTCAGACTATTATAAAGCTATTTTGAATGGTCTATACGAGGTTATAGAACGAGATAGTTTTGTACTAACCTGGATGCAGGAATTGGTGCCGCAAAAAATTAAAATCACATCTGAAATCCAAGAATATCTTGATGCTTATTACCCTCCTCACTTCGAGTGGCACTTTTTCGATGTGACATATGATATAAAAGTTCCAACCATATTAGGATTTTGTATTGGAGAAACAGAATATGGTAAGTTTATAGCATTTGGTTCATCAACTCGAATAAGCTATGGTGATTCATTAAAAAAAGTGATTCAAGAAATTGGACAAACTATTCCATATTTCAGATTTCTTTTGGGAGAAAGAAAGGATTGGAATCCCGATGATGATTATTCTAAAATTATGGATTTTGAAGAGCATTCAATATTTTACGTAAAAAGACAAGATTTGTGGCATGTTTTCGATAAATGGAAAGATGTAGAACCTACTAAGGTTATCGATTTACATGAGACACAAGTTCTATCCGATAAAGAAACCATAAGACACATTGTTGGGCTACTTAAAGAAAAGAATTATAACGTTCTATTTAAAGATCTCACAACACCAGACATTAGACAAATAGGCTTTTATAGTATAAAAGTTTTTGTGCCACAACTTATTCCTTTGTCAGGAGCATACCCACTCTATTATAATGGAGGCAAACGTCTTTACGAGGTACCTGAAAAATTGGGATTCGCAGCGCGTGATTACGATAATTTAAACAAATATCCACATCCTTTTCCTTAAAAAAAGACATCATCATTATTCATAACTAAAAGAAAGAAAGCGTGAAATTAACCAATATAAAAGATAGATATGACGACAAAGATGGTACTCTCTATGGGAAAAAAAATATAGATGAATCACTGGCTTTGCTCTTTCACGAAAACTCAAAATTCACGACACACTCTATGCGAAAGCAGGGTGAGCGTATTGGGGCTTTCAGCAATCCATATGTAGCAGAACGTAGTAGTCAACCCTTTAAAACATATCCAGGAGCCAAACAGATAGATTTATCAGTTTACGATCAAGTTCCGCATAAGGGAGATTTTTTCGAAATCATAAAAAAAAGAAGAAGTGTTAGAGATTATCAAGAAGAATCCAAATTATCTCTAAATGAACTTTTTGTTCTTCTTCAACATTCCTATGGCGTAAATTTTCACCAAAAGATGGAAGGTTTTGGAGTTGATGGTCACATAGGCTTAAGAAATGTTCCTTCGGGAGGTGGTTTGTTCCCACTAGAACTTTATGTCGTTATTTTCAATGCACACATTCCTTCTGGTCTTTATCATTTTAGATCAGATACTATGTCACTTGAAAAATTAAAAGAAGGTGAATTTATGGATGAATTAATCCAAATTATCCAAGCAGAACCCTATGTAAATATGAGAAGTTCATCGGCGTTATTTATCACTACAGGTATGCTCGAAAGACAAATGATTAAATATGGAGATCGTGCTTATCGTTTTATGATGCAGGAATCAGGTTTTGTTGGCATGATGATGAGTTTATTAGCAGAATCACTTGACTTGGGCAGTTGCATGCTAGGAGGATACAACGACGATAAGGTAAATGATTTTTTAGGTATTGATGGTGTTTTCGAAACAGTAAACAACCTAATCGTTGTTGGAAATAAGAAAATTTAATCATCTACCTGCTTTTTAATACTTGGAGTAAACTTAATAAGAGTATACTCCGATCTAATATTATAATTCTATGAACGATATTCTTGTTAGAAATATCTCCTATATCGTAAAGGGTAAAACAATTCTCGAAAATTTAAATTTCAAAGTAGAACGGAATGAAGTCTTTGCTCTTATCGGTAAAAATGGAAGTGGTAAGTCAAGCTTGATTGATATCATGCTTCAGGATTTGAAGCCCAATTGTGGGGAAGTAAATTTGTTCGAAAATAAGAAATGCAATTATAAAAACGTCGGCGTTTTATACGATCATCTACCACTTATCAATACTCTAAGAGTAGAGGAAATTATTAAATATTATTGTACGGTTCACAAGCTCGAATACAGATCAATAGCCGAGAAATACTTTGAAGATTTTAAAATTACACAAATTGAAAAATCTTTCGTCAGAACACTTTCTTTAGGCGAAAAGAAAAGGGTTTCCATTTTATTATCAATTATGCACAATCCTGATTTGCTTATCATGGATGAGCCTTTTGCCAATGTCGACCCAACTATTATCGATCAAATTTGGAAAATTCTAAAAAGAAAGAATCGCACCATTTTTTTCACAACTCATAATTGGTCTGATGCCGAAAAACGAGCAGATAAAGTTGCGTTTATGGGAAATGGCAAGCTCATAGCTGAACCTCTTTGCCCTTCTGAAGCGATTAAAAATTTACCTGCACAACAAAAACTTGTTTTTGCTTACAACGAAAGTATTGAACGTTTGTTAAACAAAGACGAATACTACAAACACAATGGTAATATCGTCTGTTTTTCTCAATCGAATTCTTCTTTGATAGGCATTGTCGCACAACATACAAACAACTTCTCCATTCAAGATGTAGATCTAACCGATGTTTATTTGTTTCATTTAAAAGCAGAATCAAATGTTTAAAATTTTATACCATTCAGTATATTTTCACTTGATTAATTATTTACGTATTAAACAAGCTGTTTTTTTTTCAATTGCCTTCCCCATCTTTCTTTTTCTTGTTTTTGGTAACATTTGGGGAATCGATCAAGAAGAGTATGTAGCATCTCTTTTTACCGGTGTTATGGGAATGACAATAGCTAGCGATGGCTTGTTTGCTATAGGACCCGTAATTAAAGAATATTATGCTTCAGGCTTAATAAAATATCTCCGGAAATTGCCAATGAATATATTAAGCTATTTTATCGGATTAATCATTAGCAGAATCATTTCTCTTTTCGTTGTATTGGTGCTACTATCAATCGTATCAAAATTTGTATTCAATTATAGTCCTTCACCTGAACAAATAATTAACATTATAGCAGGTATAATAATAGGTTTATTCCTATTCGCATTTTTAGGCTTAACCATATCTTTTTCTGGAATTAAAAACGGATCTGAAAAAGGGCTAATCAATTTCGTTTTTTTTGGTATTCTATTCACCAGTGACTCCTTCTATCCTGTAGGACAATTCAACAGTATGGTAGGAGCAATAGGAGATGCTCTACCTCTCAACCCTATACTACATATACTTAGAGGTGAAGAAAAAAATCTCCTTGTGATGTTATGGCTTATCGTTCCAATTATTCTATTCTCTCTATTATTTCGTAGAGTAAAATTTGCAAGATAATGATCGTACTACATAGCCTTCTTTTCTTTTTTTTGTTCATAATTATTCATGAAATAGGACATGTGATTGCTGCAAAAATGATGGGAATTCCGATACAAAAAATAGGAGCTAGTTTAAGCCCCTACCCCCATTTTTACGTATCGGTTTCGTGGCCACATTCCAAGCTCAAAAAATACACTTACCTGTTTGCAGGCATGGCACTCACTTGGCTCATTTTTGCACTGGTACAAATCAATGCTCACTGGGGTATAAAAAGTCTGCTTTATGGCCTTATTGCTCAAATAATAATAGAAATGAATCCTTTTCATTCTGATATTATTATTGCTATTGTAACAAACAGGAAAGCATTTAGAAAGTCAGGATATCAAGATTTCAAATCTATTTATAAAACAGAATTAGAAGCCTATCACTTTAGTGCGCTCTGGTATCTCCATTTTAGCCTATGGATGTTTATCATTGTAATACTCTTGAAAATGACCTAATTGATTAAAAACCATACTATGAAACAACTTCTATTTATCTTATTTCTAGTAAATCTTAGTTTATTAATTCCTGCTAAAGCTTATTCCGATTTCAAACAAATTGTAAACGAAAACAATGAAATTGATTCTAAGAATTTTCTTTTTGGAATACAGGATAAAATTGATGAAGCTTTTTTACTTGCTTTAAAAACAAAACAAGCAGAGCCACTTGTTCTTCTAGAGGAAAACTTAAATAAACTTAAAGATGAGAATTCGAGCGGAATTATTGTCTATTGGCAATCTTACGCCAAATATTTCTTATCAATTTGCTACTTGCAATTAGATGATACAACCGCTGCTAAAGAAGCTATTAATAAAGCTATCGATCTTATCGAAGGTTTAAAAACAAAGAATTCTGAAGATTATACACTTCTGGCTTATGAACAAAGTTATTCATGTCAATTTAAGCCAGGTATTATCATTCCTCTCATTTCAAAAAAGTTAAAGAGTAATTGTGAAACAGCCTTAAAAATCGATTCGCTAAATATGCGTGCTTATTTTGTTTTGGGTAGTAACGATTTTTATACGCCAGAAATGTTTGGTGGTGGAAAGTCTGCCGAAAAAATGCTCTTAAAAGCAATCAGCTTACCCAATCAAAAAATAGCAAATCCTTTTCTTCCATCATGGGGAAAAGAAAACGCTTATGAACTGTTAATTCGTTGGTATATTAGAAAAGAGAAGTGGGATTTGGCTCAGAAATATTACAACGAAGGCTTAAAGAAATATCCTAGTAATTTCATGATCCAAGAATTAGCTTCGAAACTAAAAAAATAGGTAAATGAAACAGGTAATGTTTTTCATATTCTTATTTACAAGCTTAAGTCTTTGTGGACAAAAAAACTTGGTCGGCTATGTTGTCGACCAAGATCAAAAGTCTGTTTTTGCAGCCAATGTTTACTGGAAACAACATCCACAACTGGGTGTTATAACCAACTTCGATGGCAAGTTTACGATTCCCCTTCCTTCGAAACAAACTCCCAAACACTTACTAGTTTCCTTTATTGGCTATAAAACAATGACCCTTTCGTGGGATGAGATTAAAAACAATGAGAAAGTTGTCATTCAATTAAAAGAAAATAGCCATCAACTCAATACCATTAACATTATAGCTAAAGATCCCATTTCTCAGAAATACTCCGTAGCTAAAATGAAAAAGTTGGATGTTTATCTGAATCCTGTTGCCAGTGGTGATCCTCTAAAAGCCATTACATTTCTTCCCTCGTCAACCAATACCGACGAAATGGCAAATCCTGCCATCAGAGGAAGCAGCTCTGATAAAAGTCGGGTTATTTTAAATGGCGTTCCGGTTTTAAAACCGATTCGTAACAGTCAAATTAACGGTATGGGGAATTTTAGTTTATTCAATACAGAAATTATACACAAGCAGTATGTATATGCAAGCAATCCCCCACTCAGTTATGGAAATACAAGTGCTGGCTTGGTCGAGATAGAAACCGTTCGGAAATTAGATCAGAATCTGTCTCAAATATCTACATCGCTGGCAAGCATGGGTTTTTTCTTATCACAAAAAGTGAAAAAGAAATCCCTAATACAGGTTTATGCTAACTCTCAATTTTCCGATGCATTCATAGATATCAATAAAAAAAATCTAGATCATCTTAAAGATTTTAAAAGTAAGGATGTAGGGATGAACCTAAGACTCAAACTAAATAAAAATTTAAGTTTAAATTCATTCAATTATCTTATTGATGAGCAATATCAGGTTATCGATTATATGTATGGGTATCTAGGAAAATCGATAGCTAATAATGTAAGATTAATATCGATTACAAACCTACATTACACAACCAACAAAGGCTTACTCAGTTTTAATTTTGGGCTTGATGCTGCAAAAAACAAGTACAATTTTGGCAATCTGTCTTCGAAAGGAAATGACAAGACAATTTATCTTTCGGGCCATTATAAATGGTCATCAGGGAATAATAGTAAATTCCAAATCGGATTTAGTGAGGAGTATAAACACAATCGCTTTCGCGACAGTGTTCCTAATGACTATTATAACGTGAGACCTGAAGCTCCAAACCATTATCAGGATACCAGTTTAAGCAACCACAATACCGAAGGCTATGTATACTGGAATTACGAGCTATCGCATCAGTTTAGTTTAAGCACAGCTACACGTTTAAACATTCCTAACAAACAGCAAAAATTTTACTGGAGCGGGCAAATTTCTATGCGATATAAGCTAAGTAAAAATCAATCTCTTTTACTTAGCGGTGGTCGATATCACAATTATAATACACCCAATTACTACCAGCAAGATTATGCTTTAAACCAGAGCTATCAAGCTGCTCTTGATTACGACTACAACCGTGAACAAAGCAACTACCATGCTGCTCTATACTATAAAAAGGAGCATGGCGATTGGAAAGACATCAACTATTACAATTTTAAAGATGCTAAAATAGTGGGTTTGGAACTCAGCATGGATCGATTCTTCGGCCGATACTTTCGCTTTTCACTATCAAACACCTTATTAAAACAAGATATTAAAAACGAAAGCGGATGGTATCCAGGTAGTCAGGATCTAGACTACTTCATAAAAACATCTCTAAGTTTTAATCATCCCAAACTGTTCAACCTGAATGCCACATGGATTGCCCGTCCAGGCTTGCGCTACACCCCATTGAAAGAAGTTTGGCACAAACCAAACTCCAATGTATGGCAACCTATATTCAGCGAAAACATTAATAGCAAGCATTACGCAAGTTATAATAACCTTAGCATAAACGCAAGCCGCATCTTTCAAGTGGGTCAAGTAACAATCATAGCTTTTGCGTCGGTCACTAATTTATTGGATAAAAAAAACCAAAATATCAAACAATACACCAGAGACTATTCCTCTTCGAACTTTAAATACTACGAGCAGCGCATCTACTATTTTGGTTTGATATGGCAACTCAAAGGCAAAAAATTAGGGATCTAAATACAAACAGATTTATCCCAAGACTAAAAATAAGTTGTCATTCTGCCTCCCATTATCAAATAAATTAAATAAACCTTCATTAAGAATAGGTACGAAACGATAGAAACTAGAAAAACTATATGGGCAGAATCCAATGTTAAGGGATTCTGCCCATTCTTATTGACGATCAAACCATTTACAATGAGGACTTATAATCCTGTAAGTAAACCAACTTGACAGATTTGACATATTAAATAATGGATCTTTAAGTCTAATTTCACACAAAAATATATAACACCTCATAAAAAAATCATATGTCAGAAGAAAATCAAATTATCAAAGATGAACAGTCAAATATTCATGTTGGCTTCAGAATCGTCTTAGTCCTTTTAGGAACATTATTTATTGGAGGCTTCTTCACATTTATAGCAACACTAATAATATCTGGTAGCTTGGGAAATATCCAAGAGATGACGAATATGAGTTTGAAAAATCTATCTTGGATTCAAGGCTCTGGCTTTATTGGGACTTTATTGGTTGTTCTTTTATTCCGTAGAAAGGTTGACCTTCGATCTATTTCATCAATAGGTTTTGAAATTAAAGGCAAAAGCAAAGACTTACTTTGGGGTTTCCTAATTGCTACAGGAATCATGATACTAGGCACAAGCATATTATTGCTAAACAAGAACATCACCATAAGCAACTATTATTTTGATAGCAACGACTTCTTCTACGGCTTTCTGTTATTCATTATTGTAGCTCTTAACGAAGAGATATTATGCAGAGGCTATATTCTTAACAATCTAATGGAATCTATGAATCCCTATTGGAGTTTGATCATCTCTTCTGCCATATTCACACTAATGCATGGTCTTAACAGTAATTTGAGTTGGCTCGGAATCACAAATCTATTTCTTGCAGGTATACTATTAGGTAGCACTTATATATATACCAAAAATCTATGGTTCCCTATCAGTTTACATCTATTCTGGAATTTTATACAAGGTTGCGTTTTCGATTTTAATGTCAGTGGCTTAAACGTTAACTCTGTTTTTAAATTCGACATGCTAACAAAGAACTCGTTTAATGGTGGCGATTTTGGTTTTGAAGGTTCGTGGCTTTGTACTTTATTAACATCTTTAACTATTCTTGCGATTCTATATTATTATACAAAACAAGGCATACCCACAATGTGCAAGCAAAAACTATCGCATAACTTATAGCTCTACATAGAAACATTACGATGATTCAAAACAAAGATTACATTCTAAAAATAATTGAAGCAACAGGTAAAGCTATAGCAAAAATGATCGGTTTTAAGGAGCAGGGCTCGTATGCCCAGGCACTAGAAACATTGGATGATTGCTATTCAGAACATTTCGATGAAATGCATATTGAAAGTGAAACCAACTCAACCAAACTCGATTTATATGGAAGTCTTCTTAAACAAGAAGCAGAAATAAATCAGGAATTAGGAAATAAAGATAAATCTCAAATTCTATTCTTAAAAGCTCTAGACAGTTTTAAAAAAGCAGAAGCCGAAAGTAAATCCTTCGACTTAAAAAGGAATAGCTTGATGGAAGAGATAAAATTGTCTTTGACATAACTTAGGATAGAAACAAATAAAGAAATCCATTATTTTAAACGAATCGTAAGAGGTAAAGCGTAACTAATACAACAATCACAGGCGAAACTAAACAACTCACCATCAGCTATTGGAATTGAAAAAAAAGTTCGCTAATTTGGTAGACCCATAAGTTCAGAAAGGCAAATTAACCCTAGTTTGCTGATCGAAATATTTTTTAACCCAATAAAAATTTCGAGTATGAAAGTTTATCAATCTAATGAAATTAAGAACATCGCTCTCAT
>Ga0209272_10002144_pt1 | contig 11381 bp, 9 predicted proteins | sample tdDd002_FD_187125 | JGI IMG/M metagenome (GOLD analysis project Ga0209272, IMG submission 187125) | Marine sediment microbial communities from the Atlantic coast under amendment with organic carbon and nitrate - tdDd00.2 (SPAdes)... | ecosystem: Environmental > Aquatic > Marine > Coastal >... | reverse complement strand
AGTATCTTGTTTCTGCCAGCGGATCGACTTCAGCAAGTTTATGCTGAGCCAATTGGATGCCTTCCATTTCTACACTGTCCATAATAGGTTTTTCGATTTCTTGTGTGTAATCCAAACTACGTTCTACATGAATTTGTTGCGTCTTTAAGGCACGACCAGCTGCAGCAATGGCCACTTTAGTCAGTTCAATACCAGTTCGCTCTTCTAAAGCACTTTTAACTTTTTCTACGACACGCGTGACTTTATCAATATCATGAATTTGACCATCAAGCATTGCTCGATCGGGATGTTCCATGATTTCGTAGTCATGCACAATATAAGTATCCTCATTTTTTTCAGCTACAGTACCCACAACATTACGTGTACCTATATCAAGTGAGAATATGATATTTTGTTTGTCTAATGGTATTGATTTCATGTGCACCACCACTTCACCTTTCGTGTTCTTACTTTTTATTGTATTTATGGAATAAGCAAACTGAGTTGACCGGACACGTTTCACACTCAGGCTTTCTGGCTTTACATTGCCTTCTGCCATGGAATATTAAAGTATGATGCGTCTTCGACCAGATTTCTTTCGGCAACCTCTTCATGAGCTGCTTTTCCGTATCCAGCACGTTTTCACTGTGTGCCAGTCCGAGTCTATTCGAAACTCTAAACACATGTGTATCTACGGCTATTGCGGCTTGGTCAAAAGCATTGCTGACCACAACGTTTGCCGTTTTTCGACCAACACCAGGGAGTTTCACAAGAATCTCTCGGTCCTCAGGTATTATCGAATTGTGCTCGTTTACTATGATTTCACAAGCTGCTTTTATATTTTTAGCCTTCGTCTGATAAAGCCCACAAGTACGTATGTGTTCTTTTAACGAGTCAACAGGCATATTCACAATATCTAATGGTCCTTTAACTATTTTAAACAATTCACCAGTTACGATATTCACTCGAACATCTGTACACTGTGCGGATAAGATCGTTGCAATTAAAAGCTCAAACGGATTCGTAAAGTCCAATTCTGCTTTGGCGTCAGGATATTTTTTTTCAAGTGCTTCAATAACAAATTCAATTTCTTCTTTTTTAAGATATTTTCTTCTTGCCATCTTTATCACGTCCATAACTACATAGTGTCCACCAAAGTATGTTTATACCTCGGTGGACATAAAGTAAAATCAATTCTATTATAGCCGATCTTTATACAATGAACCAAACCAAAATCTGGTTACAGTATAATTTTCATCTTTAATGATTGAAATATTTTCAATCGAATTATTAGCTCATAATCTTTTCAATATCTTCCACTGATTTTGGTATATTCTCTGACAAGTTTTCATGACCATCCACCGTAACGAGAATATCATCTTCTATTCGGATGCCAATTTCCTCTTCAGCAATATAAAGACCTGGTTCTACAGTAACAACCATGCCTGGTTTAAGCAACGTGTCACGCGCGCCTAAATCGTGTGTATCAAGACCTAGATAATGACCAACACCGTGGTAATAATACTTGGCAATCTCTTCATCTTTTTCAATAAGTCCGATGTTTTTACATTCATCAGTTAACACTTGCTTTGCAATTTCATTAAGCTTTGAGTACGGAACCCCTGGCTCAATTGCGTTTATTACAGTTTCTTGCGCTTTTAACACAATATTATATAGAACTTTCTGGCGTTCTGAATATTTTCCGCCTACAGGAATTGTACGGCTGATGTCAGCACTATAATTGCTGTCAAGTGCACCAAAATCAAGAAGAAGTAGATCTTCTTTCTGCATGATAGCGTCATTTTCTACATAATGTAGAATGACAGCATTTTTCCCTGTCGCTGCTATAGTTGGGAATCCAAGACCTTTGGCCCCAGTACATTTAACTTTATACTCGAATAATGATGAAATCTCATATTCACGCATACCTGGTTGAATCTGATCTAAAATAGCCTCAAAACCAATTTGAGTATGCTTGTTAGCGCGTTTCAACGCTTCAATTTCCTCAGTCTTTTTGATCACACGAAGTTCCGATAATGCTTTTTGTGTTGTATGAATTTGAATAAAAGCATATTTCGACTTCATTTTTTCTGCGAATACCATTGGTTGCGTTGGTGGCGTATCCCAACCTTGGCGCTCAATATCCAGCCAAAGCTCACATATATCTCCATCCATAAGTACGCGATTCAGTTGCGCTTCGAACTCATCTGTGAATCCAGTGGTCTCTATTCCACTCTTCTCGATGGCCTCTTCCTTGCGCATTTTAATACCTATCCATTTTTCAACATCAGGATTCGGTCGTTCAATAAACAATGATTGTTTCACAGTTCCATCTTTTTTTGTAATTTGAAGTATGAAATTCTCACGTTCAAGACCTGTTAAGTAATAAAAATTCTTGTTTGGTACATATTCGTACTGTCCGTCTGCTGAGTAATACGGTGCTTGTCCTGAAAAGAACACAGCTATTGAATTGTCAGTCATCTTCTCCACAAAGCTCTGACGATTCCCTTTAAAAAATTCCATTTTCATTGTCTGCCTCCCAAATAACCATTTGTACTTATTATAGCAAATGCTTATCAAAGAAACCATTCAATTAATTGGTTTACCTATTTATTCCAATAAATTTAAAACATCTGGTATATCAAGATTATAACGGCCTATTTCAGGAAGATTTCCCATTCTCCAAACTGAAAAACTTGATATTCCCAGTATCTTGGCTGCATCAATCTTGGTTTTAAAACTTGTTTCATCTTCATACCAAATTGTATTCCATGTTTCATCAATACGATCATAGTAATGTAAATATGGAGAACCATCGTCAAATCGCTTGAATCCTGAAGAGTCTTCTCTTTCAATAACAGCCATTCTTTGTACAAGAGAAGTATATGTTGGTCTATATGGCAACCGTGTGCCATTTGGACCCATAATTCTCCCGTTTTTGATTTTCCACTGAGCTGTTGCAAGATTCAACTGTAAGGTTACATCATTCTTTTTTTCTTCTCCAATTAGCTCCAGTTCAGCTTCCAAGTCTTCAAGGAGTTTATAGGTTGGTGCCAGTGGCGTAACAACTGGTTTTGACGCATTCACAGGCAAGTTGTAATATTTAGGCTCATAATCGTGCAACATAAGGATATAGCCGTCCGTACACTTGTTCAAAATACTATATTCAGTGCCTCGACCTGGTTGAAGAGCCACTTTAACAGTTTTTCCATCCCGCTTAACAGCATTGTTTACAAACCATACGAAAGCCGCAAAATCTCGCTGGTCATCCACAAAAAGACCCTCGAGATCTAAAACAACACCATCAAATTCCAGTCCATTCATGGTTTTTCCATTCAAAATATTTCTAATATCTACTGTAATTGTCTCTAAAGAACCCAGTAAATTGTCATAAGGGCCATCACAAAATATATTGAGATAAACTTTAACACCTTTCTCCTGGGTTGTAGTCAGCACAGACTCATACCCTGGCGGAACGCGAAAGTCGCCCGTTTCATATTGAAGCTTTAACGTTCCATCTTCAGACGTTTCAAGTCCTGCCCACCCAAATGTTATGCTTTCAATATCCTCGCTAAACCCTCTGCTTGAGAAACTTTGAAATTGCTCGTTTGAATCGAAGGCATAATACAAGTTGATATTTGTTTCAGCAACCTCTACCACTTCAGCACTTGACGTTGAAGGGATAGTTGAACAGAGTAAACTTAATGTTAATAAACATGTCATTAACTTCTTATAAATTTTCATAACAGTCACCTATTTAACTTTCTAATAAAATTCGTAATATTGTTAATACCATTATAACCTGACTAGAGCCATTAATTCGTTTACAAGTGGATTAAAAAAGCATCCTGACATTAGTTTAATCAGGATGCTTCACTATTGTTTACTACATTTACAATCTATACTTCTTTATACTGTTCATAAACCAACTCAACATTCTCACGAACTGCAAAGAATGCGTCAACAATTTCTGGATCGAAATGTTTCCCTTTGGACTCCTCAATAATACCATAACTCTTTTCAAGACTAAAAGCTTCTTTATATGGCCGCTTGGATGTTAATGCATCGAACACATCAGCTAGAGCACAGATCCTCGCAGATAAAGGTATTTCCTCACCTGATACCATTCTAGGATAACCTGAACCATCAAACTTCTCTTGATGCCCATGTGCAATATTGGCTGCCATCTTAAAATAATTAATATTGAATTTTCTAAAGTCCTCGTCTATATGACTGAGAACATCATATCCGATTGTTGCATGGGTTTTCATCAATTTATACTCTTCATCCGTCAGTTTCCCAGGTTTCAGTAAGACACTGTCAGGAATTGATGCTTTTCCAATATCATGCATCGGTGCACAGATTAAAATATTTTCAACAAACTGTTTATCGATCTCATTTGAAAATGTTTTTCTATCATGTAATTCTTGAGCAATAATTTGAGAATATCGCGACATTCTTTTAAGGTGATTTCCCGTCTCAGGATCCCGTGCCTCTGTCATTTCCGACAGCCCATTAGTTACTATTGAAACAAGATTCTTAAAGAAAAAGCCTTTGTAGAATGCAAAAGCAACTTTTTCCTTCAATAGCCGAATAAAGCTCACGTGGCTCTCTTCAATATCGGATATATCTTCAAAATCAAAAAATAACGTTCCAAAATTGTTTTGCTCAACCACAATTGGAAGTGCAATTCTAGGACCAACACAAGTCACCGTGTCATATTTTATAAGCGAATGATCGGCATGTTCATGCTGCTCGACTCTGTTACTTCCCATCACTTTCTTTTCAATGTGCACACCATGCATATTTTCATACTCAACAGTTAAACTTCTAAATGGAATAAATGCACCGAACGATTGATGAATATAACATAATATATCATCCAGCTCATTTTCTAGTATGATCTTATCTTCTAACTTGAATATATTTTCAAGATTATTGAGAAAGAAATTGAAATTCTCATACAGCTCTTTAAATTCATCATCACGATCTCTTTCAAATCGCTTTGTCAAATCTCCTTTGCTCATTCTACTGAAGATGCTCCTGATCTCAATGATAGGGTTGTAAAAATTATCCGTTATCATATAAACCAGAATGATAAGAACCACAACTGAAAATACAATTGATCCATACTGAAAGGCCTTACTGAGTTCCATTTTGCGATCTGCCTCATCTCTACAAATCTTTGCGACAAAATCTGCATTAAGAAGTACATCTTCATTAAGAGCCTTAAACTCATTCAATTTTACTTCATAAACACTTCTATCATTAAGATTCTCTGCGTTTGTTAAAAAATCAATATACACTCTTACATCTTTCCAAAGTACAATATTTTTCTCGACTGCAATATCAAATTGATCACTAAAGTCTTTTCTAAATTCAAGCCTTACAACGTTATCCTCAGTATACTCAAACTCATAGTTCTTGAATCCAAATAACATTTCCTCAACAGATTCGTAGTACTTTTCAATAACAGCTCGGCGATCTGCGAGGTTCTCATTGAAACCCTCAGGATAGTTTAGTCCCATCTCACCGATACTTGATAACGTAAATGTCACCCGTTCTGCAAGGAGTTCCTGACTGCCCAACATATCTGTTAGAATAAGATGTTGACTCTGTGTGTCCACAGCAATATAGCTTGTAACCACAACCGAAGCCAATGTCACAAACATAAGTAGAAATACAATATATAGTCTGGTCGATAGTTTCCTGAGTTTTAACGTTATACCATTCACATGAATACCTCCATCTTGATATCATGGATTATATACCCAAACTCATGCTTTAATCACGAGACGTAGCCATTTCAAAACTCTATAAAAAAACAGGGAGATGTACTCATCTCCCCGTCAATGGTTGTATTCTATTTAATTGATTCATACGCACCAACTAAAGTTTATCTTGAACAGCCTTCAACTTTTGCTGCATTGTACCCACTTTGTCACGACGATCGTCAATTTTTATAGAAGTCGATACACGCATAGCCCCTTCAGCAAATGGCACTTCGTGCATGACGCGTACTGCTTCAAGTATTCTATCCAAATCGCCTTCTATACATGTGCTCATGGGGGTTAACTGATACTTTAAGTCGCTATAATCATCAAGAACCTTATGGCAAGCTGCGACATAGCGGCTTACACTTGGCGTTTCCGTTCCAATTGGAACAATTATAAGCTGTACAATCGCCATGTTATCCCTCCTGTTTTTCTAGAAGAACTTCCATTTCATCTACCAGTTTTGCAAAAAGTTTCAGCGCTTCTTTTACCGGTTCTCCTGAACGCATATTTGCGCCGGCTTTATCCATAATATCCAGTGGATACTCTGAACGACCAGCACCAAGGAAATTAAGGTATCGATCAACAGCAGGCTGTCCTTCTTCTAATATCTGCTGAGACAACGCCACTGCTGCTGAGAAGCCTGTTGCGTACTGGAACACATAGAAATTGTAATAGAAATGAGGAATACGGGCCCATTCAAGATCAATTTGCGGATCTATCACCATAGCTGGACCATAATATTTTTCATTTAAAGCCCTATAGTGTGCACTCAAAGTTTCATGTGTTAAAGCGTGACCTTCTTCCACCAGTGCATGAATATCTCTTTCGAATTCTGCAAACATTGTCTGACGGAATACTGTACCTCTGAAAGATTCAAGGTAATGATTCAACAAATAAAGTCTTTCAGGCCCATCATCCAGTGTTTCAAGCAAGTGGTTTGTTAAAAGTGCTTCATTTGTTGTTGAAGCCACTTCAGCAAGGAATATACTATAGTTTCCATATAAATATGGTTGATTTTCTCGGGTCATATAACTGTGCATTGAATGTCCCATTTCATGGGCTAAAGTAAACATGTTATCTAGATTGTCATGATAGTTCAACAGTATAAAAGGCTTCGAATCATACGTTCCCCAAGAGTATGCACCACTTCGCTTCCCAAGATTCTCGTATACATCAACCCATCCGCCGTTGAAAGCTTCTTCAACCACAGTGTTATACTTATCACCAAGCGGTTTAAACGCCTTTAAGACAGTTTGAGTTGCTTCTTCATAAGGGATTTTCATATCTACATTTTTCACAATTGGCGTATACACATCGTACATATGAAGCTCGTCAAGACCTAGAGTTTTCTTTCTAAGTTCCATGTATTTATGCATAGATGGTAGATTATCATGAACGGCTTCAACAAGACTGTCATACACTGCGACATCAACATTATTTTTATGTAGAGATGCGTGCCTTGCAGATTCATGATTTCTTGCATTTGAATAAAATATATTCTTCTTCACTTCTGATTGAACCATCATCGCCAAAGCATTTTTGTGATCATCGTAAACACTATAATATGCTTCAAATGCATCTTTTCTTAGGCGTCTATCTCTCGACTCAAGTGTAGGAACAAAGTTTCCGTGAGTTAATGTAAAATCATTTCCTTCGCTGTCTTTTATAGTTGGAAACTTGAGATCTGCCGAGTTAAGCATCCCAAAAATATTTGATGGTGCTGCAGCAAGCTCCCCCGCTTGAGCAAGTAATGATTCTTCAGAAGAGGATAATACATGGGGTTTATTTCGCATAATGTCATCTAAATGTTGTCTATACAAATGGAGTTCTTCAAGACTATCCACCATTGACCAAATCGTTTCAGGATCTTCCTCAAGAATTTCAGGAATGATATACGAACTTGCACTCGCAGCATGTACACTCAACGTTTCTGCTCGCGACGTCATAGCTTGATAATGACCATCTGTTGTATTTTCATCTTGTTTCATCTTCGCATATGTATATAGGTTGGTAAGCACTCGGTCAAGTTTTAGTTCTGTCTCAAGTGTTAACAACAGATTGTCTGGATCTATCGCAACGTATCCTTTAAGCGCACCAACGATTATAATCAGATCTTCAGCTCTCTCAAAATCCAACTCCCATGCCTCATCACCATCATACATTGACTGTACATCCCATTTATATTGATCAGGGATCTCATTTCTTTCACGAATCTTTGACATTGTGTTCCCTCTTTCCCATTTATCTATGCCTGTAATACACCTTTTAATAAGCGTTAAAAATTTTGTATCGATCCCCTAAATTATAGCATAATTGTTTGTACTTCAAAAAGTCAGAAATACGTTAAAAATTTCGTCGAAAAAAGTCGACGAATTCAGTGTCATTTAACACAACGTTGAGATAACTCCTAAGAAATTGGGTATTCATGAATAAATAAACAATTACTGTGAAGAATTGGGTGATTTTAATGAAAATGAAATTTTCATCTGCGCTCATCATTTGTATTCTTTTATTGACAAGTTGCTGGACTGGAGACAGGGAATCAGGACCGAGTACAATATCCGAAACCGACCTAGCTCCTCCGATTGTTGACGATTTGACGATATACGAAAATGATGATCCTCTAAAAGTTCACATTGTCTATATCACTGTATTTCCAACACCCGCTGGATCACTACAACGGTTTGACTTCAATGATATTTCTGATGATGAGAATAATTTAAATTTAGATAAACCAGAACTGCCTGTTCTTTTTCAGGAAGGCAGTCTAGACGGTCCACGTGTTGGTGATTACGGATATGGACTAAGTGACGCTAATGGAACTCTTCGAATTCGTGGACGTTCCACAAGAAGTGCTGCACAGAAGTCATATCGGATAAATCTGAACAACCGTCTTGGGACATGGTTGGGATTTGACAAAATCAATCTAAATAAACATCCCTATGATATCACACGATTTAGGAACAAGTTGGCTTTTGATATTATTAAAGATCTGGATAACTTGCCCAGCCTCCGAACAAAATTCATGCATGTTTTTATCAAAGATTTAAGCAGCGGACAAATCAGTGGTGAATTCATGGATTACGGTTTATTTACACATGTTGAGGCTGTTGATGATGATTATTTAGACAATCACGGCTTTGATCAAGATGGTCAAATCTATAAAGCAGAAAACTTTTTTTTCCAACTCGACAACAACCTAAAACTCAGATCTGACAATCAATATGACGAAGATAAATTCGAACGTATTCTTAGTATCCAAAATGGTGGCGATCATATTGAACTTCTTCAAATGCTCGATGACGTCAACAACTTTTTCTTAAACATTAACAATGTTGTCGAATCTAATTTTGAAACTGAGAACTACCTCACATGGTTGGCTGTAAATATCCTACTCGACAACCGCGACACAAACACTCAAAACTTCATGTTGTACCGACCAAGAGACCATGGTACGTTTTACTTCATTCCATGGGATTATGACGGAGCCTTTGACTTTTACAACCAAATTCAAAAGTATGAATCCAACTATACTCCTCCTTGGAGGCTTGGACTAGCCAATTACTGGAGTACGAATCTCCACAGTAGAGTCTTCCGAGATGTCGAGAACATTGAACGCTTAAACAAAAAAATTGATGAGGTCTACTATCAAATTTCAGAAATGAATATCTCCGAACTTGTTGAGTCTTACGAATCTGTGGTTTATCCCTATATATCTAGAGAACCTGATTTATCTGAACTCCGAGGCAGTGTGGAACAACATTCGCTTGAAGTTGAACGTATAAAAAACATTTTAGATATTAATTTGAAACGTTACTACGACACCCTTGAAAGACCCATGCCAGTGTTTTTAGGAAACGCGACGCCGCTGGGTGAGTACAGTCTTTTTAATTGGGACAGGTCTTACGACTTTCAAGGTGATGCTTTAAAATACCATTTTGAGATTAGTACAACACCTACATTCGATTCGTTAATTTACGAGGAATTCACAAACTACAACGAGGCTTCCGTTCGTAATTTAGACCCCGGCATTTATTACTGGCGCGTAACCGTTATTGATGTAAAGGGTCGTACTCAGATAGCAATGGATGAGTTTACCTCCGAGAATGGAATTACCTACCATGGTATTTCACAGTTTATATTGAAAGAATGGCGGTGACTCCATGGGAGCACGGATAGGTCGATATGAGCACAAATATATTATTAGCAAACAAGATTATTATAGACTGCGTCATGCTCTTCCTCGAATTTTAAAATTAGATCCACATAATCAATTCGGAAAAACATACAACGTTAGAAGTATTTATTTTGATGATCCCTTTGACTCTGCTTACTTTGAAAAAATTGATGGCGCATTTGAAAGAACAAAATATAGGATGCGTTTCTACGATTATTCTGACAAAGTCATTAAGCTTGAGAAAAAAGAGAAAATTGGGGGTATAACCTTCAAAACAGACATGTTAATAGATCGTAAGGTTGTTGAGATAGCTCTTAAAGAGCCTCTCTATTTGGATATCAACTATTTCGCTGATCCTCTTTATAAGGAATTTGTCATTGCATGCAAAACCAAAAGGTTGCTTCCAAAAGCAATTATTCAATATGATCGAGAAGCATTTTTACTAAACTATGAAGGCATTCGAATCTGCTTTGACAGTCAAATCAGAAGCTGCCCTCCCCTTGAAAATGCTTTTGATGAGCAACTGAACACAATGACAATGCTCCATGAACCCATCTATATTTTTGAAGTAAAGTATAAGAGATTCCTACCAAACTATGTTAGAGAAATAATCGAAATGATTGATACAACTCAGACCGCGTTCTCAAAGTATAGTATTTCAAGACAAATCCTATCACAAAATCATAAAATCACTAGGTAATAGAAGTCTCTCAAAGAAAGGAGGATCACTAATGACAAAACAACTTATGAATCCATTTACTTTTACTGACCTTTTACAAAACAGTCTTAGTAAATCTGATTTTTTTGGAAACGTCTCGTTTGTAGATATAATCATTAGCTTAATTTTTACTTTCGCAGTTAGCATGCTCATTTTCTATATCTACAGAAAAACATACAGTGGGCCTCTTTACTCGCATAATTATAATGTTTCACTTGTTATGATGGCTCAAATAACAGCACTCGTCATCATGACAATTAGTTCAAACTTAGTTTTATCATTAGGTATGGTTGGCGCCTTATCCATCGTCCGTTTCCGTACAGCAGTAAAAGACCCTATGGACATTGTCTTTATGTTTTGGTCAATCGCTGTTGGGATTTCCTGCGGCGCCAGTCTCTATATGATTTCAATTGTCGGTTCTTTATTCATTAGTATGGTGATTATACTCCTTTCAAGATACAGCAACCAAACCGATGTGTTTATGCTTATCATTCACTATTCAGAAGATGCTAAGGATGAAGTTTTCAAGGTAATCAGTTCACTTGATTACAGAATAAAATCGAAAACAGCCACGCAAGAAATCATGGAACTCACATTAGAAATCACGCTCATGGGTGCTGATACAAAGTTCATTGATAAGTTGTCACAAATATACGGCGTAAGAGATGCCACACTTATTACCTACAATGGCAATCTTAGCGAATAGGAGTTCTTTATGAATAGAAAAAAA
>Ga0209272_10002141_pt1 | contig 11392 bp, 8 predicted proteins | sample tdDd002_FD_187125 | JGI IMG/M metagenome (GOLD analysis project Ga0209272, IMG submission 187125) | Marine sediment microbial communities from the Atlantic coast under amendment with organic carbon and nitrate - tdDd00.2 (SPAdes)... | ecosystem: Environmental > Aquatic > Marine > Coastal >... | reverse complement strand
TTGCGTGAAGAAAGCCACGATATAAAAGAAGATTACTCAAACCTAATTAGAACGCTGTCAACTTGATATGAAATTTACCGTCGAACGCGAACATTTATTAAAACCGCTGCAGCAGGTCTCTGGTGCACTAGGCGGTCGGCCTTCCTTGCCGATCCTGGGCAATATTCTGCTGCAGGTCGAAGATGGCTGCCTGTCGATGACAGGTACAGATTTAGAAGTCGAGCTGGTTGCCAAGTTGGCACTGGAGGCTGATTTTGAGCCGGGGGCAGTCACTGTCCCGTCGCGTAAGTTTCTCGATATTTGCCGAGGGCTGCCTGATAGCGCCAATATAGTCGTTGCCCTCGAAGGCGACAGGGTGCTTATACGCTCTGGGCGTAGCCGCTACTCACTATCGACGCTGCCGGCTGCCGACTTTCCGAATATCGATGACTGGCAGAGCGAGGTTGAGCTAACGTTGCCACAGGGCCGTATGCGCCAGCTGATCGACAGCACTCAGTTTTCGATGGCTCACCAGGATGTACGCTACTACCTCAATGGTATGCTGTTTGAAACCGAGGGCAAGCATTTGCGCTCGGTTGCTACTGACGGCCACCGAATGGCTGTGTGTGCCATTGAACTTGAGCAGGAACTGCCATCTAAACAGATTATTGTGCCACGCAAAGGGGTATTGGAGTTGGTTCGCCTGCTTGATACGCCGGATGCTACGGTAGATATCCAGATCGGTAACTCTAATCTGCGTGCGGTGGTGAACAATTTCGTGTTTACCTCCAAGCTGGTCGATGGCCGTTTCCCTGACTATCGCCGGGTAATGCCACAGAACAGCAACAAATTTGTCGAAGCCAGCTGTGATGAACTGCGAAAAGCATTCTCCCGTGCTGCTATCTTGTCGAACGAGAAGTTCCGCGGAGTTCGTGTCAACCTGTCCAACGGCGAGATGCGTATTACGGCGAATAACCCTGAGCAGGAAGAAGCCGAAGAGTTTCTTGATGTCGACTACCAGGGCGAAAATCTTGAAATTGGTTTCAATGTTAGTTACGTACTTGACGTACTTAACACCCTCAAATGCGAACAGGTTCGTTGGTCGCTGACTGACGCCAATGCCAGTGCTTTGGTTGAAGACAGCGTTAGCGACGAAGCTATGTATGTCGTGATGCCAATCAGACTATAGGGCATGGCACTTACTCGTCTTATTGTTAAAGACTTCCGAAATATTGAAGCTTGCGACTTATTGTTGTCGACAAGCTTCAATTTTCTGGTCGGTGCCAACGGCAGCGGAAAAACCAGCGTGTTAGAGGCGGTACATTATCTCGGACACGGGCGATCATTTCGCAGTCACCTGACTGGCAGGGTGATCCGTCATGAGCAGCAAGAGCTCTTTGTTCATGGCCGGATACAAACCAAAGTCGGTCTGGAGCTTCCTGTGGGGATCAACAAGAAGCGTGATGGGACAACCGAGGTCAAGCTTGGTGGCGAAAGTGGACAAAAGCTTGCGCAGTTGGCGCAAGTATTACCGTTGCAGCTGATCACGCCGGAAGGTTTCGAGTTGCTGACTGGTGGGCCAAAGTATCGCCGAGCATTCATTGACTGGGGTGTTTTTCATGTCGAGCCCAAGTTTTATCATGCCTGGAGCAGGGTAAAACGGTTGACCAAGCAGCGTAATGCGCTGTTGAAAACGGCCCGTAGCTATCGAGAGCTCAGCTACTGGGATCAGGAATTGGCGGTGTTGGCTGAAGAAATCAGCGAATGGCGCAGCCAGTACCTTGAAGCCGTTAAGCGAAAAGCCGCAGAGATCTGTCAAGGCTTTTTGCCTGAGTATGATATCCAGCTGGGTTATTACCGTGGCTGGGAAAAAGAGACCCCTTATGCCGAGCTGCTAATGCGTAATTTTGAGCGTGACAGCCAGCTTGGCTATACCGCAAGTGGTCCGCATAAGGCTGACTTGCGAATCAAAGTTGCCGGTACGCCCGTTGAGGATGTATTGTCCCGCGGACAGCTGAAACTGATGGTTTGTGCCTTGCGTTTAGCACAGGGACTCCACCTGACAGAGGCAACTGGCAAACAGTGTATATATTTAATTGATGATTTTGCTTCCGAGCTGGATAGCCATAGGCGTGCGCTACTTGCGCAAAGGTTAAAGGAAACCAACGCCCAGGTTTTCATTAGTGCCATTGGCCGTGACCAAATAGCGGAAATGCATGATGAAAATGGCAAGATGTTTCATGTGGAACACGGTAAAATAACCGCAGGATAATTTAAGCGAGAGTAACTCAATGTCCAACAATTACGATTCATCAAGCATTAAGGTGCTTAAAGGCCTCGATGCGGTACGTAAGCGCCCAGGGATGTATATTGGCGACACCGATGACGGTACTGGTTTGCACCATATGGTGTTTGAGGTCGTCGATAACTCTATCGATGAAGCTCTTGCTGGCCATTGTGAAGACATTATTATCACCATCCATGAAGATAATTCTGTTTCTGTTAGTGATGACGGACGTGGTATCCCAACGGATCTGCACCCAGAGGAAGGTGTGTCTGCAGCCGAAGTGATCATGACAGTACTGCATGCCGGCGGTAAGTTTGATGACAATTCATATAAAGTATCGGGCGGCCTGCATGGTGTAGGGGTTTCAGTTGTTAATGCTCTATCTGAAAAGGTTGAGCTCACAATTCATCGTCATGGCTCCATTCACCACCAAATTTATCGACATGGTGAGCCAGAGGCGCCACTGGCCGCTATCGGTGAGACTGACAGAACCGGTACCCGCATCCGCTTCTGGCCGAGTGAAGAGACGTTCACCAATGTTGTTTTTCATTATGAAATCTTGGCTAAGCGTCTTCGTGAACTGTCGTTCCTTAACTCCGGTGTTTCAATTAAGCTGATTGACGAGCGTGAAGATGGTAAACAAGACCACTTCATGTATGAAGGTGGTATTAAAGCCTTTGTTGAGCACTTGAATCGCAACAAAACGCCGATTCACCCGAAAGTATTCCACTTTGACTTTGAACGAGAAGACGGTATTTGCGTCGAAGTCGCAATGCAGTGGAATGATGGCTTCCAGGAAAATATCTACTGTTTTACCAACAATATTCCACAACGTGATGGCGGTAGCCACCTGGCTGGCTTCCGTGGCGCGTTGACGCGTACATTGAATACCTTTATGGATAAAGAAGGTTATTCGAAGAAAGAAAAAACGGCAACCTCAGGCGATGATGCTCGTGAAGGCCTAACAGCGGTAGTTTCGGTGAAAGTGCCGGATCCAAAATTCTCAAGCCAGACCAAAGACAAGTTGGTTTCGAGTGAGGTTAAGCCGGCGGTTGAATCAGCAATGGGCGAAAAGTTGGGTGAATTCCTGCTGGAAAACCCGAGCGATGCGAAAACCGTTTGTAGCAAGATCATTGATGCCTCGCGTGCGCGTGAAGCCGCTCGAAAAGCGCGTGAAATGACCCGCCGTAAAGGTGCGCTCGATTTAGCTGGCCTGCCAGGCAAGCTAGCTGACTGTCAGGAAAAAGATCCTGCACTGTCTGAACTCTACATTGTGGAAGGGGACTCTGCTGGCGGTTCAGCCAAGCAGGGGCGTAACCGTAAGAACCAGGCTATTTTGCCGCTTAAAGGTAAAATTCTTAATGTAGAGAAGGCCCGTTTCGACAAAATGTTGTCTTCGCAGGAAGTCGCAACCCTTATTACTGCGATGGGCTGTGGTATCGGCCGCGATGAATATAATCCTGATAAGCTACGTTACCACAACATTATTATCATGACCGATGCCGATGTCGATGGCTCGCACATCCGTACGTTGCTATTGACCTTCTTCTATCGTCAGATGCCAGAACTGATTGAGCGCGGTCATATCTATATTGCTCAGCCACCACTGTACAAAGTGAAGAAAGGCAAGCAAGAGCAATACATCAAAGATGATGAAGATATGAACCAGTACCAGGTTGCCCTGGCTCTGGATAATGCTGCATTGTTTGCTGCGGAAGGTGCACCCGCGATTTCCGGTTTGTCGCTTGAAGAGTTGGTGAAACAATTCAACAGTGCCAATAAGCTGGTTGATCGTATGAGCCGCCGCTACCCGACGCTGCTGCTGAACGAGTTTATATACCAGCCTCGTCTAGCTGTTGAGATGCTCAATGAGCAAGCTGACGTAGAAGCGTGGACTAAATCTTTGGTTGCCGCACTGAACGAGAAGCAGTCTGGTGAAAGTCAGTACAACTTTGAAGTGAGCCGTGACGAAGAGAACAATGCATGGCTTCCTAAGATTGTGGTACGTACCCATGGTGTCGATCATGAATATGCATTGAGCTTTGATCTGCTGAACTCGAAAGAGTACAGCAAGCTGGCGGATCTGTCCGAAGTCTTGCAAAGCCTTCTTGATGACTCGGCCTATGTGCAGCGTGGCGAACGCAAGCAGCCGGTAAGCAACTTTAAAGAGGCTCTGGACTGGCTAATTAAAGAATCTCGTCGTGGCCTATCACTACAGCGATACAAAGGTCTGGGTGAGATGAACCCGGAGCAGCTTTGGGAAACTACTATGGATCCTGAGTCTCGTCGCATGATGCAGGTGACGATTAACGATGCGGTTGCGGCAGATGAGTTGTTTACGACACTGATGGGTGATCAGGTTGAACCTCGTCGTCACTTCATTGAAGAGAATGCACTGAACGCCAACCTGGACGTGTAGTTAAAGCTGATATTTGTTGTATTCAAAAACGCCGCTTTCTGCGGCGTTTTTTTATGTCTGTTGATATCCGAAGGGCTGCTAACTTTCCTGGCAAAGGGCATAGAAAAAAAATTAGAAAAAATTTGGTTCGAACACTTGGAAATCAAATTGTCCATCCCTATATCTATTAATGAAGCGCATGGTGCCAAATGTTGGGCCAGCAACAGGTTTGTCCTATTGAGGAAAGCCACTTCAACCATTCAATTATTGTCATGTTTATTGCTTCTAAAGAAGGATAGTTTTATGCGTAACTTAGATTTCACTCCTCTATACCGTTCTGCTATTGGTTTTGACCGTCTGTTCAACCAGATGGAAAAGAACGTCAGCAATACTAATGCGGGATACCCTCCCTATAACATCGAACAGCAAGATGAAAACCATTACCGAATTACAATGGCTGTTGCTGGGTTTGCTGAAGAGCAGCTAGATATTACCCAACAACAGAACAAACTGATTGTTCGTGGTACCCGTGAAGTTGAGAAAGATGAGCGTCAGTATCTCTATCAGGGGATTGCTGAACGAGACTTTGAACGTAAATTCCAACTAGCCGATTATGTTAAAGTTGTTGGTGCGGTTATGGAAAATGGACTGCTGCATGTTGATCTTGAACGAGAGATCCCGGAAGAGCAAAAACCGCGAAAGATTGCAATCAATGGCCATCGGTTGTTGGTAAACGAGTAGTGTTAAGCAATTGTTGATACGATAGAGAGTGAGAGGTCAGCCATGTGCTGGCCTTTTTTGTATCTGATCTAAGTGATTATTCCTAGGCAATTATCTGAACCAGTACTTATCCTGCTTGGTATTGTTATTCCGGGGCAATCATAAATTGGCGTCTTTTGAGCTTGTTGCAATTTGTCCTGGAGGCAACCGACAGCTTTGCTTGTGACTGGAAAAGTATAAGTTTTCGGATGAAACACGCTAAGATAACGAGAGGTGTTTCACGTGAAACGCTTCAATATTCCTTCTTGTTATTTCATTGAGATTGCTATGTCAGTAAAGACTCGTTACATCACTACGGATCTTGATATTTTCTCAAACCAAGATTTGTCAGAGCTGGCTGCTTTTTTCCAGGAACGGACGTACATTCTTCATTGCGGCTGGCGCAATGAGGATCTATTCCATTTATGCCTTGAGCCAAAAACAGATGCAGGCTCCCGACTCGATAAGGATTTAGATAACTTATTGGGGGCTGTAGAGCTGCTACCCGATAGACTAAAGGTGCTATGGCTGTCAGCAGCAGAGGTAGATTTTAATATCGGTATCGAAACAGGGGACTGCCACGGCCATAATCTTAAGGTTGCAGCAAGGTACTTACTGCGTGTGGCAAAGCTGAATGGTACTCTGAGCGTAACGACATATCCCGCCGAGTAATAATGGAATAAGAAGAGCTACCACTATGGCAGCTCTTTATGTTTTTATAAGGGTAACGAGTTACTCTCCCTGATAGGCTTTGGTAACTTCCTCGGCGATGATAGCAATGCCTCGTTGCATGTCTTCATCACTCTGAACATAGTTCATACGAAGGCACTCATGACCATGGCTCCAATCATCTTCGAGTCCTATAAAGAAGTATTCGCCTGGAACTATCAGTACCCCGCGCGCTTTGAGCCGTCGGTATAGCTCCATTGTTGTGATTGGCAATTCGTTAAACCATAACCACAGAAACATCGCCCCTTCCGGTTTGTGGATCCTAAAGCGTTCATCTGTAATGGCTGTTTGCAATAGCTCAACCGCATACTGAGATTTGCGAAGATAGTACGGCTTGATAACCTGTTCGCTGAGCCGGAGTAGGTCCTGGTTCTCAATCATCTTATTGGCAATCGTCGGACCAACACTGCCCGGCGCCAAGCTGAGTACGCCATTCATATTCGTAATTGCGGTGGTAATTTCTTCACTGGCCACCACAATTCCGCAGCGAACGCCGGGTAAGCCAAGCTTAGACAGGCTCATACACAGAATGGTGTTTTCATTCCAGAACGGCGTGACATCTTCAAAAATGATATCCGGGAAAGGGATGCCATATGCGTTATCGATGATCAGCGGGATGTCGTGATCGCGCGCTAAGGCATCGAGGTGTCTGATCTCTTCGTCGGTCAGAACATTACCCGTCGGGTTGGTCGGGCGAGAGGCACAGATCGCACCGATACTGTTATCAACTTTGAGTTCCTTAAAGTCGATATGGTATTTGAACAGGCCGTTATCAAGCAGGGTGATTTCCGGTCGGTAGGAGATAAACATATCTTCACTGAGTCCCGAATCTCCGTATCCAATATATTCAGGAGCCAAAGGCAGCAATATTTTTTTCCGGCTGCCGTCGCCAAACTCACCGGCCAGTAGGTTGAACAAGTTGAAAAAGGCACTCTGACTGCCGTTGGTCAGCGAGATGTTTTTGGCACTGATCTCCCAACCATAGGTGTCATGCAATAGCTGGGCGAGGGCACTGATAAACGTATTCTTACCTTGCGGTCCATCATAGTTAGTCAGGGCTGCGGCGAGTTCTCCTGTTACAACCATTTGTCCACTGAGCTGGTTAAAGTACTCGACCATTTCTGGAATTTGAGCAGGATTGCCGCCTCCGAGCATAATGGCATCAGGGTTACGCAAGCCGTCGTTTAAATCGTCCATTAGCTGGGTGATACCAGAGTAACGGGCAAATTTGTCTCCGAATGTAGAAAACTCCATTTTTACTTCCGACCTCAGTCTATTGTTCTTATCTTTGGTGATATGGTTACTGTATAGGTTATGTACAGTTTTCAACATACCTCATTGTGCTGATAAGGGAAAGAGTAAGAGATTCTGTTTATGCCTTGTGGGCTGGCACCTTTGTCGTATAGCAATAGGTTAGGGCAAAAGCTGGGCTGGTGGTGTTTCACGTGAAACGAAATCAGCCATGGAGGTTACTAGGAAGGGCTACCGAATACAGGCATAAAAAAACCCCATGCTTGGCACGGGGTTTTGATTTTCACTAGCTTGGTTATTTCTGAAGTAGCGAAATATCCGCGACTTTCAGGAACTCGTTACGTAGTAGGTTCAGCATGGTTAGACGATTCACTTTTAGTTTCTCATCATCTGCCATTACCATCACGTTATCGAAGAAAGCATCGACGGCTTCACGCAGTGTTGCCAGCTCAGAAAGTGCTTGCTGGTAGTTGCCTTCGGCAAACACAGGTGTCAGTGCTGCTAGTTTAATTTCGATTTTGTCAGCCAGTGCCTTTTCTGCATCTTCAGCCAGTAGGCTGCTGTCGATAGCCGATGGTAGTTCGCCATCGAATTTCGCCAGGATATTACCTACACGCTTGTTTGCTGCAGCTAAAGATTCTGCGGCTTCCAGTGAGCGGAAGTGGGTAACGGCCTTAACGCGTTTATCGAAGTCAGCTGGCTGTGTTGGGCGGCGAGCGAGTACTGCCTGGATAGCATCAACGCTATGGCCTTCATCTTGATACCAAGCGCGGAAACGGCCTAGCATGAAGTCAATCACATCTGCTTCAACGTTATGGTTAGTAAGTTTGGCACCAAATAGTTCTTTTGCTTTGGTGATCAGATCTACTAGATCCAGGTTGTAGCCTTTTTCTACCATGATGCGAAGGGCACCAAGAGCAGCACGACGAAGAGCGAATGGGTCGTTGGCACCTTTCGGGTGCTGACCAATACCGAAGATACCGACAAGGGTATCCATCTTATCTGCCAGGGCAACCGCGGCTGCAACGTCAGATTGTGGTAGCTCGTCACCGGCGAAACGAGGCATGTACTGCTCGTTCAGGGCAACAGCAACATCTTCATGTTCACCGTCAAGGCGTGCGTAGTGCATGCCCATTACACCCTGGGTATCGGTAAACTCAAACACCATCGATGTCATCAAATCGCACTTAGATAGCAGACCTGCGCGTTCAGCGTGTTCTGCGTCAGCACCGATTAAGTTTGCAATAAAGCCAGACATTGCGGTGATACGGTCGGTCTTGTCACGCAGTGTACCCAGTTGCTTCTGGAATAATACGGTTTCAAGTTCCGGCAGGCGTTCAATCAGCGGACGCTTGCGGTCTGTGTTGAAGAAGAACTCGGCATCCGCCAGGCGAGGGCGAACAACTTTTTCGTTACCTTCGATGATCTGACGTGGGTCTTTCGACACAATGTTAGAAACAAAGATAAACTTAGGAACCAAGTTGCCTTGTGCGTCATACACAGGGAAGTACTTCTGATCACCCTTCATGGTATAAACCAGTGCTTCCGAAGGAACGTTTAGGAAGTCTTCTTCGAACGAAGCTGTTAGTACAACAGGCCATTCAACTAGTGATGTTACTTCTTCTACCAGTTCATCTTCGAGATCGGCAATACCGCCAACTTCATCAGCTGCTTTCTTGGCATCGGCTAGGATTATGGCTTTACGTGCTTCGTAATCCACCATGACCTTACCGCGCTCTTCAAGAATCGTCGGATACTGATCAGCATTATCGATGGTGAATTCAGCTTCACCCATGAAGCGGTGACCGCGGATTGTACGGGCAGATTTAGCGCCAAGGATCGTGCCGTCAATGAGCTCTTCACCCAGCAGCATGGTTAGGGTTTTAACCGGACGGATAAACTGGGTGTCGTAGTCACCCCAACGCATTGGCTTAGGGATCGGTAGCTTGGCAAGCGCTGCGGCCGTAAGATCGCAAAGCAGAGCTTGTACTGGCTGGCCTTTGACTTCCTGCTTGTACAGTAGCCATTCACCTTTGTCTGTCTTCAGACGTTCAGCTTGCTCAACACTAATGCCATTACCACGGGCCCAGCCTTGTGCTGCTTTGGTCGGGTTGCCTTCGGCATCAAACGCAGAGCTAATGGCAGGGCCTCGCTTTTCAACGATTTTATCTGCCTGACCTGCTGCCAGCGCTGATACTTTCAGCGCTAGACGGCGAGGGGCTGCGAACCATTTAATACCTTGGTGCGCAAGATCGGCAGCTTTCAGCTCTGCTTCAAAGTTTGCCGCAAATGCTTCGGCAAGGGTACGTAGGGCTTTTGGTGGCAGCTCTTCGGTACCCAGTTCAATAAGGAAATTCTTTTCGGTCATGCGATACCCTTACTTGTCTTTTTTGCACATAGGGAAGCCGAGAGCTTCGCGAGATGCGTAGTAAGCTTCTGCTACTTGCTTCGTCAGGTTGCGGATACGCAAGATGTAGCGCTGACGCTCGGTAACCGAGATCGCTTTACGTGCATCAAGTAGGTTAAAGGCATGTCCTGCTTTCAGAATACGCTCATAGGCTGGTAATGATAACGGGTTATCCAGCTCTAGAAGCTCCTGACACTCTTTCTCACACTGGTCGAAGAAAGTGAACAGGAAGTCGACGTCTGCGTGTTCAAAGTTGTACGTTGACTGCTCAACTTCGTTCTGATGGAAAATGTCACCATAGGTCACTTTGCCTAGCGGGCCGTCGGTCCAAACCAGATCGTAAACGGAATCGACTCCCTGGATGTACATAGCCAGACGCTCGATACCGTAGGTGATTTCACCGGTAACAGGTTTACATTCAAGGCCACCAACCTGTTGGAAGTAAGTGAACTGAGTCACTTCCATACCGTTTAGCCAGACTTCCCAACCAAGGCCCCAGGCACCTAACGTCGGGTTTTCCCAGTTATCTTCAACAAAACGGATGTCGTGAACTGTAGTATCGACACCGAGTACTTCTAATGAGCCCAGGTACAGTTCCTGAATATTGTCTGGTGATGGCTTAATGATCACCTGGAACTGGTAGTAGTGCTGAAGGCGGTTAGGGTTTTCACCGTAACGGCCGTCAGTCGGGCGGCGAGATGGTTGTACATACGCTGCTGCAATAGGTTCTGGACCCAGAGCTCGTAGACAAGTCATTGGGTGAGAGGTACCTGCACCTACTTCCATGTCTAAAGGTTGCACAATGGTGCAACCCTGCTGGCCCCAGTAATCCTGCAGCGCGAGGATCATGCCCTGAAAGGTTTTAATATCGTATTTCTGCATTGTCAGCTTCGCGAGATTAGTGGATTAAAAGTCATTTTAGTAACAATCCAGTATACCTTGCATGGCATTTTCCGAGTAGAGCCATTGCGTGTTTTTTGGTCATCTTTGATAAATTTGCATAAAATAGTTGGGAAATACGGTAGGGTCTATGCTGGATGATGTTTTTACATTGTTCTGATGTACTGGTTTTTTCTCTCTATACAATAATCAGGTTCCTGTCTGTCGCCGTATGCAATACAGGTTATGGGCCGATACAATCACATCGATATTAAATCGAGAACAAATGGACGAAATGATGGACTTCAATTTTTCGCTAGCATCCGGTAAATGGGTGCGACATGTAATTTTTGCTACTGCGACGGCTGTAGTAGCATCTGGCTGTACGACGGTTAATCCATACTCAGGTGACGAGCAGACAGCCAAAGCGACAAGCGGTGCGCTTATTGGTGCTGTGGCCGGAGCGGCAATTGGCGTCGCTTCCTCCAGTAAGAGTGACCGCGGAAAAGGTGCATTAATCGGTGCTGCCTCGGGGGCTGCTCTCGGGGGAGGGATTGGTTACTATATGGATGTGCAGGAAGCCGAACTGCGTCAGCAACTGCAATCAACCGGGATCAGCGTAACACGTGACGGTGACAATATTGTTCTGAACATGCCAAATGAAATTACCTTTGGTGTTGATCAGACAGATCTGAGCTCCCGT
>Ga0209272_10002140_pt1 | contig 11392 bp, 7 predicted proteins | sample tdDd002_FD_187125 | JGI IMG/M metagenome (GOLD analysis project Ga0209272, IMG submission 187125) | Marine sediment microbial communities from the Atlantic coast under amendment with organic carbon and nitrate - tdDd00.2 (SPAdes)... | ecosystem: Environmental > Aquatic > Marine > Coastal >... | reverse complement strand
TCTTTTGTGTTTCGACAAATTTTTAAGGTACGACTCTATTAGCTGTACAGCTAATAGAGCATCAATAGACAGGTTTGCGTTCATCATAACCCCAATAATTGTATTTTCATCTTCACAGAGCGCCTCATTAAACGTGAAGCCAAGTGTTATACGACTACATACTCAGTGTTTTATAAAGCCCGTTATTGTCTATGCTCCAATAGCATTCCAGCAAAGATTCAGATTAGATTGCAGTTAAAACTATAATAAAAAAATCAACTCACTGCCGTGTTAAATGTATTGAGTAATGGATGATTTATCAGTTTTAATACTCTAAGGTGCCGATATAATATTCCTTAATCACATACACTCATTCATAGGAAAGCAACATCTTTCAATATCAATGAGTTGGAGTTCCATCCCTCTTTGGGCTTATCAGCTAGTCAGTGAATTTCCAAATAAGTTGGCTTACGATCTGAAGCTATCAACAGTTTCGTTCTCAGGCTAGTTGTTACTTAAATGTGATAGCTCATCTTTCTACAGAACCTGATACAGGCACACTTAGGTGAAATTTGTCCATAAGACTCGGGGCAGTCCACACAGCATAATCTAGTATCCTGCCAAATCGGGGCAGAGCAGTGGGTTTGATAACTGGCTATGCCGATCCGTTTCGATGAAAAACTTATGAGTATTAATAAGAGTCTGTGAAGCGGACTGGCTGTATATATCCTGTAGATACCATATACTATTGTTCATATATTCAAATCATCATCAATATCGAGCCAACCATGGAAGTCGAGCTACTTGAAATTCGAAATTTCATCCGCCAATACCCCCCTTTTGATCAGTTGCCGGAAGAAGCACTCATAGAGGTTTCAAATAGTGTCGAGATCTCATACTATCGAGCAGACAGTATAATCATTGAATTTGCAGACAAAATACACGATCTCTTTATGATCCGCAGTGGTGTGGTCGAGATATATCGGCGTACTGGTGAGCTTTATAACCGCCTTGACCAAGGTGGCTTATTTGGGCAGATGGGGTTATTAACCAATAATAAAGTTCGTTTCCCGGCCAAATCAATTAAAGACACGCTTTTATACTGCATTCCACAGAATATTTTTGAAGAGTTCTGCGAGCGCTATGAGACCTTTGCCGACTTTGTTGAAGTTGAAGGCAGTATACGATTACAGCAAGCGGTAGAAGATAATAGCGATGATGCCAATTCACTGACCACCTCAAAGGTTAAGACCTTGCTCAGTGGCGAACCTGTGATGCTGCCAACCACAACCACCATTCAGAACGTAGCCAAAATCATGTCAGAAGAGAATGTCTCTGCTGCAATCATCAATGATCCCAACCTTGCCGATGAAGGTGGTAATAGCTTTGTTGGCATTATTACCGAGCGAGATCTGTGTGCAAAAGTTATCGCAAAAGGCTTAGATGTCGATACGCAAGTGGTCGAAGTGATGTCAACTGAACTCATCTCTTTGGATCACAACGCCTATATTTTTGAAGCCATGCTGTTAATGCTTCGCTATAACGTTCATCACCTCCCCATTCTAAAGAATAAACAGCCGATAGGCATGATTGAAGTCAGTGACATCATTCGTTATGAATCACAAAATAGCTTGTTATTTGTCAGCAGTATTTTCCAGCAAAACAGCATTGAAGATTTGATCATGCTATCGAATCAACTCAAAGACTGTTTTGTCCGTATGATCAACGAAGATGCAAACTCACACATGGTCGGCCGCGCCATGTCAGAAATTGGCAGAAGTTTTAAACAACGCCTAATTGAATTGGCTGAGGAGAAATTGGGCCCACCTCCCATACCTTATTGTTTCTTAGCATTAGGTTCTATGGCCCGTGACGAACAGCTTATCGTTACCGATCAAGATAACGCGATCATTCTCGATAATCAATATCAAGAGTCACTACATGGGGACTACTTTAAAGCGCTTGCCACCTATGTTTGTGATGGTTTAGCTGCGTGTGGTTACACCTATTGCACGGGTGACATTATGGCAACCAATCCCGAGTATCGTAAAACACAATCTCAATGGGAAGAGTGTTTTGCCGATTGGATTGATAATCCAAATCCACAAGCGCTACTTAATTGCTCTATTTTTTTCGACCTCTATGGTGTCTATGGCAGACCCAAGTGGGCAGAACAGTTAAACGCCTTTATCCTTAGAAAGGCGAAGAAGAACAACCGCTTCTTGGCCTGTCTTGCTAGAAATGCAATAAATCGCACACCGCCGCTTGGCTTTTTTAAAGACTTTGTGATGGAGAAAGATGGCCGTCATAACAATTCCATTAATTTAAAAAGGCGAGGCACTGCTCCTTTAGCTGACCTTATCCGTGTGCATGCCCTTGCTATCGGTTCCCAATCGCAGAACTCTTTTGATCGATTGGAAGATATCATCGAAGCCGGGATTTTACCCCCATCAAAAGGGAAAGATCTGCAGCATGCGATGGAATTTATCTCTTTGGTTCGCATTCGCCATCAAGCTTTAGATATTGAGTCAGATCAAGAGCCGGATAACAATATTGAGCCTGAAAACATGTCTGATTTCGAAAGGCGAAACCTTAAAGATGCCTTTCTAGTCTTAAGCAGTGCACAAAACTTTTTAAAATTCCGCTACACTGCCAACAGCATGCAGGGGTAGATAATGCGTAACTTCAGTAATCAAGAGGTCTTAAACTGGAAGGCTTTTTTACAAATTAAGGCACTAGAAAGTAAAGATAGCCGCCTGACTCACTTTTATAATGCCAGCACTTACCATGAGGAGGTCAAACTTAAGGATATTGAGTTTGTTGCCTTAGATTTTGAAACTACTGGTCTGGATGCAAATCAAAACAGCATTATTAGCATTGGTCTCGTCCCTTTTACCTTGCAACGTATTGCTTGTCGGCAGGCAAAACACTGGTTTGTAACACCGGAAGATAATCTCCAGGAGGACTCAATTATCATCCATGGTATTACCCACTCAGATCTGAAGGGGGCGCCGGATCTATTGCGCATATTAGAGCAGCTATTAGATGAGCTGGCAGGAAAAATTGTGGTTGTACATTATCGAAGAATTGAACGTGACTTCTTTGATGCGGCGCTAAGAAGCTTGATCAACGAAGGCATAGTCTTCCCCGTCATTGATACCATGCAAATTGAAGCTGACATCCAACAGGCTCGCCCGAGAAGCTTTCTAGATTGGCTCAAAAATACCCGGCCAGAATCGATTCGACTCGCTAATAGCCGTACCCGGTATAATCTGCCAACTTATCCACCGCACGATGCTTTAACCGACGCGATTGCTACCGCTGAATTACTGCAAGCTCAAATTCATCATCACTTCAGTCCAGATACGCCAATCAAGAAGCTTTGGCTGTAAACGCCGGGTTATGAAGTGTTGGTTATAGATATAAAAAACCGAGTGTAGTACTCAAAAAGTTAAGTACATCACTCGGCTTCTACTTGTAGCTTATGGTTTTACAGATTAACGAAAACGTTGCTCTGTTCGTAGCCCCATTATCAAACTGACACACATCACCAACAAAATAATGGTGAAGGGTAATGCGGTTGAAATTGCGCCGGCTTGCAAGGCTTCAATGGCTTGTGTGCCACCCACCCAAACCAGACCAGCTGCAATCGCGCCTTCGATAAATGCCCAGAAAACACGCTGAGGAACTGGTGCATCGACTTTACCACCAGAGGTGATGCTATCAATTACCAGCGAACCAGAGTCTGATGAGGTCACAAAGAATACCAGCACCAAGACTACGGCGAGTAAAGACAAAATATTACCCATCGGCAATGCGTCAAACATTTGGAACATGGCAAGTGGCACTTCTGTTAAGCCTTTTTCGCCTAAGGTCCCCACTTTATTAACGATTTGATCAATCGCAACACCACCAAATACCGACATCCAAAGTATAGTCACAGCCGTTGGTACAATGAGTACTGCCGTCATGAACTCACGAATTGTACGCCCACGAGAAATACGTGCGATAAACATGCCGACAAAAGGTGACCATGAAATCCACCATGCCCAATAGAAAACAGTCCAGCCATGCATCCAAGCTTCATCTTCACGGCCGATTGGGTTACTTAACGGAATAATATTTTCGATGTATCCCATGACTGTGGTCGGAATCGTTCCCATTGACACAGCAAAACTAACCAAAGCGACAAATACCACTAACGCGAGTGCAAGTAGCATGTTGACATTACTGATAATTTTCACACCACCTTCAATGCCACGGATGACAGAAATAACCGCTAACAAGGTGACAATGAATATGATGGCGATTTGAAGCAATAAGCCATTATCGATGCCGAAGACATGGTGAAAACCACTGGCGGCTTGTTGAGCACCAAGTCCAAGCGAAGTAGCCAGACCAAACAGAGTGGCAAGCACCGCTAAAATGTCAACAACATGCCCTGGCCACCCCCAAGTGCGATCACCTAAAATGGGATAAAAGACAGAACGCATGGAAAGCGGTAAGCCCTTATTGTAAGCGAAAAATGCTAACGACAGTGACACTACGCCATAAATGGCCCATGGGTGAAGTCCCCAATGGAACATGGTGGCACCGAGCGCCAACTTAGCGGCTTCAGGTGTATTAGGGGCAACATTCAGTGGGGTTTCGTACCAACCGGTAAAGTAGGCAACAGGCTCTGCGACTCCCCAAAACATGAGTCCAATTCCCATACCTGCAGCAAATAGCATTGCTATCCAGGACTTCATCGAGTAATCGGTTTTTGCCTCGTCACCACCTAACCGAATTTTGCCATAGGGAGAGACAATCATTGCCAAACAAAACACGACAAATATATTGGCAGACCACATAAACAAACCATCAAAAGCCCCGATGATTTTCCACTTTATGCCATCTAATACGGATTTGGATGTCTCAGGATCAGCAACCAAAATGGCTAATAAAAAGAGTCCAATTAAGGCCGCGCTGATGCCAAAAACAGGATTGTGTACATCAAAGCCCCATTTCTGAATGTTATCTTGACCGATGGTGTAATCGGTATTATCAATACTGTATTTATCTTTTTTGGTATTCATTGATCCTCGTTTAGAGCGAATTTCATTCGAAAAAATGTAAAGACATTCTACTTTATTAGACGAAAACTTTCAGCCTATTGATAAAAGCAATCACGTCTCATGTGACCTTGCTGGCAATTGATTATCAATTTACTGTTGAAATTGCTTAGCCTAATTAAAATTAAGTGACTAATTCATTTAACTTTAGTGGGCAGGAAGTGTTAACACTCAATTCAGTTTGGGGTTTCAACGAGCCACTCAGTTCACGCCAAATAGTGGTCACCGACATAGATAACTAGTTTGTTTACCGCTTCGTCGAAAGTATCAGTTACACACTTAACACCACCAAACGGATGTGTTTTTTGCGTTTTACTGTCCATTACCTCCTAGTTTTAAAGGCTTATTGACACTATTTTGCTTAAACACAGTCCATATTTTTAGCCCTATAACAATTAAGTAAATTGCGATAATTGAAACAAAAGGCCCCATCTTTCGACAGGGCTCGGCATATCTCGTCAATATTTAATTGAATGACATTTAGCTCAGCTTAAACTTACTCACCTCTTCAGCCATAGCGTTGGCATCCGCTAATAAGGTCTCATTTAACTGACTAAGTTCATCGGAGACCACTTGGGTATTTTGATAGGTTTCACTGATCTTAAGGGCATTACGATTGACCTCTTCAGAAACGGCCGACTGCTCATGTGTCGCAGCAGCAATCTGTTCATTCATACTGTCAATCACCCCCACTTCATGAACAATCCTATCTAGGTCTTCACCCGCTTTTGCCGATTCGGTAACACTGATCTCTGCCTGAGATTTCCCTTTATCCATAGCTTTAACGGCAACCACAGCCGCTTTCTCGAGGCGTTCTGTCATATCCCTGATATCTTCGGTTGAGGTTTGCGCTCTTTGAGCCAGGCTTCTAACCTCATCGGCCACAACGGCAAATCCTCTTCCCATCTCGCCGGCTCTTGCCGCTTCGATGGCAGCATTTAAGGCCAGAAGGTTTGTCTGCTCGGCAATACCACTGATAACGCCTAAGACACTCACGATCCCTTGAATATCATTATCCAATTCATGAATAGCGGTAGATGCCTCGCCTATCTCCTGCGCTAATAAATTGATACTGTCACAGGTTTTACTGACCTCAATATTCCCCTCTTTAGCTTCAACATTGGCCGCAGTGGACGCCTCAGACGCCTTCACCGCATTGACTGCGATCTCTTGCACTGTCGCACTCATCTCTGTCATCGCCGAGGCGACTTGCTCTGCCTCACTATGACCAATAGCCACGTCTTGCTGCATCGCCGTTGCACAGGTATCCATCCTCTCTGACGCATGCAATAGTCTATCGGTATTATCTCTTACCTTATGAATAACTTGTTCAAAATCATTCATCATATTATTAAAAGCCTTACCAAGCTCGCCAAGCTCGTCAGTCGTCTCACTTTTAACACGAACACTAAGATCGTAATTTTGCTGCGCTGTACTGATAGTTGAATGCAGGTAATGCAATCGATTATGCATATATTTTGCGACAGTGACTGAGATAAAGATGACCAGAGAGCCAGATATAATCAATATGGCAATGATACTGAGCATCACAGATTGAGAGGCTTTAAGCTGTGTCTGTGTAACACTAATTAAAGATTCAGATAGCGATTTTTCGAATGCTCGTACCAATTCAATTCGGGCAGTCGATTTAGCAAACCAATTCTCGGCACTTTGCGCACTGATAGCCTCACCGTTTTGACTTAACGCTATCTCTCTTAGTGCCTGAACATCGGCTACGGCTTGAGAGTTGGTCAGCTGGCTATACCGGCTTTTAACCTCTTCAGAGGCCAAGGCAAGAAACCGCTCCTCATAACTGGCTTGCTCCGATACCAGAGTAACAAACTTAATAAACATGCCCGGCTTAAACTCTGGGTTGCCAAAGGTTGAGCTAAGCACTGCACGTTCTATCCCGGCTCTCTCCTTCATCTGAAGATAGGCACTAAATGATGCGGCCTGAATTGCAATCGCCTGGCTATCCCCTTCCTTGGCAGTTTGATCGACAATACTCAATAACATCATATTGAGACGGGTGTAGTAACCAACCTCTTCGGCGACTGATATTGACAGGCTATCGACACCAGAACGAATGTTATTCAGCCTGGAAACTTCGGAGTTGACACGATTCAATTGACTCGAGAATACCGCAGGCAAAGTATTATCACGAACGAATGTATTAAACCCAGATAATTGTTCATCGGTTAATTGTCTTTGGCTAGGAAGCTTACTTGCAAAGGATTTTCCTTTAGAGCCTAGAAAACCAGCACTCATTCCCCGCTCTTTTTGTAACTCATGAACGAGATCACTATTAACTGTCGCCAGTTGACTCAGCACTTTAACCTGCTCGAGCCCTTGTCCAAGTTGGTACTGGTTATATACAACGGAAGTACCGAATAGAATACAACCTATTATCGGAGGAAGTATGACGAGCATAAGCTTGTTTTTTATGCTTAAATTTCCGATCCATCGAAGCTTCATGAAAATATCCTTGCTGACGCCACTAGAATTCAGGTTCAACTTAAAGTCTAGCGTACAATCATGGTTAATTTATGGATTTAATAGAAAAAAAGTCTTCATAATGAAGACTTTTAAAATGGGATAAAACTCAAAAGGCTATCAGCCAATGCATTTACGCGTTACCTTTCACTTTCATATTTAATGTTTGTGCAAAATTCAGCATGCGGTCAAGCGGAAGGAGTGCGGCTTCACGTAAGCCATCATCGACAAATATCTCATGGGGCTTGGTATCAGTGGCCGTTAAAGCCGATTCAATGGCCTGAAGTCCATTCATCGCCATCCAGGGACAGTGAGCGCAGCTTCTACAGGTCGCACCATTTCCGCCAGTTGGCGCTTCAATCAAAATTTTATCCGGTGCCGCTTGCTGCATCTTGTAGAAGATCCCTCTATCAGTAGCCACGATAAAGGTGTCATTATCCATAGTTTGTGCGGCTTTGATTAACTGACTCGTTGAACCGACAGCATCGGCCAGTTCGACAACACTCGCGGGGGATTCAGGGTGCACTAAGACGGCTGCATCCGGATGTTTAATCTTAAGTTCGCGAAGTGCCTTGGCCTTAAATTCATCATGAACGATACAATCGCCTTGCCACATCAACATCTCGGCACCAGTTTGCTTGGCAATATAGCTTCCAAGATGACGGTCCGGCCCCCAGATAATCTTCTTACCCTGACTATCTAAGTGTTCAACGATCTCAAGCGCGATACTCGACGTCACCACCCAATCCGCACGAGCCTTAACCGCTGCAGAGGTATTAGCGTACACCACCACGGTATGATCCGGGTGAGCATCGCAGAACTTGCTGAAAGTATCGATAGGACAACCAATATCGAGGGAACACGTCGCTTCAAGCGTCGGCATTAACACTGTTTTTTCAGGACTTAGGATCTTTGAGGTTTCCCCCATAAATTTAACGCCGGCAACAATCAAGGTTTTCGCCGGATGATCACGTCCAAATCTTGCCATTTCAAGTGAGTCAGAAACACACCCTCCCGTCTCTTCGGCTAACGCCTGTATCTCGGGATCGGTATAGTAATGCGCAACCAGCACAGCATCTCTTTCAACCAATAACTGCTTGATTCTAGCCTTGTAGTTAGCCTTTTCAAGATCGGTCAACGGCAATGGCTTAGCAGGAAATGGATATTGAACATTTTCAATTTGTGGGGCGGAAAGACTCATGTTAAAACCAGTGAGAAATGTATATTAGCGAGATTATACGTAATTGAAGGCAAAATATTAACTCATTTAAGCATATTAGAAATAAAAAGAACGCAGATCGCGTTCCTTTTATTTTCCACTTCAGTCGACTACTGCATAGCGAGTAGCATCTCCTGAGGTTCTTCTAAGTATTGCTTCCACAAGTTGCAGAATCGAGCAATCGTACCACCATCGATAACCCGATGGTCACCTGACCAGCTGATCTGCATGATTTTCCTCGCTTCCACGTCACCATTGGCATTAAAGCGCGGTAACACCTGTAACTTACCTAAAGCCACAATCGCTACCTCAGGCTTGTTAATGATAGGCGTTGCCACAGTACCACCCAAGGCACCGATGTTAGAGATAGAAACCGTGCCAGACTTAAGATCGTTCGGACTCACACGACCACTGCGCGCAGCGGTAGTCAACCTGGTGATCTCTGCAGCTATCTCAAGAATAGACTTGCTCTGTACATCTTTGACGTTCGGTACCAATAAGCCCACTTTCGAGTCGACTGCCATGCCGATATTGTGACTACTTAGATAGGTAAGCTCGGTGCAATCGGCATTGACCCGACTGTTTATCACCGGGAATTGCTTTAGGGCAAGTGACATGGATTTCATAAAAAATGGCATCATGGTGAGCTTGAGCTCATCGCTGGAGTACTTTTTCTTCATGCTCTCACGCAATGTTACCAGTTCAGTCAGATCGATCTCTTCACAGTAGGTGAAATGAGGGATCGTGCTGACCGACTCGGTCATCATCTTAGCCATCACAGCTTTGACACCACGAATAGGCTCGATTCTGTCGATAGTCTGCCCGCTGGTTGTTGAACTAGTGTTCATACTCGGCTCAGAAAGAGTGTTTGAGCTGACGTCATTTTCAGTAGTTGCTGACATTGTATTGCTATGAGCACTTGCGCCCGAATGATAACGTTCTATATCCTCTTTAAACACCCGACCATTTTTACCGGTACCAGGAACCTTAGCAATATCGATATCCAAAGTCCGGGCCAAGCGTCTGACTGCCGGGCTGGCTAATGCCTTGCCCTGAACCACCGGCTCTTTGGTATCACCGACTGCTGATATTGATTCAGCCGCATGAGTGACTTCGTTGCCTTCAACGCCGGCAGCAGGAAGCTCCTGCTCAACCTCTACGGCAAACAAGGGTTCATGAACCTTAGCCAGCTGACCTTTACGATAGTGCAGCTTGACAATTTTTCCCGACTTTATCGCAGGGATCTGTACCAGCGCCTTATCAGTCATGACATCGGCTATGGGTTGATCTTCGACAACCTGCTCGCCTTCGCTCACCAACCACTCGACCAACTCGCACTCTACAATGCCTTCACCGATATCCGGCAACAGGAACTCTTCGATTTGAAGTCCCTTTTGAGATGCTTGAGTCACAATTTTAGATGAAATGATTTCATCGCTTTGCTCAATTACAGCCGCCACAGGCTCATCAACAACAATGTCTGAAGCAACGGATGTTGACGCATTATTTCCATTTAGCTCAACAGAGTAAAGTGGAGCGTGTACCTTAGCAATCTCGCCTTTTGCATAATGAAGTTTTTTGATGACACCAGCGTGAGGAGCCGGGATCTGGACTAATGCCTTATCGGTCATCACATCCGCAATAGGCTGATCTTCACTGACGGTATCACCTTCACTTACCAGCCATTCAACCAGTTCACACTCGACAACCCCCTCACCAATATCGGGTAGAATAAACTCTTTAATCATTGCCAAGCTCCTAAAATTTAACCGTTGCTTTAATCGCTTCAAATGTCTTGAGCGCATCTGGCATATATTCTTTCTCATGGATTAATGGATACGGAGTATCCAAACCACAAACACGACTGATTGGTGATTCAAGATAGAGAAAACACTCTTCTTGTATCGTGGCTGCGATCTCTCCGGCAAAGCCACCGGTTAATGGTGCTTCGTGGTTGATCAGCAGCCTACCAGTCTTCTTAACTGATGCCGCTACGGTTTCGATATCCCAAGGTGCTAAGGTTCTGAGATCGATCACTTCACAGGAGATTCCCTGCTTCGCAGCCATGTCGGCAGCCTCTTCGATGATCTCCATTTGAGCGCCCCACGCAAGCAGAGTAATATCTTTACCTTCGCGAACGACTTCAGCCTTGCCCAACTCAATTTCGTAATCACCTTCTGGCACTTCGCCAACGTTGGCACGATAGAGGCGCTTAGGCTCAAAAAAGATCACCGGGTTTTTATCCCGAATAGAGGCGAGTAACAGACCTTTGGCTTGATAAGCATTACGCGGAACCACGACTTTTAAGCCCGCAGTTTGGGTAAAGTAAGCCTCTGGTGATTGAGAATGATAATGACCACCGGCTATACCGCCGCCGTAAGGTGTACGGTAGGTGATCCCACCCACATTAAATTCATTACCACTGCGATACCTGAATTTTGCCGACTCATTCACTATTTGATCGATGGCCGGAAAAATATAATCGGCAAACTGAATTTCGGCTATCGCCGTCATGCCGTTAGAGGCTAACCCATTCGCGAAACCGGCAATCCCCTGCTCAGTCAGAGGGGTATTGAAGCAACGCTCTTTA
>Ga0209272_10002137_pt1 | contig 11407 bp, 10 predicted proteins | sample tdDd002_FD_187125 | JGI IMG/M metagenome (GOLD analysis project Ga0209272, IMG submission 187125) | Marine sediment microbial communities from the Atlantic coast under amendment with organic carbon and nitrate - tdDd00.2 (SPAdes)... | ecosystem: Environmental > Aquatic > Marine > Coastal >... | reverse complement strand
TTCGTTTTGAGCTTTAACTAGAGGTACCGGGCAAGCTTCGCCTAGGCAATCGATTACTTTTTCATTCATGTTTATGCCTCCGATCGTTTTTCTTCGTATTTAATAGCAGCGATATAAAGCAAACCGATTATTGTGAGTTGAAGTGCAACCGCACCGAACCAACCGAACACATCGGGTAGGAATACCGCTTGACCTTTTGAAATAAAATTGTACTTCCAGAATTCGAAATCATGAGCACCCCATAGAGAGCCGATGACAAAGAATACTAAAGATACGATTTGCATCATGAAACCTTCACCAACACGCATAAGCGTGCCTGATGCACAACCGCCTGCAATAACCATGCCGATGCCAAACATAAAAGCACCTGCAATTGTTGCGAAGCTGATTGGAGCAACATACCCCATACCGGGAACTGGAAGACCTTTTGCAAAATAACCGTATTTAATTGCAGTAAAACCTAAAGTTGTTAGGGCTAGAGCAATTAAAACAGCGCGTGTTACTGATGTACCACCAGTCAAATACGGGTCGCGCATTGACGCTGTAAAGCAAAAGCGTGCTCGCTGGAGAATGAATCCAAACGAGATACCAGTGATCCAGAAAAATCCAAGCATTGCTGATTTTGTAGCAAGAGCTAATCCGATGCCAGCGAATCCAAGTCCAACCAATAATCCAATAGGAAGTTGGTTTTTCTTTGGTTTTCGAGCTGCCCGTGACCGTGCACGACGAGGAGCCGTTGTTGTTGTAGTCGTTTCGGACATATTCATCACCTCATTTAATTTTTTCAAGCGACCGTTTTGATACACATTTAACAATTTCCAACTTCATTTTACCATTACGGATAAGAAAATAAACATTCGGAAAACTGAAGTAATATCAAGAAAACTTATAGCCATAAGTGACTATAATTCTGTAGAATGTAGTTGAAGGATTGAAATTAAGGGATTGTTAATTTGAAAACGATGTTTTAATATAAGTGTATCTAATATTGATTAAGCTGTATGAAGGTCTTATATTCCGAAGGGGGATAAAAATGAATATTGATTCGTTAAAACTTTTTCAGCAGGTTGTAGAAGCTAAAAGTATATCTAAGGTGGCCAACCGTGCACATATTTCACAATCCGCACTGAGTCAAATGGTCAATAGAATAGAGGATACCCTAGGGCATAAACTTCTTAATAGATCAAACAAAGGGGTTGTTCCTACAGATATGGGGAGAATTGTTCTGAAGTACTCAGAAAATATCATTCTTAATTATGAAAAGATGATTCAAGATATGGAACGTCATGAAAAGAAGATGGACACAGTTCGTGTGAATGCCACATGGAGTCTTGTTAATTACTCACTGCCTTGTATTTTGTATAGGGTAAAGCGGTTGTTTCCAAATCATAAATATGAACTTGTCTCAAGTAGTAATGACAACACCATTAGAGATATTCAAAATGACATCTGTGATTTAGGCTTTGTGAGTGGTCACGTAAGTGACGAATCGCTATATGTACACAGAGTTGGACTAGAGAAAGTGGTGTTGGTAGCAGCATATAACCATGATATTCCAGACAACATACATTTTGAAGACCTTCAAAATCATGAATTTGTTACTTTAAAGAACATTGATAGTATTAATTCTTGCCTTAGCAGAGAACTTGTTCAGGCAGGACTCAGCTTTGATGATCTTAATATAATTTTTGATGTGGATTCCATTTCAGCAGTTAAAGCATCCATAGAGAATAATTATGGTGTGTCGTTTTTACCATACACTGCCGTTAAACGAGAACTCTACGAAAGACGCTACAAGCTTATTGAAGTGGAAGGTCTGAATATGGATTATGACATTCATTTGGTGAGCAAGCCACTTGGAAAGGTAAGTCCATCGGTTCGTAAATCTATAGAGTCATTCATTGAAATTGGACGTGAAGGATTCTGCTAAAGAAGAAGTTAGAAGATATGGACATAAAAAACAGGCCAAAGAATTGAACTCCTTAGCCTGATTTATATTAGAAGCTATATTGTACTGACTATCATATTGTACGGTTAAAATTACAGCTCTGAAATTCCATGTTAGGATTTAGTAATGGTGATCTCCCAAACGCCGTTCATCACTTCATCAACGGTGTAAGAGGCTTCACCTTTTCTAAGGTAATCTTCAATGGACTCAAGAACACAACTATGGTCAGTCACAGCGAGAAGATCATCACCGGAAGTCATTGTTTTAAGTTCTTTTTGGATTCTTAGCAGTGGTATTGGACAAAATTCTCCGAAACATTCGAGCTTGATCATGGTAGTCCTCCCGATCTCGTAAAATGACAGTAACAATCTACTAGGAATGATTTGCTTTCTTGGTTCATAAGTATAGCAGAATTATTGACGATTGGAAATTAATTGATGAAAACAGGCAGGTGATATATTTGGAATTTCACCAAATAGACGTAGGGACAACTGAAGAGAAGTATATGATGGAAGCTTTGAAAAATGGCCAAATTAGTGGACGTGGAGAACATACAAAAGCTGTTGAAAAAAACTTGGAATCATTTTTTTCAGCAGACCGTGTGTTAATGACGACTTCAGGCACACATGCACTGGAAATGGCACTCCATTTGTCTGGCCTTAGTGAAGGTGACGAGGTGCTTTTGCCAAGCTACACATTTCCTTCAACAGCCAATGCTGTAATTGCAGTAGGAGCGACACCGATTTTCGTACCAGTTGTTCCAGACCTTTTATCAGTATCATCTGAAATTATAAAACAGAATATAACGAGTAGAACAAGAGCGGTCATAGCTGTTCACTATGGTGGTGTATGTTGTGATATTGATGAAATCGCAACTTACTGTAAACAGAACGATTTAGTATTGATTGAAGATGCAGCACAAGCATTTGGATCAAAGTACAATGGAACTCCACTCGGAGCATTTGGTGACTTTGGTTGCCTGAGCTTTCATGGTACAAAAAATGATGTTTCCGGTGAAGGTGGGGCTCTCATTCTACCGAATTCAAGTCGTGAAAGAATGCGGCATGCTGAAAGACTGCTTGAAAAAGGTACAGATCGCATGGCGTTTCTTCGAGGAGAGCAGAGCACGTATGAATGGACAGGATTTGGTTCAAGTTACGTGCCGTCTGATTTGCTTATGGGACTCCTCAGAGGGCAACTTGAGACGTTTGAATTCCGAATGGAAAAACGTAGAAGTGTCATAAAAAAATACATAAAAGCACTGAGTCCACACACATCAAGCAAAACACTTATATTTAATGGTTTTGATTCAGAGTATGAAATAGAATCCGACACAACATACTCAAATGCACACTTATTCTACATTGTGTTAGACAACGTAGAAAGAGGACGCGCATTTAAAAAGTTTATGGACCTTGCCAACATTCCGACGCGTCAACATTTCTTGCCACTTCATGCATCAAAAATGGGAGAAAAACTGGGTTATAAAGTGAGTGATTTCCCATTTGAATCAGATATTTTTGAAAGACTGTACAGGCTGCCCGTACACTCAAAATTGACTGAATCGGATGTTGAACAGGTGATTCAGTCTGTATTGTCAGCACTGGAGGCGACCCTATGATTATGATTTCAATAATCGTTCCTGTTTATTGTGGTGCAAATACGATTACGAGTTTGCTAACCAGAATCGAAGGTGTCTTTAATAGATCTCTTAAAAATTACAGATATGAAGTCATATTTGTAGATGATTGTAGTCCTGACAACAGTTATGATGTGATCCATGAACTCAGTCGAAATAATGACAATGTTCTTGGGATCCGCCTTAAAAACAATGTTGGACAACAGAATGCAACGTACTGTGGAATGCATCATGTACAGGGCGATATAATTATAACCCTCGATGATGATCTTCAACACGAGCCAGAGCTTATACCTGTTTTACTAAGTAAACTCTCAGGTGACACTGAACTTGTGTATGGTGTTTTTACTGAGCGTGCTGATGGTCGCCACAGAAAGTGGGGCTCTAAATTAACAGCACAGTTCTTCAAACAGATGTTTAGAAACCTCGGTGAGAATAGGGTGAGTAGCTTTAGGTTGTTCACAAAATCAATAAACGAACGCGTCATAGGACAAAAATATGGATTTGTATATATTTCATGTTTATTGCTTTCAAAATGTGGTGGCGTTGACAATGTGGTGATTCCATTTACACCGCGAACAAATGGTCGTTCAAATTATAATCTTGTAAAACTGCTGAAGTTGTTCTCAAAGCTCTATTTAAACTATGGTCCACTTAGTAAGTTCTATCATGGATTTGTTCGTGAAAACACACCAAGCTTTACTATTGAGAGAACGACTTTAGAAACAGATAAAGGAGATGACGTACTTGAAAATCATGATGCTTGGCGGGGGATCAAATCAACTGTCTGCAATTAACCGAATTATTTCAAATGGACATGATGTGCTTGTAAGCGATTATCTCGATGAGTCACCTGGTAAGGCGCTTGCGACATATACTGTAAAGGCAGACACCTTCTCATATGAAGAGAGTCTAAAAGCTGCTAAAAATCATAAAATAGACGCGATACTCACAGTGGGTACAGATCAACCAGTACTGACTGCTGCAAGAGTGGCAGAAACCTTAAATCTCCCATCTGGTGTGAGTTCAAAAACAGCGGAAGCAGTTACAAATAAGCGGGTTATGAAACGTATATTTGATGAAAATCAGATACCATCAGTCCCTTATATGCTTGTGAACAAAGATTCTCAGATGACTGAACTTGAGAAGTTTTCGTATCCAGCCGTGTTAAAGCCGGTAGATTCACAGGGGCAACGTGGAATATTTAAGGTATTCAGTCCAGAAGAAGCCTATAGCAAACTTCCAGAAACCCTTACGTTTTCAAAAACAAAAGAGGCACTTCTTGAAAAGTTTTATAAAAATCAGGAAGTTACAGTAAGCGGCTGGGTGTCTAATAAAGAGACGTATATTTTGACAATGACAGACCGTGTAACGTTTTCAGAAGATGAGCGTATAGGTGTATGTGTTTCCCATGAACATCCGTCAACGCATACTCCAGAGTATGGCGACACGGCTCAAGACTTGACTTGTAGAATCGTCAAAGCTTTTGATATCCAGGAAGGTCCGATATACTTTCAGTTCCTTATTGGTGACGATGGTATGCTTGTGAATGAAATTGCCTGCAGGATAGGTGGCGCCTACGAAGACCAGTTCATTCCGAGAATTACTGGGTTTGATATTTTAGATGCACAACTGGATTTGGCAATGGGTAAAGAAGTTTCAACTCAGATAATCGATGGATACGATTTTAAGAAAAATGAAAATTGTGTCAGTGTACAGCTATATTTTGCGAATCCGGGCTGTGTGGCAAACGTATCAAACAAATCTGAGATGCTCGAAGTTGAAGGTGTGGAAGATTTCAGGTGTCATTATGAAATAGGACATGAAATTCCAGTGATCGCAAATGCGTCAGCACGTGCTGGGTTTGGTTTGATTTATGCTTCTAATGAGTCCAAAATGTGTGATTGTATTGATTCGTTTTTCAACACACTAAAGATAGAGAATGAAATGGGTCATAACTTGGCGATACATGGTAAGAGGGGGAATCGATCGTGAATAAATCAAAACGAGTAAAGAGTGTCCTATTGGTGACGCTTTTGGTGGTCAGTACAATATTTGGTGCCGTGGGGTGCAGCAATCAAGATGACACATCGGCTGTGGAATCATCTGAAAGAGAAACACTCAAAATTGCCCGTCAATTTGGTCTGGCATATGCGCCACTGACTATTATGGAGAATAAAAACCTTATCGAAAAATACGATTCAAACTTAGATGTGGAGTGGATTCAGCTTGGAAATACGGCAGCCATTAGAGAAGCCATATTATCAGATCAACTCGACATCGGATTTATGGGTATTCCTCCTTATTTAATTGGTGCTGAGAATGGCATGAACTGGCAGATCTTCACTGGTTTGTCTCAGGCGCCTCTTGGACTTATGACAAGTGACCCTAATATTAAAGGTCTTGGAGACATTAGACCTGAGCATAAGATTGCTCTACCGCAGCCGGGAAGTATTCAGCATATATTACTGACTATGGCCGCTAAAAGAGAACTTGATGATGCTAAAGCCTTTGACAATCAGTTGGTCAGTTTAAAACATCCTGATGGTGTGCAAATGCTTCTTTCAGATTCCGATATAAATCTACATTTTACATCTCCGCCATACGTGTTCCAAGAGAAAAACGAAGGCATGGGAGAAGTAATATCTGGCTATGAAGCGTTTGGAGGTCCATTTACATTTATTGTAGGGACTCTGAGAGAAGAAATGACTGAGAATAAAGAAATCACAGTGGCTGTGAATGCTGCTATCAACGAGGCGATTCAGTTTATGAGTGATAATCCAGAGGAAACGCTGAGTATTTTATCTGAGCAATATGGAATCGAAAAAGATTTATTAGAACAATACATATATGAAAGTGGAATCGTGTATTCACAAGAGGTTTTAGGACTTGATTCATTTGTAACATTCATGTCGGATGAAGGCTATTTGACGGATCAAATTAAAGATCAAACTCTAATTTGGAGTGAGTAATATGTTGAAGTCTATAATTAAGGGGGCAATTTTTATAATTGTCCTTATTACTATATGGGGGTTGCTTGCAAGCTCAGGATTGTATTCACCACTCATTCTACCAACACCCATGCAAGTGTTCGTGAAAATTTCATTGGCTTTTAAAAATGATGATCTTCTTGGTCAGATACTGAGGTCATTAAAAGCTGTATCTCTTGGACTCATTATTGCCATGATATTAACGACACTTATGATTGGAGGCTCAAAGCTCATTCCTGGTGTGGATTTTATCATGTCCACCCTTAGTGCACTTATGCATCCGCTCCCTGGCATAGCGATATTGCCAATATTCATGATTTGGTTTGGATTAGGTGAAGCAGCGATTATTGCTGTTATCGTTCATTCGGTGATCTGGCCGCTTTATTCAAATTTGACTATGGGAATCAAGAGCATTCCGGATTTATACAGCCAAGTCAGCCGAGGATTCGGACTTAAAGGCATTAAGGCATGCTATCATGTAACATTACCATCGGTTTTACCCTATCTATTATCAGGACTCAGAACCGGATGGGCTAGAGCATGGCGTGCTCTTATCAGTGCTGAAATGATATTTGGAGCAATCGGTGGCGGTGGCGGACTTGGATGGTTTATATTTAAGAACCGTGTTTTTATGGACACAGCTGGGATGTTTGCAGGACTGATTGTTGTAATATGCGTGGGATTAATAGTTGAGCGTGGTGTATTCGATCTGATAGAGACGAAGACACTTAAAAAATGGGGGATGATGCAGTGACTAAATCCATAATTGAGTTTGTTGACTGCACGATCGGATATGAAACACCTCTGCTTAATCACCTAAACTTACAAATTCATTCTGGGGATTTTATTTCTATCGTAGGGCGAACGGGCATTGGCAAAAGCACGCTTCTGCGCTTAATTGGAAATGTGGATACGCATTTGAGAAAACCAAATATCATATCTGGTGCGTTAATCATGAAGAATGACTTTGAAGCGGGTATTGTTTTTCAAAGTCTAGATCAGCTCTTTCCTTGGAAGACAGCCATCGAGAATGTAATGCTGGCTTATCATGCTGGTCGAGTTCAAAGTGACAAGCAAACGGCTTATGAAAATGCAAAAAAGTTGTTGGTTGAGGTTGGTTTAGAAGATCAGTCAAACACATATCCAAATATATTATCAGGTGGGATGCGGCAACGTGTTGCTATAGCACGTTCTATGTTGGGAGAACCCGATATTCTCCTTATGGATGAACCTTTCGGGAGCCTAGACCCACATACGAGAAGAAAACTACAAGAAACATTACGGGATTTGCATAAAAAACATGGTATGACAGTTGTGTTTATTACACACGATATCAATGAGGCGATCATACTCTCATCAAGAGTCTTGGCAATAAAAAACAATGAGGAGTACCAAGTTTTCCATAGCTCTGACTTAAAGGAATATGAAAGTTTAGAGCATGAAATACTGGACTATCTTGCTGAGTGATATATTGAATCAAATGCAGTAAAAGTGGGTAGAGATAAAGTACGTAATTTGCATAATAAAAATGAAACGGAGGGATGTGTATGAAATGGTATAAGAGCTTTCAAGTTCGGATATTTGTCATACTCATCCTTTTTATTTATGCGGTACTCGTATCGGCTCTGACGTACACTTACAATTCACTTGAGACCGAACTTGAGACGGATGTATTTCAGACCAATATGGAGATTGCTTCAAGCATGAGAACAGCAATTGACCTCCATTCCGATACGCTTATTCATACTATGAACACAATTGCAGATTTTCAGACCATAAAAAATCAAGATCATGGTTCTATGGATGAGATTCTCCAGAAAGTCGTTATTAACATTCCTATAATTTCACAGATATATGTAACGGATTCATTGGGCATGCAGATCTACAAGTCGTCATTTCCTGAAACAATGGGAGATCGGTCGGACCGGATCTATTTTCAACGTGCTATTCAAGGTGAAGCTTATTATTCTGATGCTTTAATTTCTCGGAGTACCGACAAGCTTATTAGTGTGATCGCTGTTCCGATACACAATAACGGAGACATTGTAGGAACCCTGGGTGCAAGTATTGATTTAGGCTATTTATCAGAGCTTGTTGATGAGGTTAATAAAGGCTCAAATGGACACGGTTACATAGTGGATAGGACTGGACATCTGATTGCACATCCTGACGAAATTGATGATGAGGATTTGCATGATATTTCAGAACTTACTCCAGTGAAGAATGTCATTTCAGGAGAAACGGGTTCGGGACGGTACATGCTTGGTGGAGTGGAGGAATTGGTCTCGTACGTGTCATCTGAAAAAACAGGTTGGGGTTACATCGTACAGGTTCCAACACTCGAAGCGTTTGAAAGCCTAAGAGCTAGGCGTGTGGAATTGAATGTATTACTTGCGACACTTCTAGGCAGTGTACTAATTGTCGCATATCCGATGGCTATTTATATTTCGCGACCTATTCAAGAAATACTGAAAGTTCTAAGAGGTATTGGAGAATATGAATATGCAATTGACTTTGAGTATAAACGGACCGATGATTTAGGCTTGATTCAATCTGAAATTGTGAACATGGCAAGAGAGCTGAAAATAACCCATGAGGAGCTTGAAGCTCGGGTTGAAGAAAGAACGACAGAGTTGAATGCATCTAATGATTCACTTCAAGAAACATTGCTTGATTTACAGCGAACTCAAGAGAAGTTGGTTATTGTTGAGAGATTTGCTGCTCTGAGTGATATGGGAATTAGAATGTCGCATGAAATTAATACACCTATTGGAAACAGTATTTTTGCCGCGTCTTTTATGGAAATTGAAAGCCTGAAAGTCAAACAACTTTTAAGCGAGAATAAAATGACAAAAGACATATTTACAGACTATGTGGAATCCAATTTAGAAGCTTCACACTCTATTTCCACTCAGCTTAAACAAGTTAATAACACCATTTCAAGTTTCAAAGACAAATTTTCCGGAGAATCATTACTTGAAGTATCAGAAATGTGCTTACTTGATGAAGTTCAGTCAGCCCTTCGTGAGTCGAAATTGCATGACAGTCATATGAAAGTTGATGTTGATGTAGACTGTGCTGAAAATATTTGTACATTCTACCATGCGAATGTATTTGACCAAATACTTGTTGAGCTGATCAATAATTCCCTCGAATATGCGTTTAAGGATGTCGACAGGGGTCGAATATCAATAAAAGTGTCTATTGAAGAAGATCAGATACTTATAAAGTATTCAGATGATGGCGTGGGCATACCTATGAGCAAGTTAAACACAATTTTCGAACCCTTCCAAAAAACCAGTATGTCCGACAGTGGGTCAGGTATTGGACTTAGTCATATATACAACTTGATTGTTAATCTTGTGGGTGGAAAGATCAGTTGTATCAGCTCGCTTGGTGAGGGCACTGTTTTTGAAATTGAGCTTCCATTAAAAAAAACACTATGACAATTTAGAAGGCAATAATTTAAAAAGCAATGTGAAACGGTATTTAAGTCGTTTCACATTGCTTTTATTTTTTTTGATAAATTTGAACATTCCAAGGATACCCATCGTTATATTTTACGATTCTCATACCATATTGTGGACTCGAAAACTCGTGAGTCAGGATGTAGTCTTCAGACAGAACTTGCTTGAACGCATCATAGTAATCCATAGAACCATAAAGAATATCCCATGAATCTTGATTTCGATTTATATAATCCATTTCTTCCGACAATACAACATATTCGATTTCATTTTGAATCAAATATGTTTCCACACTGAGATTATAATGATCCAAGTAAGCCATGTTGCGGTAATCAAAGAATTGATTTGGTGAAAGTGCAAAACCTGCATTTAGATTACAAAGAACCTTTGCATCCTCTGGAATATACTTCTCAAAATTGGATGTATAGGCCTCGTAGCTTTCTAGTTGAGGTTTAAAAACAGTCTGTCCAGAATTAAGGGATAGTAAAACAACAATGACTACAAGCACAACAGACTTATAATGATTTCCTATGGGTGTATGAGTGAGTGCTGCATGTAAAAGAAGCACTAAAAATGGCAAATAGAATACAATAGAGGTCGCGTTGTAGCGCCCGATGAGGATCAGTCCACCAGTTAGTCCAATACATGCGAGTAGAGGATTAACAATACTACGCTTAAGCTTTTCGTTGGAGGAGAAAACAAGGCTCAGAATTGAAACAATCACCATGATTCCAAGAAGAATCAGCTCAAGACGTATATTCGGCGTATGATAAGTCGCACTTATTCCATGATAGAGTTTGTAAAGAAATATCGGAAATGTTTGGAACTTCTCGCTTATCGTAAGTGTTGCTCCAAGTGAATCGCCAAAACTTTTATAATCGTACAAAAATCCTGAATTCCATTTGATTGAGACAATGATATAAAATCCTGCTATTAATCCAGTGTTTATAACATAAGTAAGTATGGATAACACGCGGCGGTTTTGAATGGCGTCAAAGAGCAGTATCAGACCAACAACACATGCAATTAGAAAACTATTGGGATGAAAACCAATGGCAATCCCCGTTAATAGACTGCTTACAAATGCAGTGCGTATCTGATCGGATCTATGAACTGCTTTTTTTAGTTTAACATCTATCCAAATATAATTCATAAGCATGAATAAGAGTATAAAAATCTCCTGGCGTCCAAAGTGTGAAGCATAAATGAATTGTATGCTCATAGCAAGCATGCAGGTGAATAAGAATCCGTGGACTCTAGAAGCCTCTTTTTTCTGAAGATAGACAAACAAAGTGATTAGGGTAATAACCGCAATGAGAAATGACAACATTCGTACAGAAAAGGGGGTATAGCCAAACAAAGA
>Ga0209272_10002133_pt1 | contig 11411 bp, 6 predicted proteins | sample tdDd002_FD_187125 | JGI IMG/M metagenome (GOLD analysis project Ga0209272, IMG submission 187125) | Marine sediment microbial communities from the Atlantic coast under amendment with organic carbon and nitrate - tdDd00.2 (SPAdes)... | ecosystem: Environmental > Aquatic > Marine > Coastal >... | reverse complement strand
CGGGCATTTTGACGTAATAGATCTATGATTTGATGATCAAATTTGTCCATAAACTCACCAAGCTTTCCTTAATTTTTCCATTCTACTCCATTACAACTTATTGAAAACCGACAATTTGAAGGTTGTCAGCATAACAACCGTCATTTTGACGGTCGACAACATCATATTGTTGTGCAGAATTTAGCTATGCTTGTCACTCGCACCATATGGAAGTTCGAGGCAGTTATGGAACAACTCAACAAAGACATCACTCTTGTATCAGGCATTGGCCAACTCTCCACCACGTTAATGGGAACGGGGTTATTTATGATTCCGGCAATTGCAGCTGGCATTGCTGGGCACTTTTCTCTGTGGGCTTGGATTGTATTGTTCGTGGCTATCTGCCCTATTGCGCTTACTTTTGCTCAACTTGGCAAGCGCTACCCTAATGCTGGAGGCACTGCCTTTTTTGTCCGTAAAGCCTTTAACCCCAAATTAGAAAGCAGCGTTGCATGGTTATTTGTCAGCGTGATTCCTGTTGGTGTCCCTGCCGCGGTTGCTCTGGCTGCGGGCTTTTTGCAACAACTGTTACCAAAGGCAATCAGCAACCACCTTTTCGCACAAATTATCACGGTCGCTCTCTTAGTTTTTGTTAATTTGCTTGGTACTAAATCATCCGGACGTCTGCAAACCGTTATTGCATTGAGCATTTTTGCATTGGTTGGCGCGTTTTTATGGAAGGGCGATGTTGGATCTGCCGATCTTACGATGCCTGCAATCACTATGGATTCCACTTGGTCGATTGCCGCAGCTCTTGGGGTAATGTTCTGGTGCTTTGTCGGCATAGAAGCCTTTGCACACATGGGAGAAGAATTTAAGAACCCACAACGAGACTTCCCTATTGCTATTATCGTTGGCTGCTTTGTCGCTGGCGCAACCTACTGGGCATGCTCAGTGGTGATCCTAAAGTTTGGCGCATATGGCAGTACCGAGTTAGACAGCGCTTCCATCCCTTGGTTAAGTGCGCATCTTTTTGGTGACCATGCCAAATGGCTAATTAGTCTAATTGGTTTCTCAGCATGTTTTGCTAGCATCAACCTCTACACCCAAAGCCTAGCTCGTATGGTATGGGCACAGGCAAGGGAGTACAAACCAGCAAGCGCCATTGCTCGCGTATCGGTTCGTGGCGTACCCGCTAATGCTACGCTAGTCGTTGGCGCTATCTTGCTCGCATCTTGCCTATTGGGCTCACTCTCTGGATTGGATCTGGAGTTTTTCCTCAAGCTTGCCAACGGAATTTTTGTCTTGGTTTACCTACTTGCCATGCTTGCTGCTTATAAATTACTGCAAGGAGCAAGCAAACTTCTCGCAGGAGTTTCGCTACTCTTATGTACCGCAGTGTTTATCTGCTTAGGCTGGTCAATGTTGTACGCCATTACTATTTTTGCTGTCCTTTCATTGCCATGGAAACAATGGCAAAAAAAGAATCATGACCAGGTGATTGAGTGACGGAAAGGCTGGCAGAGCAGAAGTAACGTTGTTTCTGCCTCAAAGCGTGTTTCAATGATCCTTTGAGAAAACTCAAAATGGCTTGAATTGCCATATAAAAACTAATCCTTGAGCCTCTCGAACAACACCAAGCTAGTAGCAATTGTAACGAGTAGATAATGCAAGAATTCAGACTGTCTAAGTTACTAATTTTATGTGAACACTCTTGTATATAGTGGCTGGTTTATTTACTGTGTTAACAGTCTTAAATCTATGAATCACAATTGGTGCGATAGAACTGATGTTTGAGTTTACAGGAAGAGAGCAAGAGCTAAATATTCTAAAGTCTGCTTGGGATAAAGCATTACAAGGCACTGCTCAGTGGGTTTCAATATACGCCGAGTCGGGCATTGGTAAAACTCGATTGGTACATGAGTTTTATGATTACTTTATCCAGACGACCAATGAAATATCATCAGGTAGTAAGGTACAAGGATATTGGCCTGATAAGCTTCCCTCGGATTACCATGACCTAAAGCTCAATCCTGACATATCTCTATTTAGTAATGACACTATCTCTTCGTTGGATGAGTTACCAAGCATTTGGTGGGGAATGCGCTGCTCTGAAAAGGGCCGAAGGAACAGCTCAAATAGCTCAAGCGCCATCTACGACTACCTGCCACAATTACTTCCGCACCTAGCTATCTTGAAAAGCATCTCAGCACGCCAGGATAATTATAAAACCGTAGCCGTAGATTTAGGTAAAAAAGCTATTAGTATGGCTACAGGTGGGGTGGCTGACTTTGGCATCATGCTGTATGAACTATGTGAAAATTTAGACACACTTTCTAAGAATACCTATAGCGCAAACTCACGCGCAGTCTATGAACAACAACGAGTAGAGTTATCTGAGAGTGTATTGAAAGCATTTCGCATGATAAGCCAAAAGCAAGTACCCTTGCTGTTAGTGATTGATGACATTCAATTCATTGACTTAGAGACACTGGCCTTTATTGAAGCGCTGCAAAAAATTGACAATCAAAACCTACTCATTATTACGACCTGCTGGGCTAGAGAGTGGCACTCACATCCGCTAGCCAAGTCCATTGAAAACTTCTCTGGTGAGTTCCGCGAAGTGGAGTTGCCAGCAGTTGAGAGCAATAGCGTTGATACAATTATTCAAAATACACTACCTGGCCTTTCGGAACAAAATAGAAAAACTATAGCCACACGCTCTGATAGAAACCTACAGTATCTTTACGAGATTTGCTGCTTACTCAAAGAAAACCCTGAGGAGTTTTTTATTGATGAATGTCCGAGCAATGACTTCTTTTTAGGAGCTGAAGAAACATTGTTATCCGAGAGGTTGGATTTTGAAACGCTTATTCGAAAGCGATTTAATGAATTACCTCAAAATGTTAAGGATTTATTAATAGTAGGCAGTTTTCAAGGGCAAAAATTTAGTTCTGTACTTCTCGAAAATTATGCGGCGACACAGCACTTAGATGTTAAAATGAATGACTGTTCAGGCCTTTTGAACCTCGCTATCAAACCTGGGTACTTTGTAACGAATGAAAGAGAATTTTTGTATGAATTTTCTCAGCGTAGCTACTGGGAGGTCGCAAACAAACGTTTGGAAAACTCTAGTCACCGCAATTCTATTATTGATTATTATACTGATCAAGCTAGTAAGATCGAGGAACTAAATTTAGATGCCACTTCTAAGCTGAACTTAATTAATGCTGCCCTACCCTACTTATCTATGGAAGGACAGTTAAAGTTATGTCTCAGTGCATGTCATTCATTAGTGGGTATGGGTAGATATAGAGATACATTATCATACTACTCTCAAGCGGATACCATTCTTAGAAAGTCTGCTGCCCAAAGCTATCACGAGCTTCAAGAATTAATCTCAGATCAGGTAGTTCAATCTTTATATCAAATAGTTTCCTACTTCCCATTGTATATCAACAGCAGCCAGCATGTAGAAGAAAATCTTCGATCCATTCGAGGGCTCAAGAATTTCATTCCGTTTAGGCTAATCCCCTGTGATTTACTTGAAACTTATCCTGAACATGAGTTCGAACTAAAACGTTATCTTGACCAAGCATATATTGATGTTCAATCACTTAGACAGCTGGGACATACTATTGACGAATACCAACGAATAGATGCATATCTCGCTGTGCAAAAATATGTGTTTGATAATCATAATAAAATCGTAACAAGTGATATGCTCTTCAGGTACTTATTAAGTATCTGTCGCAGTGTCTATATAAATAGCTTACTTATCAGTGATTTGAAGGGGTGGGAGGGCTTTCATACTTGGTTGCATGAAGAACTCCAATACATAGTTGAAATCATCAAAAGCGGAGCCTTCAATGACAGCCCACATAGTGTTCAGCACTTACTGACTCTCGCCAACTATGCCATACAAATGAGTGTATTGGCATGGACTCAAAAATCTTGGCAATTCTATGGGCGCGATATACCAGTTAGTGATAATTATAACGCTTATTGTGCGGTCGCCGATTTTATAGCAGACAGTTATCATGTCGGAACTTTAAGAAGTGAAGGTGTATGCCAGCTCCAAAACTTATCTACTGACCATCTCGCTTTACTAACAAATATAGAGGATGAAACTCATCTAGTAGCAGCTGTTTATGGTTATCCTCTGGCGGTAAGATTTTCTTTGCGTGTATTGGAGCGTATAGAAGAACTATTTCAGGATGAGCTGTGTACGAGTCCTGAGATTTTAGTTGGAGCCACCAACGCTATGATAGGCGTTTTAGACAACCTAGAATTTGGAAAAAAGAAACGTGAAGAAAGCGTCAGTCAAGAAGTGCGTAAAAATGTAGATCATGAGCAGAAGCCAATACTACTCATTGAGGAAGAGTTACAAACCAATCGCATATTAGATATATCGAAAAAACTGCATACTTACTTATCTCGAATTATTGAAGAGCATCGCCATACTGTTGATGTACTTATAATCATATGTCGATTAGAGCATCAAATTTTAGGTTTGAAGAAAGTTATGCCTATAGAAGAGCCTAAGCTGGCATGGTTTGAGAAAGCGTTTCACTACGCTCATCTAGCTAATGATGCAGACCTGCTTGTGCATGGAGAGGCAGCCCCGTTTATTAACTTCTTGGTAAGAGAGCACAGTCTACTGCCTAGAAGCTCGGAAGCTTATGAGCGTATAGAGCAACTTGGTTTAACCGTTTATGGCGGGTCGTGGGGAAAGTTCAAGGTAGCATTAAACGAATAAAAGCGCACCAGAATAGCGTTTGCTATACTCCAAGTTATCCGTCAAACGCTAGTCTAGCAATCCACGTAACTCAGTTTTGTCCAAAAGCTTCTAAGGTTGATTTTTTTACCCGTGGCACTTCCTAGCTCGAAAGTGCCCCAAAGTTGCTTAGACCTTTTACTCATTCGCATTCTGTTCTTGAGCTTTTACGCTACTAAAAGTTATCCTTTTTTCTAATGCTGTTCGTCGTAAATCTCCCGTGTTGTATTACGGGGGTAAATTCCACCGTTCGCTCATGGTTCGCTGTACTGTGATACTATTAAAATCGAGTCATCACAATTAATACGTTGTACTAATATTGCTAATGTTTATGGAGCGCTACACTTAATTTAAATACTATACGAGTGTCAAAAAACCTTTCCCATTGCTACTATAAACCCTTCGTCACTTTGGGAAATATTAAATGGCTAGTGAACAATATTCTGATCAAAAAAGACCCCTCAAAAGTTCAAAAAAACAGATAGACAAAGCTGCTAGACGTATAAGGCATGGTGTCGATGGGCAAGAACGCATCGGCGCAATAGAAAAAATTCAAGAGTTTCGTGAATATCACTTATATCCTTTGATGCTCTTAAAAAACCATCTTGTAAGGACTGCAAGGAAAGTAAACCCGGAAGTTGTTGTTGCAAGAAGGCTTAAACAGCTGTCCACAATTATAGATAAGTTAGAAAGACCTACCCTAGATGGAAAAAGTGCTAACGCTATAAAGCTGACTCGAATGCAGGATATCGCCGGTTGTAGAGCCATCGTTGATAACGATGATGAGCTTTACCAACTTAGAGATAAATTATTAAAAAGTAAGTCAGTTCATAAAGTCATATATACAAGCGACTACCTCTCTGAACCTAAAAAAAGCGGTTACGGTGGTTATCACATCGTATACAGCTGCTACGAACATCAGAAAGAACCTCATCCTTGGATGAAGGCGAGAGTTGAGATTCAGATACGTACTCAATTACAACACGCTTGGGCAACTAGTTTGGAGATTATTGATTCATTGGAAGGAATTAATCTAAAAACATCAATTGGCGGTCATGTTGAGTGGAGACGATACTTTAAAATACTTGGCAAGCTCGTGGCACACGAAGAGTCTTTTTGTACTCTAAGTGAAGATGAATACGCTAACTATTTAGGTGAATTAATGGATTTAGGCACTGATCTAAACGTTCTCAAGAAGCTAAATGACTATAGTATCGCGCTGTCTGCCTCATCCGCTAGTGCTATTCCCAAGAGCAAGCGTAGTAGTAAGGGTTTGTTTCTAATTTTAATTAATAAGGGCTCAGAGAATAAAAAGATAAAGGTTCTCTACTTTAAACCAAAGGAAGCAAGTGAAGCGCTATCGATACTGAACACTAACGAAATTCAAGGGAAATTCGATACCGCTGTTCTTCTATCAGCTGAAGACGCCAGATCACTTAGACAAGCCTACCCAAATTACTTTGGTTCAACCGAACTTTTACAAAAGTTTATAGTTTCAAAGGAACTCGATTATCTACGTAGGGGGGCTGAAGCTATCAAAACACAACATTCAGATCTTTTGGAGCAAAAGAGAGAAGCTTTAGATATTCTAAAACATTTTGAAACAGATAGTGGGAAACATGACCTTACTGAGGCGCAAGAAAAAGATTTAATTAAACTTAACAGTTTAGTTGTAGAGCTCGATAAACTTCTTCAAGCATCTCAAGTTGAGTTGGACGAAACAGATAAATACATACATGAAACTGCAGAGAAGTTTGGCATTAGTTGTATTAGTTCAGACTAGATCTGACACTTCAATTTGAAAAGAAGAGAGTTACCCACTTTGATTAAAGGTGCTTAATCACTAATCAAAGACAATAGAGGTAACTCTCATGCTTCATACTAGCAATCCAATCATCAAACACAAAGCTGGGCTTCTCAATCTTGCAGAGGAACTTGGCAATGTATCTAGAGCTTGCAAGGTTATGGGTGTCTCTCGAGACACGTTTTATCGCTATCAAGAGCTGGTTGAAACTGGCGGTATTGATGCTCTGATTAATCAGAGCAGAAGAACACCAAACTTAAAGAACCGAGTCGATAGTGAAACGGAACAAGCCGTCCTAAAATACGCCATCGACTTCCCTGCTCATGGGCAAGTTAGAACAAGCAACGAACTACGTAAACTGGGGGTCTTTATCTCTCCAAGTGGCGTGCGCTCAATCTGGCTTCGCAACGACCTAGAAAACTTCAAAAAACGCCTCATTGCCTTAGAAAAGCAAATTGCTGAGAACGGTATCATTCTAACGGAAGAGCAAGTCGCCGCTCTAGAACGCAAGAAGTATGATGATGAAGCTTGTGGTGAGATAGAAACAGCACACCCAGGCTATCTAGGCTCTCAAGACACATTCTATGTTGGCAACCTTAAAGGTGTTGGGCGTATCTATCAGCAGACGTTCGTTGATACCTACAGCAAAATAGCGTTCGCAAAGCTCTACACGACAAAAACACCAATCACGGCAGCAGATATGCTGAATGACAAGGTTCTGCCGTTCTTCGAGAATCATAAGCTGCCAATGTTGAGAATCTTGACTGACCGAGGCACTGAATACTGTGGTCGTGTTGATCAGCATGACTACCAGCTCTATCTAGCCATCAACGATATCGACCACACGAAAACGAAAGCGATGTCACCGCAGACAAATGGTATCTGCGAACGCTTCCACAAGACCATATTGAATGAGTTCTACCAAGTCACATTCAGAAAGAAACTGTATGGTTCGATGGAAGAGTTACAGAAAGATCTGGACGAATGGATGGACTACTACAACAATCATCGTACCCATCAAGGAAAAATGTGCTGTGGCAGAACGCCAATAGAGACATTAGAGGATGGTAAATCAATCTGGGCTGAAAAGAATTTAGCCCAGATATAATCTGACAGGCACCGAGTCTAAAAGTGGGTAACTGTCAGATCAGGTCTGAATTAGTACACATTAGTGAAGTTTAAGATTCATCAGCGTTACCGCCTCATCTAGTAGGCTCCTTTCGGAGCCTTTTTTACATCATATCTTTTAGTGCCCTCGCATACTTCAAAACTTGCCCAGCGGCCTCTAAGTCTGTCAACGCACCAATTTCTAGCAACGCTATTCCCGTCAAAATTTGTTGCGCAGTAACCAACTGGCCTGTTGGTAGCTCCAACCAGTCATAGTGCATTTTGAATTGTTCCCACTGCTCCGCCGAGCTTAGTTCCCTGCCTTTAGTCATTCGCATAAGACGTTTGCACTCAGGTGGAATGGTTTTTCCCTTATCCCATTCTTTGATCGTTCTCACAGTTTTCAAACAAAGTTCAGCAGCTTGTTCGACGGATAAACCACATTCAAACTCACGAAAAATATAGTTTTTTGTCATTTCGTGATACTTCATTGAATTGTCCCTCAAAAGAGGAACATACTACAAACCTTGCATATGCAACCGCATTGAGCATAAGCAGATAAAGTGCGCACTGTACGAGGGCGCATTAACTAGAAATATTTGCCTCATAAAAAGTTATTCATGAATTGCTAATGTTCGATTTTTAGTAACACATTTATGTCCAAAAACTTATTTCGTAAAATTTCGGAGCTAATACACTACTTACTTAAAGGTGGTCTCCCCCATAAACAAAGAAGGAGCCAAATAGCTCCTTCTTGAGTTTTCACTGTAGTTTATGCCGCCTCTATTTTTACGCGGAAGAAAATGGCGTAAAACAGTGGAATGACGACCAAAGTAAGAATCGTGGCAAACAGTAGACCAAACATAATGGTCACCGCCATACTCTTAAAGAATGGGTCAATCAGCAACGGGGCTACACCCAAAATAGTCGTGAATGCGCCCAGTAGAACTGGACGGGCACGGCTTAATGCTGCATCAATAATCGCGGTATACGGCGTTTTACCTTCACGAATTTCAGCATCCGCTTGGTCAACCAATACAATCGCGTTTTTCACCATCATACCAATCAAGCTTAGGAAGCCGAGAATGGCCATGAACTCGAACGGTGTTTGGAAGATGATAAGCCCCACGGTAACACCAACAACCGCTAGCGGTGCCGTTAGCCAAATCACCAATGGCTGACGCAGTGCGTTGAACATAAAAATCACCGAAAGAATCATCGCAGCAAACCCGTATGGTGCTGAAATTACAAGCCCCTCGTTGGCATCTTTCGAGGCTTTATATTCCCCATACCACTTCAACTCATACCCTGCTGGCAGCTCAATGGCTTCAATTTGAGAACGTACTTGCTTGAATGCGTCTGCCGTCAATACACCCGGCGCTGGATCCGCTTGCACCAAAATCGTCGGCATTCGGTCAATTCGACGCAAAATGGCGTCTTGGTATACGACATCAACAGAGTTCACGAGTTGACTTACTGGAATATAAGCGCCCACTGTCGGACTGAAAACTTCTGTATTTTCAATCGCGCGTTGGTGGCTTCGCTCACTTTCCGGCGCGCGGACAACAATTGGGATCAAATCATCTCCCTCTCGATATACGCCTACATTCCGACCCGTTAAGGTTTGCGCGATCGCTTGGTTAATCTCCATCGTAGTCAGCCCGTATCGCTGGGCTTCTTCTGCAGAATAGGCAGGGCGAAGCACAGGAACTTGTTGACGCCAATCATCCTGAACCGCTATTAAGTTACTGTCCGCCAGCATGATAGCTTTCGCTTGCTCTGCCAGTTGACGCAACACCTTGCTATCCGGGCCTTTGAAACCGGCTTCAATCTTCTTACCGCCTCCTCGACCAAGCATGAACTTCCACACTTTGATTGACGCATCTGGGTATTTGGCTTCTAACTCACTTTGTAGCTCACCCAATAACGGAGCAATCTTCGTGTAATCATCAATATCAATCAGCAGTTGGCCGTAACTTGGGTTACGAGCTTCTGGCGCATAGGTGAGCATAAAACGTAAGCCGCCACCACCAACAAAACTGGTGATGTTGGTAATTCCCTCTTTGGCTTTCACATCTTGCTCAATGCTGGCAACCACTGCCTCGGTACGCTTGATATCAGATCCTTGCGGCAAGTAAACGTCCACAACAAATTGCGGGCGCTGAGATTCTGGCATAAAACCCGGAGGTACAAACTTCACGCCCCAAATCGCTGCTGTCATCATTCCCAGCAACAGTGCACAACTGATGATGCGGTATTTCAATACCCATGCGAGCAGTGCTTTGTAGCTAGCCACGATGCGACTAGGCTTCTTATCTGCATTTGCTGCTTTTACTTTGAGGAAATCATGGCACAGCATTGGCGTTACTGTGACTGCAAATACCCAGCTTAATAGCATTGAGTAAAGGATCACCCAAAACAGAGAACCTGCGTATTCCCCCATGTCCGAAGGCGATAAACCAATCGCACTGAATGCACAGATGCCAACAACGGTTCCCCCTAATAAGGGCCACTTGGTTGCATCAACGACTTCAGACACTACAGTGTTGCGATCGGCGTTTGGATCTTGTTGAAAACGCACCAAGATGCCATCGGTCACGACAATGGCGTTATCCACCAGCATACCCAAAGCAATGATCAACGCACCAAGAGAGATACGCTGCATCGCAATATCTTCTATGAGCATGATGCACAGTGTGCCAGCCACCGTTAGTAGAAGCACAAAACCGATAATCACACCCGAACGTACCCCCATAAACAGCAGAAGCACGACGAATACAATACCAACCGCAGCGATCAAGTTGTCGATAAAGTTCGCTACCGATGCGCGAACAGAATCTGATTGCATCGAGATAACATTCAGTTCCATACCCAATGGGCGCTGACTTTCCAGTTCGGCCAAACGTGCTTTTACTGCGTCTCCCATATCCACAACGTTACCGCCCGATACGTTGGAGATACCAAAACCCACGGCTCGCTCACCGTTGAAACGCATCAGCATGGTTGCCGGCGTTTTGTAACCGCGAGTGATGTCCGCAATGTCGCCTAAACGAAGCACAGTATTGTTGTTACCTAGCCCTACTTGTAGATTTTTAAGGTCGGCAACAGAATCAATATTAGAACTTGGGATCACAGGAATGCGCATCGCGTTAGTTTCGATGCTACCAGCCACTGTGACTAAGTTTTGCTTTTGCAGAACTTGAAACACTTTCTCAGCTGATACGCCAAACTCGGCTAAGCGCTCACTTGAGATTTCAACAAAGATGGTTTCTTGTTGCTGTGCCAGTGTCGCTGTTTTCGCCACACCCGGTACGAGTACGATTTCACGGCGTAAGCTATCGACATAATCTTGCAACTGCTTATCACTGAAACCTTCACCTGTAACAGCAAAGAACAATGCATATACATCCGCGAAGTCATCATTCACAATAGACGGCCCTGCTCCCGGAGGAAGCAGTCGCTGTGCATCGGTCACTTTACGACGAAGTTTATCCCATACTTGTTGTAGTTCAGCGGCGCTGCCTGCAAACTCGAGTTTAATCTCGACCGTGACCTCTGACATTCCTTGCATCGAGACGGATTTCACTTCTTTGACTTCTTGCAAAGCCTGAACAGCACCTTCGATAACATCGGTCACTTCGTCAGAGACCTCCTGCGCTGTCGCTCCTGAGTAAGGTGTCGCGATCACTGCCTGACGAATAACAAACTCAGGGTCTTCAAAACGACCTAGTTTGAGGTAGCTGA